>Ga0209373_10005210_pt1 | contig 10740 bp, 10 predicted proteins | sample Higcelweek5metaG_FD_187173 | JGI IMG/M metagenome (GOLD analysis project Ga0209373, IMG submission 187173) | Freshwater pond sediment microbial communities from the University of Edinburgh, under environmental carbon perturbations - High... | ecosystem: Environmental > Aquatic > Freshwater >... | reverse complement strand
TGTACCAATGCCAAATCAAAAAAGTGGAAAAGCGCCTGGATAGCCTTAAAGCGGCGGATCAGAAGCTTCAGGAAGATTTGAAAAATCTAGACATGGCGCGCTAATGCGCTTTTTACTTTTGTTGCCTTTAACACTCCTCCTTATGGCGCTTTCCGTAGGCTATAGCATGGCGTTGTGGAAAGGACTTGGAACTTTGCTCTCAGAGGCGAAGTTTTTTGTTTATGTGGGGCTCGGCAGCGTTTGCTATTTCGGCTTTCTGCTGTTGTTGCGCGTATTTCATCGAAGTATTGGCTTTGCCCATACTTTTTGCCATGAACTGAACCATGCGGTTTTTAACGTTCTTTTTTTGAACCGTATCCGTTCTTTTAATGCGCATGCAGAAGAAGGTGGCGATGTGGAATTTTATGGCCGGGCGAATCCTTTGATTTGCCTTGCTCCTTACAGTGTTCCTTTGTTTGCTCTGATCGCACTTTCTGTAAAATTATTTGCGCTCCCTTCGGCGTACCCTGTGATTGAGGGCTTTGTGGGATTTTTTGTGCTATTCCATTTGCATTCATTTTTTAAGGAGGCGCGCCCGTATCAAACCGATTTGCAACGGTATGGGGTGCTTTTTTCCTATGCGGTGATTTTGTTTATGAATGTGGTGCTAATTTCCTGGGTGGTGATTTCTGCGGCGCTCGGATTTGCGGCGGGTTGGGAATTTCTGAAAAGTGGTATTTTTGAAATTTGGGATATCTGGAACAAGAGCAGAGGTGCTTTATGAATCAATGCATTTTACTGAAATCCGTTTTGCACCAAGGCAAAGTGGTGGATATTCTCATTGAAAATAACCGATTCAAAAAGATTGCGGAATTTATGGAGGTTCCTCTCGGCGCTACGGTGATCTCTTGCAAAGACAAGGCCATTCTTCCCCCGTTCTACAACGCGCATACCCACGCGGCGATGACTCTTTTTCGCGGTTATGCGGACGATATGCCTTTGATGCGGTGGCTCTCGGAATACATCTGGCCCTTGGAAGGAAAGCTGGATGCGGAGGCGATTGAGGCGGGGACTCGCCTCGCCATTCTGGAAATGATCAAATCGGGCACGGTATTTTTCTCAGACATGTACTGGTTCAGGGAAGCGTCCATTAAGCCTGTCGAAGAAATGGGAGTGCGCGCGGCCATTGGCGTGACTTTTGCCGAAGTGCTTGCGAACGATGCAACTCCGAATTTCAAATTTCTGCGCGATCACTATCAAGATTATTCGGATCGGGTGCAGCTTGCGGTGATGCCCCATGCGATTTATACGGTGGGCGAAAAACTGCTTCGCGAATGCGCGGACATTGCCGAGGAACTGGATCTCAAACTTCACATTCACCTGGCCGAAACGGAAGGAGAAGAAACGCGCAGTTTGACCTCCACTCAGGGGAAGTCCCCTGTCCGCTATCTTGAATCTCTGGGAGTCCTTTCACCTCGCGTGATTGCGGCTCACACGATTCATGTTTCCGCCGAAGACATCGTTTTACTCCGGGAAAAAAAGGTGACGGTGGTGCATAATCCCGCTTCTAACATGAAACTTTCGAGCGGTATTTTTCTCATGCCCGATATGCTTCGCGCGGGCGTTAAAATTGCTCTCGGTACCGATGGCGCCGCTTCCAATAATAACCTGGACATGCGCGAGAGTATGAAGTTTGCGACTTTACTGGCAAAGGTCGCTTATAAAGATCCTGAACTTCTCCCGGCGGCATCCGTCTTTGACATGGCCACCGTCAACGGCGCCGAAGCCTATGGCATTGATGCCGGTGTTATCGCCGAAGGCAAACTTGCGGATGCCATTCTTTTAGATCTCAATAACGAACGTTTTGTGCCCAATTACAATTTGATTTCCAACTGGGTCTACAGTGCCGACAGCCGCGCCATTGATACTGTCATTTGCAACCGGTAAAATACTCATGCAAAATGGATATGTCGAAGGGGAAGAAGAAATCATTGCGCGCGCAAGGGAAATCTGCACCCGTTTGCTGCGGTGATAATGCAGCGGAAGTCTTTAGCTTTCGCGTTTTTTTTTGACTTGGTCCCACTTGATTTTGGGTCGCAAGTTGAATTTTGTAACTCTTGGGAAAAGGGGAATCTGTAGGAGAGAGCCTTTCAGCACACGCGAAATAGGTCCGGAACTTATGAGCGGCGGACGGTAACTTAATACTCCGTTCGGTCCTGCGGACCTCGCTTTGCTCGACTCACTTCGTAGTTGCGTTACCGCCCGCCGCCATCTTTCCCTTGCAATGCTTCAGATGTGGGTCTGCCGAATAGAGAGGAGTGTATGCGTTTGACGAGTGAATTTTAGACGTCTTTATTTCAACTTTGTTTCCGCTGTCGCTTTTTTTGTCGCCCGTTTCTTTTCTTTAGGGGGCTTTGAGGCAGAGTCTTTTTTATTTTCCGGGAATACTTTTTCAGGAATTTGACTCAACTTCTCTTTGCTTTTTTTCTCTAGGTGCTGCGCTTTTTCGGAAACGGATTCCACCACGTTTTCTTTCGCTTCCACAGCGTCCTGTTCCGCTTTTTTGAACGCATTGTCCGTGGCTTTTTGAGCTGTATTTTTCACTTTATCTACTATAGAATCATGGAGTTTATCCGCATCGGATTCATAATCGGCGAGTTTTAAGAGTGAACAATAATAATCGTAGGCGATAGCTTCATTGCGCATTTTTCTGAGATCACCGCTGAGAGGCAGAAGATGCAGAAGTGTCAGAAGCAACAGACAGAGAATCACGGCTTTCACTATACCCAGTAACCCTCCCAGAAAACGGTTTACCGTGCTAAGCGAGGTCGATTTTATCCAGTAGGTGATAATTCTCCCCAAAAAAAGCAGGAATAAAAACGGAATTACAAATCCAAGAATAAGGCAGAAAATTTTCAGAGTGGTTTCTTCTACACGAATGTTCGCATGAATCAATCTTCCGAACCAATCATAGGCAAAGTACGCTACAACAGCACCGCTGCCCCACGCTGCAATGTGAAAAAGACTTTTGATAAGTCCGGACCACAATCCCAGACAAAAAAACAGGACAATAAAAGTAAGACAGAAAATGTCAATCCAATTCATTTTTTACTAGCCTATAAAATGCATGACGGTGGCACCTATCGCAAGTCCCACTGTTGCCCCGATTCCAAGACCCAGGCGGAGGTAAGAATGTCTCGCCCACACAGGCTCATCGGTAAAAGGAATATTTGCGGAAAGCGAGTAAACCCAACGGGAAAGGGGAATATCCAACTGCCTAGGGAGACCTTCCATAATTTTGGCAAGCGCATCGGTCGCTTTTTGAGTCGATTCAAAACGCCGGGCCGGATCTTTTTCGAGCATTTTCAAAATCCATAGCCGGACTGCTTTGGGGGTGTCAATCGGAAAATGGCTTTTTTTGAGTTTCAGATTCAGAATACACTGCGATGTGATTTCCATGTTTTCGCCACGGAAAGGATTTTTCCCGAGAATCATTTCGCAGGCAATGATGCCCAGGCTGAATAAATCGGACTGGAATGCCACCGTTCTCCCGAGCACCTGTTCCGGGCTCATGTAGGCGGCGGTCCCGAGAACGCTCCCGGGCATGGTCATATCCTGGCCGGGGTTCGCATCGCGGGCAATGCCGAAATCCAGCAGACGCACGCGTCCGTTTTTTTCGACCATCATGTTGCTGGGTTTGAGATCCCGGTGAATAATTTTGTTCTGATGCACACAAATGAGCGCTTGGAGAATTTCATGAATCAGATACAAAGTCACCCACAGAGGCGGGCGTTTTTGTACGTCCAGAATTTCCCGGAACGTTTTCCCTTCCACAAATTCCATGGCGAGCGCGAGTTTCCCCGTACGTTCCTGCCACAGGGCATAGGGATGCACTATATTCGGGTGATGGAGGGCCGCGAGCAATACGGATTCCCTTTGGAATCGTTGCATCAGATCTTCGTAACCGCGAAGACTCGCCTGCATTTGTTTGACGACCACCATGCGGCAGAGGGAGGGATCCTGACAAAGCCAGATATCGCCCATCGCGCCTTGTCCGATCTGCTTATAAGGGGTGTAGCCCCCTATTTTTTCAGGTTTGGCCCGTTTGCGGGGGGCGGGTTTTGTTTCTTCCGTTGCCATGGAGTAAATATAACTTTCAGGTGGAAAACTGAATGGGCTTTCTAAAAATTCATTCTTTATAACCGAAGCAAGTTCCTACTGTGAACTATAAGGCTTCGCAGAGTGGATCTGTGAGTCAGCCCCGAGGGGTTAAAATAGAACCATGTGACACCGCAACAAATAATGGCAAACACCGTTTAAGGGGCGAGTCCTTTCTCATTCCGGTTCTCGCTTAATCACGTTTACTTTCATTAATGAAAAGCTTTTTTTACAGGAACATGTAATGAAAATTTCTAGTTTGCAACTGGGTGTTGGGTGGACAAAATTGAGGAGGTTCTATGTCACGGATTTTGTCCGCGATTTTTTGTTTGATTTTGCTGACTCTCACCGCGTGTTCTTCTGAAGAATCAACGGAACCGGTTTCCGTGGGCTCTTCCAGCAGTGAAGCCTCCTCTGCGGCGTGTCTTGCTGAAGAGAATGGTCAGGTCTTCTGGGCGGAAGATTCTACCTACTATTATGTTTGTGACGGAACCGTATGGGTGTTTTATAGTGTCTCTGTCGCGAGCAGTTCGAGTGCCGATCCACTCAACAGTTCCAGCAGTTATGCGCATGTTCCAGGCTTTGATCCTTGCAGGTTCAATTTTGGAGCGGGCTGGCAGGCGGCACATGAAGATTCCGCCTTTTATGCGGGATTGGATTATATATCGGTCTGGTTGGGGGATAACGACTATTTTAACGACTTTGAAAGGCGTATGCTGGATGTCGCGATTTCCGTGAATGCCACACCTATGATTTATGCTTACGTTATTGCCGAACTGGGAAAAGATAGGGGAATGGTGGATTGTGATATCAAGGATGCGAGTGGCGCTTATGTGCTGCCCAATCATTGCACAGGGGGAGCAAATTTGATCCGGCAATATTTTGCTGATTCCATTTTGTACCGCTATCAACAGTATGCGGAGGGGTTTAGCGAGTATCTTACTTCTTACTACCCCGAAATAGATATTTCCACCTATAAAATGATTTGGTTGATTGAACCGGATTTTTACCAGTACTCGGTCAGTGGTTCTGAACAAGACGTTAATTTTGACCAAGAAGGCGGCGGCATTCCTGATGCCGAAATGGGAACTTATTTTTCTCAGATTGTGTCCACCATTCGCACTTATTTCCCTGCTTCAAAAATTGCCATGGATATTTCCCCCTGGATAAAAGATCCTGTGGCGTGGTATGCCAATTTTGATCTTTCGGCAGTGGATTATGCGAGTACGTCTGGAGGAAGAACCTTGGCTGCGTCTACGAAGATTCGTTCCGCGAATACGATGACGTGGGCCGATGTTTATGCCGCTACAGGGAAACCGATTCTTGCCGATGCTGGTTATGATGCGGGTGGTGCGGGGACTGGGCACAATACGGCTTGGGATCTTGTGGCAAACATTAATGCGCGTATTGCCGATGGTGTCATTGGTGTGACGCAGATGGATGCCGCATCGGATTATGCCGCACGACTGGATACAATCCGCCCCCAACTGAATGCGGTCACGGCGCCTTGGTGTTCTTCCAATTAGTCTTTTAAGCGCGCGGGTGGGCCTTCTTAAAGCTTTCTTTGAGCCTTTCCGCGCTCACATGGGTGTAGACCTGCGTCGTGGCGAGGCTCGAATGTCCTAGCATTTCCTTGACGCTCATAAGATCGGCTCCATTTTCCAAAAGGTGCGTTGCAAAACTGTGACGCAAAACGTGGGGACTTGCCTTCCCCTCCCAACCAATGCTTTTAAGAAGCGTAGAAATATCGTTGCGGAGTGTACGAACGTTGTGCGCTTCGCCTTGTTCGTTTAAAAACACAGGGCCTTTCAGTGTGGGCATCCGGCCTGCTTCTCCTAACTTGTCCCGGTATAGTTTGAACCAATTTTTCATGGTATGAGTTAAAGGCACAATGCGCTCTTTGCGTCCTTTCCCTATGACGCGCACCGTATTTGCTGAAAAATCAAGTCCCATCCATGTAAGATTCTGACATTCTGAAATACGAAGTCCAGATCCGTACAGAAGTTCCAAAAGTACTCGTGCCCGAACCATGGGGAGCGTTGGGTTATCCAGTTCGGGGAAATGAGATTCTTGTAAATCTTTCTGCGATAAAAAGGAAACCAGCCTCTGCGGCTTTTTGGGAATAGGAACAGTGCCTGCGGGATTACTCTCCATAAGGTGATTGCGGACGAGGAATTTTCCAAAACTTTTTAAACTCGCCACATGCAGCCCGATGCTCGCAGGTACAAGTTTTTCTTCAGTGCGGAGTTTCCAGACAAAAGCCCGAATGGAAGCGGTAGTGATTGCCTCCAAGGGGGCATTCTCCGGAAGTGTTGCTAAAAATTTGTGCAGCGATTTTTTGTAAGTATCTACGGTTCTTGGAGAGTATTGCCTTTGCAAAGCGATGTAATCCAGAAAGTGTTGAGTGTGCTCGGCAAGGGTGGACATATTTTGCTCGTAAAATTGTATCTTATGTAGCGTTCTATGCGCTATTCTTTAAAAATACTTCCTTTATGAAAATAAGCACACGTCCCATGGTTAAACAGATCCTATTGGTAGCATTCGCTGCCGTGAATGTGCTTGCTGCGGATCGCGTGGTAGGTGCTAATGCTTCGTTGGAAATAAATGCGGGCGCACGTTCTGCGGGTTTGGGTGGCACCATTTTAGCGGTCGAAGAAGATATTCTGGGGATGACATCCAATCCTTATCAATTGGCCAATACGATGGAAACATGGGCTGGATTTTCTCATGTGGCTTACTATGAGGGTACCCAGTACGATTATGCCGCTATGGTTTTACCCCTCGGTGATTTTCATGGATTGGGTTTAAGTTTTTCTCGCTTTGGCGCGGATGATATTCCCTGGATTAAAGAAGGGGAAGCCATTCCGGAGGGTAGCGAGTACAATACCCTCAGTATTGCGGATTACATATTCACGTTGGCCTGGGGCAAACGTTTTGGATCGTTGGATATGGGCGTTTCTTTCCACGGCTTGTATCGTGAATTAGATCAAACCGGCTGGGGTTTTCGTGGGGATTTGGGGGCGCGTTATCGATTGTTTTCAGGGCTTTCTTTAGCTACGTTCCTCAAGGGTTGGACTTCTTCGGCAGCCACGTGGGAATCAGGCACTTATGAGTACAGTTCCCCAGAACTTTATGTGGCAGGGCGCTATGATCAGCCCATCTCTTATTTTTATGGCACTTTGAGTCTTTTGTGGCAGAGTGCGGGCATTTTTCATAGGGAAGATCGCGATTTAGACTGGGATGGGGAAGTTCGTGGGGGTCGTTTGTGGGATGATCCCGGTGATTGGTTCCTGGGGGGCCGCGCAGGTGCTGAATTTACTTTTGATTTTGGTCTTTCTTTGCGGGGTGGTCTCGCGAGCATCGGCGAACTGCAAAGCTGGACGGCGGGCGCTGGTTTGGAGCTTTCCAATTGGCTCAAAGTGGATTATGCTTTTGAATCTCACCCAGTATTATCTGCTGTGCATCGTGTGAGTATTTGTGTGAGTCCCGGATTGTTTATGCATCCTCCACGTAAGCCTACGGTGATTGCCCCTTCTGCAACGCAAACCAAAGCTTCTTCTGTATCGGAATTAGAACCCACAGAAGAAGGGTCTCAAATCGAGAAGCCTGAGGAAGAATCTTCGGGCGGGGTACATTGGGAAGAGTAAAATAGGCTATATTTTGGTTTATGAGCGAATTGAAGAATTATCGAGAAGTTGGCATTTTTGATTTGTTATCCGCACCACTGAATCCTATCGGGGCTTTTGATGCGGAACAGTTTAAAATTGACGCTCAAGTATTATTGGCGCAAGGTTCAAAACATGTGGCTGTGGATCTCACGGGACTCGATTTTTTATACAGTGATGCGTACAATGCTTTTATGCAGTTCCAGCAGGCGTTATCTAGAGTCGAAGGCACTCTTGGCATACTTACAAACAATAAAATTATTATTGATGGCTTGCATCGCGCGGGTTTAGACCGCAGTGTTCATGTTTTCCGTGAAGAAGCGGCTTTGATGGGTTATTCCATTAAGGAACCGGTCATCGAAGAAAAATTGGAGATGTCGGCTTCTACACAGGCGGCTTCTGAAAATGCTCTCGCTACAGAGAACGAAATGTTGAATGTTTCTGGTCGCAAACGAGTTACCGGTCGATTTACCAAAAGTTTCAACGCTATTTGCGATGACCCTAACGATTGCAAAATTGGTGGAGGAATGCAAACGCCCTTCCTCGAAGATGAACCCGGTTCTCATGTTGGGATTTGGATTTTCCTTGTAATGCTGATTTTGGGTGCGACGATTGCATTTTTAGTGCTTCGATAAATTTCTCTATGCCGGTGGAATTTCGGGAATATCGGGGGTTTAAAAGAAAACACCCCACTCATCGAAAGGTTCCTTTATTTCGGATTCTCTTTTTGGCGATTATTATTTTCTTCTTGTATTTTCAAGGGACTTTTCATCGTCTTTATTACAAAGTTTTTCCCCTCGTCGTGCGTCCCCCTGTGTCCATAATGCCTAAGGCTTTGGCTTGGGATAAATGGTGTGAGAAGCACCATGGAAAACCTTTTCCTTTACAATCCGATATGGGACAATGTTCCTGGGTGCTCAGTAGCGAAAAATCGCCAGTGCCCGATTTCCCTTTAGTTCGTTATGTGGTATCCGAAGACTCGTTGCAATATCCACTCAAATTGCATTGGATGGGTAAAATAAATGATTTTGAAAACCCCTCTCTTTTTGGATTCCAAACGGATCATTTGGAACGTTGGTTTTTTCACGTGCCTCTTGGGGATACTTCTTTTGTGTGGGTGGCAGACAATGGGTGTCGTTTTCCAGGGCCTTGCCCCGTGAATCCATTAGAAGGAGGGGTTCTCTCCATCTCTGAGGACTTTGACTTTGAAGGCCGCGAATCGCTTTTGATGAAAGATCAGTTTATGGGCATTGGGGAATCTCCCGTTTATCCGATTATGCCGGGTCGTGTCGTTTCTGTTTCTAAAGAGACGGCTGGGTACACTGTAGAATTGGATCATGGAGGCAATTTGATGACCCGTTCTACAGGTCTTTCTTCTTTGGGGGAAGGTATTACTCGTGGCGTACAGGTAAGTTCACTCATGGCGATCGCAAGACTTGCACCCAAAGACAGTGCCACGTTTAATTTGGAAGTGATTCGTAATGGAAAATTTGTGCGTTGGGATGCGTTTTTTTCTGAGGCTCATCCGGTCCCCGATAGTCTATTTGCTACATTCCGAAAAGGAATAGGATTTTAATGCGCCTCATTTTCTTTTTTCTTTTAGCCACTTTTTCTTCCCTTTGGATTGGGTGTTCTCAATCCGATGATGGACCGATTTCTCTTTACCCCGGTGGCATGGACGTCGGGGGAAACGGCTATGTTCTTGCCGCGACTTTAGATTCAGGGAATCGCTTTCATCTTTTAGGGGATACGCTTGTTTTGCATCTCGATAGTATGTGGACTCTCACGAATTGTTTGCTCTCGAATATTGAAGTGAACGATTCTCTTGTGGATTCCGTGTTGACTCTCTCCATTAAGTTGGTTTTGAGTGCGAGAGAAGAATCGGATTGCCCTGCTCCTTTCTTCCGCCCAGATACCACGTTGCATTTGCCTATCAAAGAAGAGTGGAAAAGGGCACGCGAAATTCGTGTAGAAGGCAATGCGGTCAATGAATTATTAAAAGACACTTCCGCTGCTGCTGCTACCACATTCAAGGATTCTATTTTGCTTCGGTCGGGCTCTTTTTCTTTGGATACGATTGTTACGTATTTAGATTCTTCTTTTAAGGATTATCACCATTTCCCAAGGCGCGCAGGGGTGAATGTGGGAGTTCTTCTCCTTGTAGATTCCATTCATGAAACTTCTTATGCCTGGCAATCAATGACCTCTCATTGTAAAAAAGTTCACGATGCTTGCGATGTGGTGCCGGATACTCTCTGGCCTTCGTCTTGGCTTGCGAAAGACACCGCCTTGGTTCCTGTGCGCTTGGCCTGTGCAAATGATTCTACGGTGTATTGTTTGGACGCTGATTGGGTAAACGATTCCACGAATTTGAGCGAAGAGGTTTATGAACATAAGGATACTACGTGGTACGTTTCTAGTTATTACCTAGAAAAAATTCCAGAATGTGCGAGTCTCAATAGGGGTAACTTTTCAGCCAGTCTTCATCCTGGGTATTCTTCAAAATTTTCTCGGGAACTTTATATCCCTGCAAAAAGCGAATCTTCTTGTGGGCCCGCAGGACTTCCTAAATGGCTTGCCATTAATTTGTCGACACAAAAAGAAATTCTAGACTCCGCAACAACGACAGCGTTGGTGGGACAATGGTATTTGGCGACTGTTGGAGATGAACTATGAAAAAAGAATTGATGCAATTACCGCTTTTGATAACCATGGGGGATCCCAATGGGGTGGGCCCTGAAATTTGTTTACGCACGCTTTCCAAAAAACAAAAAAATGTGGTGCGGCCAGTGGCGATTGTGGGTGATTATAAGGTTCTGTGTAAAGCGGCAGACCTTTTGAAAATAAAAAAGAATTTGATTCTTGTGAATGAACCTGAATCGGTTGCTGCGGCAAGCAAATTGGGAATTCCCGTGTTAGAAGGTGGCATCCAATTGGG
>Ga0209373_10005208_pt1 | contig 10744 bp, 12 predicted proteins | sample Higcelweek5metaG_FD_187173 | JGI IMG/M metagenome (GOLD analysis project Ga0209373, IMG submission 187173) | Freshwater pond sediment microbial communities from the University of Edinburgh, under environmental carbon perturbations - High... | ecosystem: Environmental > Aquatic > Freshwater >... | reverse complement strand
TGGGCAGTCAGCAGCATGGCGTCCGGGTCCACGTCGATGATCTTTTTGAAACGCGAAAGCGACAACACCACCGTGCGCGTGAACATGGGAATGGCCCCGCCGGTGAGGCCCGTTCCGCCGCCGCGCGGAATGACGCCGAAGCCCATTTCATTGGCCAGAAGGATGATGCGCCGCACCTGCTCCGTGGTTTCCGGGAACAACACGAACAGCGGCAGCTCCAGGCGCAGGTCCGTGGCGTCGGTGGCGCATTCTATGCGCGTGTTGGCCGCGTCGCCGATGCCCTCGGCGGGCATGAAGCTCTCCAGCCGGGCCTTGAGCTCCTTTGCAAAGTTCTGGTCAGATTCGTAGCGTTCCCAGAACCCGGCCACCGCGCCGGAAAGCAGGCGCGGGAATTCGCCGGAAAGGCCGGGCCGCGCGATGGAGAGCTTGCGGTCCACGCTCTCGCGCACCAGGGCCGCGTCCACAAAGGGATTGTAGCGCACCAGAAACAGCTCCGCCGCCAGGCTCATGGCCAGCTCGCGCACGTTGTCGGGCCACTGGGCGAAGCCGCCCTCCTCCGCGCTGGCGGTAAGGCCCAGCACGCGGGTCAGGATGCGTTCATCGGAAATGGAAATATGTGGGCCTATCAGGGGCATTTGGCTTCATCTCCAAGGGGGGAGGCAAGGTTTCGGGGGGTGTTTGCGCAAGCCGTAAAGAAGCGAATATAGGTCGGGGCCGGGCGGTTGGCAAGAGCGGGCCGCAGTCCTGGGCCACGGGGGGCGAACGCTCCGCGCGGCCCGGCCCGCGGCGGGCGGCGGCGATCCTTCGGGCGCTCCGAAACCGCCCTTCGGAAACCCCAGCGCCGCCGCCCCGCTGGACAGTTGAGCAGAGTCCGGGTATGAGATCAGATTCCAAAGTACAATCGTTGTCCGAACATTATTCTACCACGAGGTGACCCGCCCATGAGCACCCAAGATTTTGCCGATCTTCAGCTTTTCATCACCGGCCCGACGTTCATTCGCCCGGAAGTGCGCGAAGCGGGACTTCTGCCCGAATTCGGCCACCGCGACTCCGAGAACAACAAGCGCTTCGCCCCCATCATGGCCGGCCTGAAGAAGCTTGCGGGCTGCGGCGACGACTACCACGTCATCATTTTCAACGGCTCCGGCTCCAACGCCATGGAGGCCACCGTGCGCTCCATGGTGGCCGATGACGAGTGCGTGCTCAACGTCTCCGTGGGCGCCTTTGGCGACCTGTACCACAAAATGGCCGTTGTGAACGGCAAAAAGGCCGCGCAGCTCAAGTTCGCCCCGGGCGAAGCCATCGACATGGCCAAGCTTGAAGCCGCCCTTGTGGAGCACAAGCCGGCCTGCGTCACCTTCACCCACAACGAGACCTCCACCGGAGTCACCAACGACATGCAGGCCGTGTGCGCGCTGGTGCGCAAGCATGGCGCCCTGCCCCTGGTGGACGGCGTGAGCATCTTCGGCGGCGCGCAGCTCGGCCTCTCTGGCTCCGGCGCGGCCACCTACGCCACCAGCACCCAGAAGTCCCTGGCGCTGCCCGCCGGCTTCGGCATCCTCTTCGTCACCGACGAAGCCGTCGAGAAAGCCAAGACCGTCAAGAACAAGGGCTTCACCACCGATATCGTGACGCAGCTGGGCCGGGCCGCCAAGAGCCAGACCCTGACCACGCCCAACACCACCCTGGCCAACCAGATGTGCGTGCAGATCGACCACATCGTGCACACCGAGGGCATCGAGAACCGCTTTGCGCGGCACCTCAAAATGCGCGACATGGTCCACGAGTTCGTGAACTCCCTGCCCGGCTTCGAGCTGCTGGCCCCGGTGGGGCACCGTTCTCCCACCGTCACCGCCGTGCGCGTGCCCGCGGGCATGAGCGTGGCCCAGCTCAAGAAGGTGAAGGAGGCCATGCGCGCCAAGGGCTACCTCTTCGACCCCGGCTACGGCAAACTGAACACAGACCTGGAGGAAAAAGGCCAGCGCGTGCTCTTACGCCTGGGCCACATGGGCGACGTGACCCCGGATATGCTCGCCGCCTACCTGGATGCCCTGAAGCCTGAACTGCTCAAATAAGGGGAGACAGACCATGCGAATTCTTGCCAACGACGGCCTGAACGAGGAAGCCGTCGCCCTTTTGAAAAAAGAAGGCTTCACGGTTGAGACCGAAAAGCGCAGCACCGAGGATCTGCTGGGCGAAATAGCCGAGTACGACGCCCTGCTGGTGCGCAGCGCCACCAAGGTCACCCGCGAGATCATCGAGGCGGGCACGAAGAACGGCGGCAAGCTCAAAATCGTGGGCCGCGGCGGCGTCGGCACCGACAACATCGACCTTGAGGCCGCCAAAGAGTGCGGCGTCATCGTGAAATTCGCGCCCAACGGCAACACCAACGCCACGGCCGAGCACGCCCTCGGGCTCATGTTCGCCGTCTCGCGCAAGGTGCCCATGGCCCACCGCACCCTCATGGGCGGCGTGTGGCACAAGAAGCGTTTCGCCGGCAACGAGCTCATGGGCAAGACCCTGGGCATCATCGGCTGCGGCCGCATCGGCCAGGCCCTGGCGGCCAAGGCCCTGGGCATCGGCATGAAGGTTGTGGGCTACGACCTGTACCAGATGCAGGACTCCGCCGTGGACTACCTGCCGTCCATCGACGACGTGCTCAAGGTCTCGGACTACATCAGCCTGCACACCGGCGGTAAAAACGCCATCATCACCGAGCGCGAGCTCAAACTCATGAAGCCCACTGCGTACCTCATCAACGCCTCTCGCGGCAGCAACGTCAGCGAGGCCGCGCTGTACAACGCCCTCAAGAACGGCGTCATCGCCGGGGCCGCGCTGGACTGCTACGAGAAAGAGCCCAAGCGCGAGGGCGAGCCCTTCGCCTGCTCCCTGCACGAGCTGGACAACATCGTCATGAGCGCGCACCTGGGCGCCAGCACCAAGAATGCCGTGCGTAAAACCGGCCTGGAAATCGCCGAGGTGGTGACCAAATACCTGCGCCGCGGCGACTTCGGCAACTCCGTCAACGTGGGCGAAACCGTGGAGCAGGAAGGCAAGCGCATTTACTCCCTGTTCATCACCCACGAGGACAAGCCGGGCATGTTCGGCAAGTTCGGCACCACCCTGGGCGAGCTTGGCGTGAACATCCGCGAGAACAACTCCCGCTTCCTGTCCGACTGCGTGCAGACCGTGTACGTGGTGCACCAGGAGCCCACGGAGGAAGTGCGCAAGAAGCTCATGGCCATTCCCGGCGTGAAGCGCGTCACCTTCTAGCTCCGCCTCTTCAGCACATCGAAGCCCCCCTCCGGTTCGCCGGGCGGGGGCTTTTTTTCATTCGCATTGACCGCGCGCGAAAGCGTGGTATACGTGTCGCAAACCCACAACCGTGGAGGCGATATGGACAAGAAGAACATGCCGTTTCCCGCCTCTCAGGTAAATGTCCTTGAGGGGAGGCTGGCCGAACTTGCAGGACAAAAAACATCCATGCATGTGGACCGCCTGCTCAAAAGCGCCCTTGTCCATGTGCGGGATCTGGCGGTTCAGCCCAATTACAACTCGATCGTGAAACTCAAAGGTTCCCTTGAGGAGCTCCAGGCGACTGGCTTGGACGTCGAGGAACTCCTCATGCTCTCCATCACAAAACCGGACGGCTGGTGCACCAGGTGCGGCAGCTTTAGCTGCACAAACCCAAGCCATAAAACGTAAAGCGAGGGGGGCGGCATGGCCATCGGCGCGTTTGAAATCGATTATGTTCGGGACAGTGCGACAAACCGGAAGGTCGGCATCCTGTTCAAAGTCAAGCAGGTGGACACGCCGCCGCCAGAGGACCAGACCGCGCTCATGCTGGACATCGAGCGGGTGCTTGTCACTTTGAACGCGCTGTTCCCCACGGGCGAAGGGAACTTTGGGCGCTACCTGGACGACGCCTTCACCTTGGCCAGCGTCGGCCTGGTGGGTGTGGCCTACCCCCAAACCGCCGCGCGCGCCCTGGAGAGCCTCAAGGAGGGCATCCTGCTGAACGAGGCGGGCAGGGTCAAAAACAGCCACCTGCTCAACCTCGGCAAATGGGCGCTCTACTTTGCGGCAGGCGCGGTGCTGCTGGGCCTGGGCGCCCACGCCCTGGACCGTTCCGGCTGGTTCCCCGGCGTACGCTTCACCCTTGTGGGACAGTTCCTTTACGCCTGGGCCGGGGCCATGGCGGGCACGTGGGTGTCCTTCGGCTGGCGCAAGGCGCAGTTCCGCTTCGAGGATCTTGGCCGGCCGGAGGTGGACTACCTCTGGTCCTCCGTCCGGCTCATCTTCACCGGGCTGCAAACGGTCATCATCGGGCTGTTCCTGACACTCGGCATCGTCAACGTGAACTTTGGGCAAATCACCACTGCGGCCTTTGCGCACAGCGTGGAGATGGCACTCCTCATCGGCTTGCTCTGCGGCTTCTCCGAGCAGACGCTGCCCTCGGCCATCGCCAAGCAGGCGTCTTCGCTGCTGCAGAAGATGGAACCCAAGGCCGGCTGACGTCACACGCCCTGGTGTAAGCGCTCGGCCCCGGACAAAAACGAGCCCCCGTTCGGTGTATTCCGGCGGGGGCTTCCTCTCTGGTTCCGCTTTGGAAAGCGGCGCGCGCTCAAGCCACGGACAGCAATTCCTCGGTCAACACGCTGCGAACGTTCCGCAAGGCGACCTGAAAGGCCTCCTCCTTGTTGGTGCAGCGGGTGTCGAAGCAGAACTCCCGGGCCGCTTTGCTTCCGGCGCAGTGCTTCCTGGCCGAAAGCCTCGGAGCGAAGATGCCCGTGGCTATCTCCACGGCGAAGGGGCGGATCTCCCAGCCATCCAAGAGCCGCATCCTGTCGGTGAATACTCTTCCACCAAAAGCGTTCATCACACACCCCCCATCACTGCTGTGGAGCCGGCCCGGTGCGGATCCGGCCCCGTATGCCCCGGCTTCAGCCCCGCCAAGACGGCGCTCCGAGGCCGGAACATGGTTCACTTCCGGTCTCACACGCTCTGCCGCGAGAGGCGCAGGCAGTCGGCGTGGTATGCGCACCGGACCTGGTCGCAGTAACCGTTTATGGCCTTGGCGAAGCAATCGAAGTTCCCCTCCCGCCGCTGGGCCGTGCGCACGATCTCGATCCGCGCCAGCATGCCCTCAACGGAGCCGTTCAGCTTGGGAGCAGCAGACTGCAGCGTGTCCATGGTATTGCTCCCCTCCTGGTTGGGCGGGCCCGGAACGTTCGGTCTCGGGCTGCGGTCACCTGGAGCCACCCTTGCTATGTCTTTCTCGATTTCCAGGGCTTTGGCCACTTGGCCCCGCTTTCGCGAAGCGGGGAGTTCCTACCATGTGAAACTAGTCACTCCGAGAAGAATCTCAAGCTCTTTTTTTCGTCAAAAAGCACTTGGCGGGGTATCCGAGCCATACGCCTTGCAAAATATTTTTGCCCCCAGCGAGGCGTTTGCGGCTGCGCACACCGGCCAGATTTCTTTTGCTGCGCAAACCTGCACCCGAGACTGGGCATTCAAGCAATTCTGTGCAGTATTGTGCACGTTGCGCTCGGCAGCATCTTTGGTAATCGTCCGGCATACTGTAACTTTTCCCTTTGGCACAGCGTATGCTCATACAAAGGCGACACACCGGCACACTCCGTGGCCGGAAACAATCCTGGAGGATATGAATGAAGCGTTTTCCGAAGATTCTCGCGGCCACCTGCGCCGCCGTGATCCTGAGCTCTTCCCTGGCACTGGCTGCCGAACCTCTCGCAAAGGACGCCCCGGCTCCCGCCCCCTTCCGTGCCGGCCCCCACGGCGTGCACGGCGCAGACGGCCCCATGGGCCACGCTATGGGTCCCCTGGCCCAGCTCTCGCCGGAGAAGCAGGAAGCCGCCCGCAAGCTCATGGACGCCCACGCCAAGGCCATGTTCCCCCTGCACCAGAGCCTGTACGCCAAACATGTGGAGATGGAGGCCTTGAACGCCGCCGGCGAGGGCGAATCCGGCAAAGCCAGGTCCGTTGTACGCGACATAGCCGACTTGAACTCGAAAATGCTCATTGAGAACAACAAGTTCCGCACCCGCATGTTCAAGGAGACTGGCCTGCGCACCCCCGTCATGGGCCACGGCCCCATGGGCATGGGCGGCAAGGGCATGTGCGGCCCAATGATGGGTGGTAAAATGGGTGGACAAATGGGCGGCCATATGGCCGGGACGATGAGCGGAATGATGGGCGGAATGACGGGCGGCGCGCCGGCTCCGGCTCCGTCGGCCCCGGACGCCCCCGAGGCCTCGGCCCACGACGGCCACGGCAACTAGCCGCCTCCCCTTTGCAACGTAAAACGGGCGGCCCTCATCGCAGGGGGCCGCCCGTTTTCATTGTGGCGCAAAGTAGGGCCGGAGCTAGTTCCCAAGCCTCCAGGCCGCGCGGTAGCGTTCGTAGTCCTGGCGCGGCAGCTGCGCCAGCACAGGGCTCTTGTCCGCCTCCAGCCAGCGCAGAACGGCCAGCATGTCATCCGGGGCCATGCTGGTGCAGCCAGAAGTCGCCATGCCCCGGCCACGCCAAATGTGCAAGAATATGCAGGAGCCCGCGCCAGGCTCCACCGGGTCGGCATTGTGCCGCACAAACGCGCCCAGCCGGTACTGGCCGTCCGGACGGTTCATGACCTCGAAGCCTTGCCAGTCCTTGGCCGCAACAGACTTGGTCTCCAAAAGCTGGTTGTAATACCTGGATGCCACGTCATCCACGCAGACCAGGCCCTCGTCGGCGCGCAGCACCGGCAGCCGCGCCGGGGCGGCCTCGGCAGGGTCCGTTGCAAAGCCGGCGCCCAGGGCGAAGAGTCCGGCGGGCGCGCGTCCGTCGCCCTCGCGCTTCAGGGGGCCGGCCCCCAGCGCCAGGCCGTGGAGTCCCCGGCCCCAGCCCAGGCCGCCCCGGCCCAGGTTCACCTCCACCGGTCTGCCCACGGGCGTCCAGCCATCATCGGGCGACCTGCGCTCATAGCGTTGCAGGCTCGCCTGGGTGTATTGCCAGTCCTCGGCCACAACCAAGAGCAATTGCCGGGCCGGGCGGGTCAAATCCTCCCCGCCGAGAGGCGTTGGCTTACCGCCCCCGCACCCGCACAACAGAACCCACAGCATGCCCACGCACGCGGCCACGGCTCCCCTGACCGGCTTCATGCGGGCTCCGGCAGGATGAGGCGGCCCTGCCCGTCCAGCGCAAATCCGGGCGCGTGGACGGCCTCCCAAAGGTGCCCTTCCGGGTCCTCGAAGTATCCGGAATAGCCGCCCCAAAAAGCCTCCTGCGCGGGCTTGGCCAGACGTGCCCCGGCTGCCACGGCGCGTGCCAGCAGCGCGTCCACCTCCGGCCTTCCGGCGCAGTTGCAGGCCAGGGTCACGCCGTCGAAACTCCCGGCAGGGCCAAGGCGTTCGGCGGGCTGGCTGGCGTCCTCGGCCAGGGCCGCGCGCGGGTACAGAGCCAGCACCACGCCGCCGCAGTCGTAGAAGCGGATCGGCCCCCCGCTGGCGGAAGACGGCTTGAGGCCGAGGCCCTGCTCGTAGAACGCGCTGGCGCGGTCCAGATCGTCCACGCCAAGGGTCACGGTGGTCAGACGGATGAGAGGGACACTCACGATGCATTCTCCTTTGTGTGCGCCGCCCGCCCGGCCAGCACCAGGTCGGCCAGGGCGTTGATGGCGCTGGCGGCCAGGGCCGAGCCGCCTTTGCGGCCCTCGATGGCGATGAACGGCACGGAGTTTTGGGCCAGCAGCCGGGCCTTGGACTCCGCCGCGTTGACGAAGCCCACGGGCATGCCCACAATGAGCGCGGGCTTGGCGCGCCCGGCCTCGATGTGCTCCAGCAGGCGCAGCAGCGCCGTGGGCGCGTTGCCAAGAACATAAATTTCCGGGCGTATGGCGTCCACCGCGAAATCGATGGCCGCGCGGGCGCGGGTGCAGCCCTGCGCCCGCGACAAGGCCAGAACCTCGGCGTCGCGCATCAGGCAGCGCACATTGCAGGAAAGGGCGTTCAGGCGCCGGTCGGGAATGCCCGCCCGGGCCATCTCCGTGTCGGTGAACAGGGTGCAGCCGCGCGCCAAAGCGGCCATGCCGGCCTCCACGGCCAGCGGGTGGAAGCGCACCAGCTTGAGCATCTCGAAGTCGGCCGTGGTGTGGATCATGCGCCGCACCACCAGCCATTCGGCCCCTTGGTAGGCCCGGGGTTCCGGCGCTTCGGACTCGATGATGCGCATGGACTCGGCCTCGATGTCCTCGCCCAGGCGGATGTCGCGGATGGTGTTGGGATCGTTGATGGACGAGCTCATTGCGCACCTCCCAGCCCAGCAGCCATGGCCGCGCTGGACATGATGCCCACGCTGGCCGAGACCCCGATGCGGTCCGCTCCGGCGTCCAGCATCCGCAGCAAAATGTCCAGGGTGCGGATGCCTCCGCTGGCCTTGACGCCGATGCGCGGCCCGACCACGCGGCGCAGCAGCCGCACGTCGTCCGGCGTGGCCCCGCCGCTGGAAAACCCGGTGCTGGTTTTGACAAAGGCCGCGCCCGCCTCCACGGCCAGGAGGCAGGCCAGCTCCTTTTCCGCGCCGGAAAGCAGGCAGGTTTCCAAAATAACCTTCACGGGCGCTGGCGCGCAGGCCCGCACCACCTCGGCAATATCCTGCCGGGCCAGGCCGGAATCACCGCTTTTCAGCGCGCCCAGGTTCAGCACCATGTCCACCTCCGCCGCGCCCTGCTCCACGGCCAGGGCGGCCTCGCGCACCTTGATCAGCGTTTGCGCGGCCCCGAGGGGAAAGCCCGCCACTGTTATGGCCAGCGGAGCATGCCCGCGCAGGCGCGCCACCACGCGCGGCAGGTGCCAGGGGTTCACGCACACGGCCTTGAAGCCGAAGCGCACGGCCTCGTCGCACAGAACCTCTATGTCGGCCGCAGTGGCCTCCGGCTTGAGCAGGGAGTGGTCGATGCACGCGGCGATCTGGGCGAGGGATGGGGTCGTTTGCGGGTGCATCAGCACTCCCGGGCTTGGTAGCGGTTCAAATGTTTCTCCATGCGGCGGCTCATGGCCGTAAGCACCCAGCAGATGAGGAAATAGAGCACGGCGATGGTGATGAAGATCTCCGCCGGGGCCACCACCTCGCGATTGTTCACCACAGTGGCGGCCTTGGTCAACTCGTTTACGCCGATGATGTAGGCCAGCGAGGTGTCTTTGGTCAGACTCGCGAACTGGTTGACGAAGGACGGAATCATATTACGCAGAGCCTGGGGCAGAATGACGTGGCGGATGAGCGTGCTCTTGCCCGAGCCGCTGGGCCCGCAAATGACCAGCACCTCGCCCTGCTCCACCGACTCGTTGATATTCTTGAGCACCTGAAAGCCGCCGTACCATTTGTGCAGCCCCGTGATCTCGATGAAGACATGATGCTCCGGAAGCGTCCGGCGGCCCGGAAGGCCCCGTCTCGCGGATGGTCGTCGCCACGCGCGGCGTTGATCACTCTTGCGACTTTGACTGAGACGCGGCGTCCGGTCAAGGCCGCTCGCGGACCCGGCGCGCTCCCTTGCGGCGCCCCTGGCCGCATGCCGGGAACGTGCGCAATCGGCCTCCCCATATTCTGCGGCTTGCCAAACTTCAAACACAGTGTTAAACATACGTTTTAATCTACCCGTTGAGGAGCGTTCCCATGCGTCGCATCGCCACCGTGCTGTTCGTCTGTATGCTCTGCACTGTTCTTTTCACCGGCTGCTGGCGCGGCAAGGGCGACGGCTCCCGAGGCGCCCCCGTGGTCACCGCCCAGGCCGAGCTCAGGAACGCTCCCTACGTGCTCTCCACCGTGGGCACCATCAAGGCCTCGGTGTCCGTGAACATCAAGAGCAAGTTCGCGGCGCACATCAAAAAAGTCCACTTCACCGAGGGCAGCCTGGTGAAGGCCGGGCAGGTGCTGTTCACCACCGACCCCGCCACCTACGCCCTTTCCGAGCAGCAGGCCGGAGCCACCTTCGCCCGCGACAAGGCCGAGTTCGAGCAGAACGAGCGCGACCTGAAGCGCTACAAGGTCCTGGCCGACCAGGGCGTCATCAGCCGCGAGCAATACGAGGAGAAATCCACCGCCGCCACCCGCGCCAAAAACGCCATGCGCGCCAGCGGGGCCGGGGCCTCCCTTGCCCGCCAGAACCTTTCGTACAACACCATCACCTCGCCCATCGACGGGCGCATCGGCGCCGCGCTGTTCGACGAAGGCAGCTTCGTGAAGGACAAGGACGACATTCTGGCCGTGGTGAACACCACCACCCCGCTGGACGTGAGCTTCGCCCTGCCCGAGCGCTACTTGAACGAAATCCGCAAGCAGCTGGCCCAGGGTCCGCTGACCGTGCAGGCCGCCGCGCCGGGCATGGAGGACCACCCCGAGGCGGGCGTGCTGACCTTCATCGACAACCAGGTGGAGAGCGGCACCGGCACCGTGCGCATGAAGGCCCGGTTCGAGAACCCGGAAGGCCGTCTTTGGCCCGGACAGTTCGTCACCGTGGGCCTGGTGCTCAAAACCGTGCAGAACGCCGTGCTGGTGCCCGACCGCGCCGTGCAGACCGGCCCGGAAGGCACCTACGTGTTCGTCATCAAGGACGGCAAGGCCGAGATGCGGCCCGTGGAGGTGGCCTTCCGCGTGCACGAGTCGCTGGTTCTGGGCAAAGGCCTGGCCGCGGGCGAGACCGTTGTGGTGGACGGGCACCTGCGCCTGGTGCCCGGCGCAAGGTGGCCGC
>Ga0209373_10005207_pt1 | contig 10744 bp, 8 predicted proteins | sample Higcelweek5metaG_FD_187173 | JGI IMG/M metagenome (GOLD analysis project Ga0209373, IMG submission 187173) | Freshwater pond sediment microbial communities from the University of Edinburgh, under environmental carbon perturbations - High... | ecosystem: Environmental > Aquatic > Freshwater >... | reverse complement strand
CGGACGCGCCGAAGTGCCCGCCCTCTGGCCCGTAGGCGAGCGAGGGCGCCCAGTAGATCGGGTATGGGACGTCGATATATCGTTTCGCCTGCGAGGCGAGGAATCCGTTTCGCGTTCGTCCTTTGAGGGACGCTTCGCGCGCGGCATTTTCAGCGAGCGCCTTGCCTTTCGCGCGATACGCCTCCCATATCCCGTCGCGTCGCGCGATCCAATCGGGCTTGAGCGACGCGAATCCGTCGACTCGCGCGCGCTTTATTCGATCCGCGCGGAGGCGCAGAATGGCGCGGCCATCGGTCGTGAAGCTAGAGTAGTAATAGCCGCCCTCGCCGTCGCCCGAGGGCGAGAACGTCGCGACCGCGTCGACGATCTCGCGATAGAAATCCTTCCCGTCGTAGCGATATACCTCGACGGTGTTTTCCCTGTCGGAGCTGAACGCGAGCGAACCGTCGTCGAGAAATCGGGCGGCGAAATCCATCGCGTCGTCTTCCGTTACGACGGTAAAGGTGTCGAGCCCCAAGTCGTACAGACCCACGTCGTAGGAGCAGTTCTTGCAAAATGAAAGCGCGATTCTTTTTCCGTCGCGCGAGACGCTCATCGACTCGACGCTGATCGCGTTGGGGATGGAAAGCCTGCGCGCATCGCCGGTGGCGGGATTTATCTCGACCGCGCGGTACATGTCCGACTCGCGGACGAGCGCGAAGAGCCTTGCGCCGTCCGGGCTGAGCGCGGGGGATGAATACCCTCGGCCCGGGACCTTCCGGAGATTTGCGGCCCGGGCGGATTTGCCGTCGAGCGACCATCGCACCGCGCCGACGAAAAGCTCGTTCTCGTTAGGCGCCTGATACAGATTCGTCTTTGCCGGCTGATTCACGACGACCGCGACGGAGTTTCCGTCCGCGCTGACCGTCGCGTCGCCCGTGGCGATTCCCTCGAGCCGGATGAACGCGCCGTTTTCTGGTCGCCAAAACCCGTATGAGGGCACGGCGTCGAGCGCGACCCTGGCATGGAAATATCCGCGGTCGGTAGGCGTAAGCGAAAGCCATTGCGGCTGGTATCGGCTGTCCCTTGGGGTTTTGATCTCGCCGCGGGGAAGCGCCCGCGCGAAGGCGTACCGCCGCTCGAGCCCCGCGCGGATCTCGCCCCATGCGATCTCGAAATCGACGCCGGTATAGCGCTTGAACGCGTCGCTTTCCAATTCCGCGAAGGATCGGTCGCGCTCGGCGAGAAGTCCCGCGAGCGCGTCGTCGCCGCGATTGTCGCGAAGCCATTCCTGGATGAGCATGCCCGAAAGGTAGACGCGCAAGGCTCCGGGTTGGCGGAGGCTCGCGGTCGAGACCTTGTCATAATCCCACAGGCGTCCCTCGAGGACGGCGGCCCTGAGGGGGAGCATAGACCAGTCGCACATGCGGTACCCGTCGATGAAGCTCGTGCTTCCCTCAAGAGAAAGATCCGAGAGCGCGAGCGAGAGCCCGCGGTCAAAGTCCTGGCCGAAGAAGCCGACGATAGACGCGAGCGCGCCGCCCGTGCGCGATTCCGCCTGCAGGTAGTGCGTCAGTTCGTGCGTGAGCGTCGACCGGTAATTCATCGACTGCGCGGCGTTCGCGGCGAGCCCGATCCTCATCGCTATGGGGGAGCAATAGCCTCCCCAAGTCCCCTCGTCCATCTCCCCATAGAGGATGACGATGGGTTTTTCCTCGGCGAGTCGCCCAAGATAGCCCGTCGCGGTCTCGTACGCGGGACCGGCCGCTTCCATGACGTTGGCGAGAAACGACTCGTCGGCCTTTTTATAGACATACCGGAACCAGTCGTCCTCCGCCTCGAGCCAGGGCCCCGTCGATTGAGACTCGACGGCCGTGACCGAGAGGAACGAAAGCGCGATTGCCAAAAAAAACGTCGACGGTTTTCTCATCCTCATGGTCGATGTACCTTCTCTTATTTTTATTTCTTGTCGAGCCTCTGCGCGGCGTAGAGGCCGCGCCTGCCCGTGCAGACGTACGAGACGATGCAGGCTATGGCGGCGTATTTTCCGTATTCGGGTCCGAAAAGCTCGAACGCGAGCACCGTGCACGCGAGTGGCGTGTTGCTCGCGCCGGCGAAAACCGCGACGAGCCCGGACGTCGCGAGCACCGCGGGCGGGAGCGGCAGTATGAGCGCGAGCGCCGCGCCGAGGGACGAGCCGATCGCGAACAGCGGCGTGACCTCCCCTCCCTTAAAGCCGACGCACAGCGTCATCGCGGTGAAAAGCAGCTTGAGGGCGAAGTCGTAGATTCGCGAGTCTTCGGGATGAAGGAGCGCGTCGGAGATGATTTCAGTGCTGAGTCCGCAGTAGCGCGTCGTGCCGAGCGCCGCGAAGAGCGACACGAGGGCGACGCCCCCGACGGCTGCGCGTACGACGGCGTTCGGGACTATTTTCCCGGCGAGCGCGGCTCCTTTGTGCATCGCGGCCGTAAAGAGTACGGCGCATGCGCCGAACGCGATGCCCGCGACGATCATCCAAAGGGCTTGAGTCGGCGCGAAGGCTCCGGGTGAGGGCAGTAGCCATGGTTGATGGCTTACGCCTAAAAGGCGCGCGGTAGAGTCCGCGACGATGGAAGCGGCGAAGGCGGGGAAGATAGCCTCGTGCGAGATCCGCCCCGCGCGATAAAACTCAAGCGCGAATACGGCCCCGGCGATAGGCGTTCCGAACACCGAGCCGAAACCCGCGGCGATTCCCGCGATCATCAAGGTTCGCCGTCCGTCGGCGTCGAGCTTGAACGGCTTGGCGAATTGGTCCGCGATCGCGCCCGCCATCTGGAGCCCGGTTCCCTCGCGTCCGGCCGAGCCGCCGCAAAGGTGCGTCGCTACCGTGCTTACGAGAATAAGCGGCGCCATGCGAAAATGTATCCGCTCGCGCGGGTCGAAGATGGTATCGATCAGGAGGTTCGTGCCTTTTTCCGACCCGCTCCCGATTTTCGCGTATACGAAAGCCGTGAGCGCGCCCACGGCGGGCAATAGCAGTATCAGCCAATGATGGCTCTCTCGGGTCGCCGTCGCCCAGGAAAGAAGCGCGAGGAATAGAGCGGAGGCCGCGCCCGCGGCGGCGCCGACGAGCGAGGCGATGACGAGCCATTTTATGACCTTGCGCGCGCCGTTAGGCATTGTCCCCTCCGGGAATCGACGCGAGCAGGGCGATCGCGTTCTCGGCGAGTATCGCGCGGTTCTGCGCCTCGGAAAGGCCGAGTTTCATGAATCGGCCCAATTCGTCGCGATGGTCCCACATGGGAAAGTCGGACCCGAACAGAAAACGCTCGGTACCGTGCTTGTCTATCATTCGGCGCGCGGCGTCGACCGGGAGTTTCCATGTCGTGCTCGAGGTGTCGAACCAGAGATCCCTCCCGGCGAGCAGCTCGAAGGCCTCGTCCCATTCGGTGTAGCCGCCAAAGTGCGCGGCGACGACCTTGAGCCCCGGGTGCCTGTCCAGCACGCGAGCTATGCGCCGAGGGCCGGAATAGTCATATCGACAGTCGCCTGCGTGCACGAGGATCGGTAGCCCCGCGCCCTCAAGCGCCTCGTAGATCGGGTCCATCTCGGGCGTATCGATCTGAAATCGCTGAAAGTCGGGATGGAGCTTGATTCCCTTAAGGCCCGCTTTCGCTACTCGGGCGATCTCGTCGGCGAACCCCGCGAACCCGGGATGGAGCGTACCGAAGCCGACGAACCTTTTTTCCTTGTTCGTCTCGCCGATGATGAAGTCGTTTATCGAGACGACCTGCTCGCTTTTCGTCGCCGTGGAATGGACGATGTATCGCTCAACGCCGATCGCGTCGCCGCTTTTAATGAGTTCCTCGGGCGATCCATGGTAAGCGATCGGCGCGTCGTAAAACGCCCCTATCGACTGAGTTGCCTTGATCGCGATTTTCGCGGGGTATATATGCGCGTGAAAGTCTATGATTCTCATGTCAGTATCCGAGCCTCTCCCCAACCAGTATGACCGTAAAGTCGCTGCGCGACGGCCTTCGCTCGAGTACGCTGTAAATTCGGCATATGCGGCGCTCGGCCGAGCAGTCCATGCAGGTGCCGGTCTTGGCGCAGGGGGTGGGCACGTTGAGCCGCCTGCAGTTCATCGGGCTCGCGAGGGATTCGCAACGGGCGCGCGCCTCGTCGAGGTTGCGCACTATCTTGTTATAGCCCGCGACGACCACGGTTTTCTTTGGCCCGAAGGTGAGAGCCGCGACGCGGTTTCCGACGCCGTCGATGTTAAAGATTTCTCCCTTGAGGGTGACTGCGTTCGAGCTTGAGAGGAAAAGATCCGAGGTCAGCTGAGCGCGCATCACGTCCATCTTTTCTTCCGGGGAAATGCCTTCGCGCGAATGGTCGAGAACCTTCGCTCCCTTTGCCTCAAGCCGCTCGATGGTCCCGAGTTCGCGGATCGTCGTCGAGCCGCCTATACCGACCGTTTCGCCGCTTTTCGCGAGCGACTCGATATACGAAAGCGCTTCGGCGCCCGTGGCGACGTACAGCGCGTTAAAGCCGTTCCTCTTAAGCGCGTCGCAGGTCGCTTTGCACAACGTCTCGGCATGCCAGGTTTCTATGGGATTCATGTGGATTCCTCCGTGGGTCTTGCGCGCGGTATACGCGCGCGGCAAAAGTGTACCCCTTATCGCGAGGGCTTTTCAACGGGGGTTCCGCTTGACGAGTCGACCGACTTTGGGCGATCATTTCGCTCGCTATGCGGGGGGATGTGGATATGGCTAAGACGGTGTGCGTGTGCCTAAGCGCCACGATTCAGAAAACGATCGTTTTTTCAAGGCTGGAAAAGGACGCGGTCAACAGATCGGACGGCTATCGGCTCGATGCGTCCGGGAAGGCGGTGAACGCCGCGCGCGTCATGTGCCAGCTCTCGCCGGGTTCCGCCGTCGCGGTGGTCCCGCTCGGCGAGGACAATGCCGAAACCTTCCTTGCACTCGCAGCCGCCGATTCGGTTCCAATATCCTGGGTTCCCGTTCCGGGTCGAACACGGTATTGCTATACCCTTCTCGAATGTGGCGCCCTGCGCGGCGCCTTGCGCGGCGCGAACCGTTCGGTGACGGAGCTCGTCGTCGGCGAGCCCGGCGAGAGCGCGGATTACGGCGCGATCGCCGAGTCGCTTCTCGACCTCGTGCGCGCGGAGGCGCGGGACGCCGACGCGCTTCTTCTCGCGGGTTCACGCCCGCCGTTCTGGCCTAACGATCTCTGTCTCAGGATCGTGCGCGAGGCGCACGCTGCCGGGGTCGCGGTGATGGCGGACTTTCACGGCGCGGACCTTTCCCTCGTCCTTGACGAGTCGATACCCGAGATCGTGAAGATTAACGAGGATGAGTTCCGCGCGACCTTCGGCATGCCGCCGACTCGCGACGCGACCGGGCAATGCCGCGATTTCGCGCTTGAGGCGGAGATCGCGCGCCGGTCTACTGAACTCGGGAACGCGATCGTCGTGACGCGCGGCGCGCGAGAGACGATCGCGGCATATCGCGGCGAGGTGATACGCGAAGGCATCGACGCGATCGACGCGGTGAATACGATAGGCTGCGGGGACTCGTTCGCCGCGGGTTTTCTCCATGCGTGGATCGCGACTCGCGGCGATCTCGCCAAGTCCCTCGGCTCGGGAAGGCACTGCGCCACGGCGAACGCCCTCAGCCTCAGGCCCGGGTCGATTCTTGACCCGTCGGCGCCCGGAGAGGGCCTGCTCTAACCTCGCGCCGCCGCCTCGCGACCCTTTGCCGTAAGCGTCCAAGCCTTCGTGCCCGCGCCGTGGCAATGCCCGGCCATCGGGCATCCCGCGCAGCCACCCGTCTTTTTCGCGCCGTTCCCCGCCGCGCAAGCCATCGCCTTGGCGGCGTCCTCCGCGTAGCCGAGCGCGACGAGCTTCGCGAGCATGTCGTCGAGCGTGGCGACGCTGACGCCGAGCTTCGAGGCCGCCTCGTCCGGCGAAAACGCGCCGTCCCCCGCGAGCAGGGAGAGAAGTTCGCGCAGCATCAGAAAAGCGACCCCACGCTATAGATCGCGAAACTCACGCCGAACGAAAGGACGAGCATGAGTACCACGCTGAAGACGGTCCATTTAAGCGAGTCCGTCTCCTGCCTGATCGCGGCGATCGTTCCGACGCACGGGACGAAGAGAAGCTGGAACGCGAGGAGCGAGGCCGCGGCCGGAAGGCTCACCACGGAAGGAAGCGCTGTGGAGATGTCGCCGTAGAGCACGGCGAGCGTGGCTATCGTGTTTTCCTTCGCGGCGAAACTCGTAAGGAGCGCGACGAATACCTGCCAGGGTAGCCCGATGAGCGAGCTTACCGGCTCGAGCGCGTGCCCGAGCGTCCCAAGCCAACTCGTCGAAATCTCCCCGGTAGGAAAGTACGAAACCGCCCAAACAGCGAGCGACGCGAGGAGAATCACCGATCCCGCCTTCTTGAGGAAGCCCGCGAGGTTCTGCCACACGTATATACCGATCGTCTTGAAATTCGGGAGATGATACAGCGGTAGTTCCATGATGAACGCGACGTGCTCGTCCTCGAACGCGGCGCGGTGAAGGATAAGCCCGAGGGCGAACAGTATCAGGAGATTCGCGCCGACGAGCGCGATCGTTACCCAGAATGCCGCGCCCCCGAAGAATATCGGCGCGAGCACCGCGATGACCGCGAGCCGCGCGGAGCACGGGACGAACGGCACCATCAGCGCCGTCTGGATGCGCGCCTTCTTCGACTCGATGATGCGCGTGCCGAGCACCGCAGGCACGTTGCAACCGAAGCCGAGCAGGATCGGCATGAAGCTCTTTCCGTGGAGGCCCATGCCGTGCATGAGCCGGTCCGAGAGATACGCCGCGCGGGCCATGTACCCGGTGTCTTCGAGGAGACCGAGCGCGAGGTAGAAGATCGCGAGGATCGGGAGGAACGTAAGCACCATGCCGAGCCCGTTGAGCACGCCGCCCGCGAGGAATTCCCCGATCCATCGGGGCTGACCGGAAAGTCCCGCGCGGATGCCGTCGCCAAGGGCGGCGACCAGATCGCCAAGGTATTTCTGAATCGGTCCGCCGATCGAGAACGTGAGGGCGAACACGCCGGCGAGCATCGCGATGAGCGCGATCGTGCCGATAAAAGGATGCGTGAGCCATCGGTCCAGCTTCGCCGTCAGTCCCATCCGCGAAACGGGGGGCTCGACGACCGCGGCGCGGACCATGCGCCCTATCCATTGATAGCGCGCGCCCGCGACGTCGAGGACGGCGTCCTCGTGCTGGTAGATCAGCGCGTCCATTGCCTTCCATTCGGCCTCTGGCATCTGTTCTTTCATTGAGGAGGAAAGTCGCTCGTCGCCCTCGAGCAGTTTGAGCGCGACCCAGTCGGACGGATAATCCGCGGGAACGTAGGGACTCACCATCCGCTCGATTTCGTCGAGCACGGGCTTGTGCGCGGGAAGTATGACGGGGAGGCTGGGGTGGTATTCGGCCCCGTGCCTCACCATTCCCTCGATCGCCTCCTGTAGTTCGGCGATGCCCTCGCCGTGCGAAGCCGCCATCGGAACCACCGGGATGCCGAGCGCCGTTTCGAGGACCTTTGGCTCGACCTTGATGCCTTCGCCCTTCGCGACGTCCATCATGTTAAGCGCGAGCAGCACGGGCGAGTTGAGGAGGAGAAGCTCCGCTACGATGTACATGCTTCGCTCGAGCGTCGCGGCGTCCACCACGGCCACCACGAGATCCGGGCGCTCCTTCAGGATGAAGTCGCGCGCTATGAGTTCCTCTTCGGAATTCGCCGAGAGGGAATAGGTTCCGGGAAGGTCGACGATGGAGTACGCCGTCCCGTTGCGGACGAACGAACCCGACTTCTGCTCTACCGTCTTGCCCGTCCAGTTGCCGACGTGCTGATTGAGTCCGGTAAGGAGGTTGAATACCGTGGACTTGCCCACGTTGGGCTGCCCCGCGAGCGCGATCCTGAACGTCTCCGTCGCCGCTTCCTTCGCGGGAAAGGCGTTTTCGTCCAAGCGGCTGATCGAGATGCCGTCAGCCTCGCCCTGACCGAGCGCGATTTGCGTTCCCCGGATGCCAACGAGGATCGGGCCTTTCGAAGGCTTCCTCAGAACGGTCACCTGGGCTCCGAACGTAAAGCCGAGTGCCGCGAGCCGGGCTACGTATCCACGTCCGCCGGTTAGCTTTAGAACCGTGCCTGTTTCTCCTTTCTTGAGGTCTTTGATCGTTTTGTCCTGTTTAGTAGTCATAATGTTAACCTAATATAACATCTAAAAAATGTCAATAATATTGGAAAGCGTTGAATGAAATTCTTATCACTCATACTTTTCTTGCGTGAGAGTGATTAGAAACTTGAGTAGTAAGTAAATTATGCGATTGAAAGACAAGAGATCGCGCCGAGGCGGTTTTTCTTATTCCACGACTTCTCGAAATAAGGTATATAATCCCCATAATGTTCGAACCCAATTATGGCCGTGGTTTCTTATGACGCAATCGACCGGTATTTTTCCGCTAGGTGACGATCCCTCGTTTCGCGCGCTTTTTACGGAAATACCATGCGCGTGCATGATGCATCGAATGATTTTCGACGAACGGGGCAACTCGGTCGATTATGTCCCTCTCGAGCCAAATCCGGGGTTCGCCCGGGTGCTTGGATTTGATCCAGCCCAGATTATCGGGAAGCGGGCCTCTGAGTATCTTCCGGAAGCAGAGGCAAGGCATTGGGCCTCCGTTTTTGCGCCTGCGGCAATTGATGGGATTAAGGTAAGCGTCACGGTTTATTCGCCGCGCAAGAAACAGACTTATCGAGTGACGGCAATTAGCCCCGCGAGGGGTTTTTTCCTTACGATGTATTCTGTCGCCGGCAAACACTCGGAGAGGGCGCTTGAGTCGGAATGGAAGTGGGTGAACGGCAGCATGTCCGCGCGCGATTTCGTCAAGATGATATTTACTACCATGCCGTGCGCCGGCGCGATCCAAAGGATCGATCGCGATGAGGCGGGAAACTCGATAGACTATACCATCGTCGACGTTAACGAGATTTTTTGCGAGTTCTTGAATACGACGCCCAATGCCATGATTGGGAAAAACGCGCGTTCGCGTCTGGCACGGGCCGAGTTTGACCATTGGCTCTCCGTCTTCGCGCCGATCGCGTTCGGACAAGCAAACGCGAGGGAAATTTCCCTCATTTTGCCGAATCGCGTGATGTGCCACGGAGTCGCAGTCTCGTTGGAACCAGGGTACGTCGCGGTTCTATTTACGAATTGACGCGCGAGTCGGCCCAATCCCATGGATTCGTAAATGTATCGGCTATAGGCGAAAATAGCTCGACTGAATCGATCTCAAGTGCCGATGCCAATCGCTCAATCATATCTGCGGACGGGAATTTCGCGCCGTTTTCGATCAACGCGATATAGTTCCCAACCGTTCCTGCCTTATCCGCAAGAATCGCCTGCGTCCAGCCTTTTAAGAGGCGGTTTTTTTTTAAATTATGTCCGAGAACCCGTTGGATATTCGTCATACCCTACTTATACCGTAAGCGTAAATGACGCGCAACTCGAGCTTTCACCATACGTTCTTGTCACCTAAGGTAATAAAACAATCTTGATATTGTAAAACTATAACCAAAAGGTATTGACATATACCCATAAGGTATTAAACTCACTACAGATGCTATTGATCTGGCTTATACGTTCCGCTCTAAAAGATAATCAATGAAAGTTTACTTGAATTACTAGCAACAAACGCACGTGCGTTATCGCACGCGCGGGGATATTTTTTGGAGGCTTAAATGAAACTTCGCGCTCGATTGCTTTTGGGTTTTTGCGCCGTCGCGGTGATGTCGCTTGTCGTCGGGATCGTAAGTCTGGTCAATATGAACCAGATAAACAACGATGAATCATGGCTATATGAGGAGGAGCTATTAGGCGTCGCGCTGATTAAGGAGGCTAACATAAACCTTCTGTACGCTGCCCGGGCCGAAAAGAGTTTCTTACTCGCGGATACCGCTGAGATGCGCGCCAAACAAGCACAGAGTTGGGAGAAGTACTCCGCGGAGACAGAAAGTCTCCTTGAGGAGGCGAGTAAAAAATTCCATACGGACGAGGGCATTAAGGCGATTAATGGCGCTAAAGCGTCATTTGACGCATGGAAGATTCTATCTGCCCGAGTTTTTGAGCTTGGCGCAGGGAACGCGCTTTCCGCCGGCTCAACGGCCTTGCAGTTATCCTTCGGGGATGCGCGCCTTAAGAGCGATGTCCTTGAGGCATTTATCGAAGAGGCGACTCATATTAAGGAAGCTTCTGCGAAAGCGCTTGATCTCAAGGGAAATAAACTCTTCCGCAACAGCGTGATCACGCTCATGGCGGTGATCGTGGGAGCCATGCTTTTCGGTATACTCATCGGTATCTATCTATCCTCGTCGGTTTTGAAGACAGTCGGTGGTGAACCGTCAGAGATCGCGGAGATCGCGAACCAAGTCGCGGAGGGCGATCTTACTATTGATACTTCAAATGCCGCGAAGGCGACCGGAATTCATGGAGCCCTTCTCATGATGGTCGATAGGCTTAAGGACGTCGCGGTCGGCATACGGGGCGCGGCCAGCCAGGTCTCATCGGGAAGTCAACAGCTGAGTTCTACTTCTCAGGGGATGTCGCAGGGCGCCACGGAACAGGCCGCGTCCGTCGAGGAAATTTCCTCGTCGATGGAACAGATGACGGCTAATATCAAGCAAAACGCGGAGAATGCGCAGATGACCGAGAAGATCGCG
>Ga0209373_10005206_pt1 | contig 10747 bp, 23 predicted proteins | sample Higcelweek5metaG_FD_187173 | JGI IMG/M metagenome (GOLD analysis project Ga0209373, IMG submission 187173) | Freshwater pond sediment microbial communities from the University of Edinburgh, under environmental carbon perturbations - High... | ecosystem: Environmental > Aquatic > Freshwater >... | reverse complement strand
AGCGACAAACTGATCGTTAGACGCAGAGACAAATAAGGAAGGAGGAACTCAACATGTCACGTTCAATCAAAAAAGGTCCATTCTGTGATGATCATTTAATGAAGAAGGTTTTGGAAGCAAACAAAATCAATTCGAAAAAAGTCATTCAAACCTGGTCTAGACGTTCCACGATATTCCCGCAATTCGTCGGCTTGACATTCGGCGTTCATAACGGAAAAGAACACATTCCGGTGTATGTAACCGAAGATATGGTCGGCCATAAATTGGGAGAGTTCGCTCCGACCAGAACATTCCGCGGACACTCGGACAAGAAAGTGGTCAAAGGCGGATCTTCATCCGCTCCGTCCGCTGCTCCGTCCGCAGCACCGGTTGCCGCACCTGCAGCAGGAGGAGACAAGTAATATGGAAGCTAAAGCAAGCTTAATTTCAGTACGCATCACTCCTCGTAAAATCAAACTCGTCATCGACTTGGTGAGAGGCAAAAGCATCAATGATGCTTATGCCATTTTGAGAAGTACGCCAAGAGGAGCAACAGAAGCCATTGAAAAACTGATCAAATCCGCAGTTGCGAATGCCGATCATAACTATCAAATGGATGTAAACAAACTTTTCGTCAAGGAAATCTACGTTGGGGGCGGCAAAACACTGAAAAGAATGCAGCCGCACTCCCAGGGACGCGGATTCGCGATTTTGAAAAGAACCAGCCACGTTTTCGTCACAGTGGCAGAGAGAGAATAGGGGGGAACATTTATGGGCCAAAAGGTCAGTCCAGTAGGACTTCGCGTCGGAATCATCCGCGATTGGGATTCTAGATGGTATGCCGACAAAAAAGATGTCGCAGATTTGTTGCTCGAAGACATAAAGATCCGCACCTTATTGTATGAACTTTACAAGACCGCGAGTGTCTCGAAAATCGAAATCGAACGCAGCAAGTCCAGAGTCATCATTACTGTGAATACCGCTAAACCGGGCATGGTAATCGGACGCGACGGCGCTACCAAAGTCGCTGTTGTCGAAAAACTCAAAGCACTGTCGAACAAGGAAGTATTCCTGAACATCGTTGAAATCAAGCATCCGGAACTGGATGCATTATTGGTGGCAGAAAGTATTGCTCAGCAACTCGAAAACCGCGCTTCGTTCCGTCGTACACAAAAAGTGGCGATCCAACGCGCTTTGAAAGCCGGAGCCAAAGGATGCAAAACGTTAGTATCCGGACGTCTCGCCGGAGCGGAAATCGCTCGCAGCGAAGGCTACGCCGAAGGCAACGTTCCGCTTCACACGCTGCGTGCCGACATCGACTACGCGCTCGCCGAAGCTCATACCACGTATGGCAAACTCGGCGTGAAAGTCTGGATTTACAAAGGTGAAATCCTTCCTGCCAAGAAGGAGGCAAAATAATCATGTTAATGCCAAAAAGAACGAAATTCCGTCGTCCCCATCGCGTCAGCTATGAAGGACATGCTAAAGGCGGAACCGAACTTGCGTTCGGAGATTATGGACTCGTCGCCCTCGAAGGCGCATGGGTCACAGCCCGTCAGATTGAAGCCTGCCGTGTCGCCATTACGCGTTATATGCAACGTGGCGGTAAGGTCTGGGTCAAAATCTTCCCACATCTCGCAAAAACCAAGAAACCGATGGAAGTTCGAATGGGTTCTGGTAAAGGTGCTCCCGAAGATTGGGTTGCAGTTGTAAAAGAAGGCTTGATTTTGTTCGAAATCGCCGGAGTGGAAGAAGCGGTTGCACGCGAAGCTCTCCGTTTGGCGTCGTACAAGCTGCCGATCACAACCAAGTTTATCAAGAAAGAGAGTGGTGATTCTAATGCTGCACGTTAGTGAAATCAGAAAAATGGACACCGCTGCCATTTTAACCGAAATCGATACTTTAAAAAAAGAAATGTTTGACCTTCGCCTGAAACAAGCGACCGGTCATCTGGAAAACACTGCACGTTTAAGCGCTGTCAGAAAAACCATCGCTCGTATGAAGACTATTCTTACCGAACGAGAAACGGAGTAGGGAGGATATCTATGGAATACAAACAAAGAGAGTTTACGGGCACTGTCGTCTCCGATAAATGCGACAAAACAATCACAGTCCTCGTAACAACGTATAAAAAACATGCACTTTACAACAAACGGGTCATCTCGTCGAAAAAATTTACGGCTCACGACGAATTGAACCAAGCGAAAATCGGCGATGTCGTTACGATCATCGAATGCCGTCCGCTGTCACGCTTAAAACGGTTCCGTTTAGTCGAAATCGTTAGCCAAGAAGCCACAAAATAATGAGAGCTGAAGGGAGGAACTGACAATGATTCAACAAGAAACTAGATTAAAAATCGCCGACAACACCGGCGCTCGCGAAATCCTGACCATTAAGGTTTTGGGTGGAACCAGCCGTCGTTATGCCAACATTGGCGATATTATCATCGCAACCGTCAAGCTTGCCACTCCGAACGGCCTCGTCAAGAAAAGTGAAGTCGTCAAAGCAGTCATCGTTAGAACCAAGAGCGGCGTTCATCGTCCGGATGGCTCCTATATTAAATTTGATGACAACGCAGCCGTAATCATCAAAGACGATCTCAGTCCGAAAGGCACTCGTATTTTTGGACCGGTCGCTCGTGAGTTAAGAGACGAAAACTTTACCAAGATCGTTTCCTTAGCTCCGGAAGTACTGTAGGGGGACTATCATGAACTTAAAAAAAGGCGATAAAGTTGTTATTGTTACCGGTGCAAACAAAGGAAAACAAGGCACCATTTCCAAAGTTCTTCTGAAGTCCGATCGCGTAGTCGTTGAGGGCGAAGGAATTATCAAAGGAAAGAAACACATTAAACCGTCCCAGACCAGTCCGGACGGAGGCATCGTAGACATCGAACGCGCCATTCATGCGTCCAATGTGATGGTGCTCGATCCGAAGACGAAAAAACCGTCGCGGATCGGCTACAAAACAGTCACCAAAAAAGTCAAGAAACAGGACGTCACCGAAGTCGTGAGATTCGCGAAAAAATCCGGCGAAGTTCTGGAATGAGGGAGGAGACAATAAATGAATCGTTTACACGAAAGATATAAAAGCGAGATCATGCCCGCTTTGCAGGCCAAATTCAATTACTCTTCCGTCATGGAATGCCCGAAAATCGATAAAGTCGTTCTGAACATCGGCGCCGGCGATGCAGTCGCCAACCCGAAAGTCTTGGATGACGCCGTGGCTGAACTGGCGCAGATCACTGGACAAAAACCGCTGATCACCCGCGCTAAGAAATCCATTGCGAACTTCAAACTGCGCGAAGATATGCCGATTGGCTGCAAAGTCACGCTGCGCGGCACCAGAATGTATGATTTTCTGGACAAACTGTTCACCATCGCCCTCCCGCGTGTGAGAGACTTCCGTGGCGTCAATCCGAGAGGATTTGACGGACGCGGAAACTACACCCTCGGAATCAAAGAGCAATTGATTTTCCCGGAAATCAACTTTGATAAAGTCAACAAAGTTCGCGGTATGGACATCGTCATCGTCACCACCGCTAAAACCGACCCGGAAGCTTTCGAACTCCTCAAACAGTTCGGAATGCCTTTCAGAAAGAACTAAGGAGGCGTACTCATGGCTAAAACATCGCAGAAAGTAAGAAACCACATCGGATCGAAATTCGCGGTCCGGAACTACCACAGATGCGAAAGATGCGGACGTCCTCACGGCGTTTACAGCAAGTTCAAATTATGTCGTATTTGTTTCCGAGAGCTGGCTTATAAAGGCCAGATTCCCGGTGTAACGAAATCCAGTTGGTAATGGGAAGGAGGCACTATTAAATTATGGTTATGACAGATCCGATCGCGGACATGCTTACACGCATCCGTAACGCGAATCAAATGAAACACGATACCGTCGATATGCCGGCTTCGAAACTCAAGAAGGAAATTCTTGTCGTTTTGAAAGAAGAAGGATATATCACGGATTACAAACTCGTCGCCGATGGTGTCCAAGGGACCATCCGCGTAACACTGAAATACCTGCAAAACAAAGAAAGAGCCGTTCGGGGTTTAAAGAAAATTTCGAAACCGGGTCTTCGCGTTTATGCAAAATCCGACGAACTTCCCAGAGTCTTAAACGGACTCGGAATCGCGGTTGTTTCAACGTCCCAGGGTATTATGACGGACCGCGAAGCAAGAAAGAAACAAATCGGCGGAGAAATCCTCGCTTATATTTGGTAATGTGTATTTTTATCATAAAACTCTCATCTTATCAGCGGATAATAAATAATGGAGGTGCAAGAAAAGTATGAGTCGTGTTGGTAGAAAACTAATCACGCTCCCAGCTGGAGTCACTTGCGTTGTGGCGGATCATAATTTCGTCACGGTTAAGGGCCCAAAGGGATCGCTTGAATTTACGTTCCACAAAGATATGACAATCGTTTCTGCTAATAATGAAATTTCTGTAACCCGGCCATCGGATTCTCTTCAACATCGCGCATTACATGGAACAACTCGCGCATTGTTGAACAACATGGTTAAAGGTGTCACGAAAGGGTTCGAAAAAGTCCTTGATATCAAGGGCGTCGGATACCGCGCATCATTGAAAGGCAGTCAAACACTCGTATTGAACGTCGGATATTCCAATCCGGTAGAAATGGAGATTCCCAAGGGATTGAGCGTTGAAGTTCCGGTTAATACCGAAATTCACATCAAGGGAACCGACAAACAGATGGTCGGAGAATTTACCGCCCTCATTCGCAAGGTACGTGCTCCTGAACCCTATCTGGGCAAAGGCATTCGTTATCATGGCGAGGCTGTACGTCACAAGGAAGGAAAAACTGCTAAAAAGTAGCAGATGGGTGAAAAGATATGTTTAAACCAGTAGATAAAAACGCTCAGCGTCTGAAAAGACATGGCAGAGCCAGAGTCACCATTACCGGAACAGCTGAAAGACCCCGTCTGAACGTTTTCCGTTCCAACAAAGCAATCTATTGTCAAATCATCGATGACGTCGCCGGCGTTACGCTGGCTTCCGCCTCTTCGCTTGAGATCGAAAACTGCAAAGGCAGCAACGTCGAAGGCGCAAAAGCGGTCGGTGCTTTAATCGGGAAGAAATCCCTGGAAAAAGGCATCACATCAGTGGTGTTCGACCGCGGCGGGTACATCTACCACGGAAGAGTCAAAGCATTAGCCGAGGCTGCTCGTGAAGCAGGGCTACAATTCTAGTGAAGGAGGAAACCCAATGCAAGCAGACAATGTAAAAGGAAACCGGGAAAATCACGGCGATAATAAAGAACGCAGATCCCGCAAACCCTTTGTTAAAGAAGAAAAACTGTATGAAGAGAAGGTTGTCCACATCGGCCGCGTGACGAAAGTTGTCAAAGGCGGTAAGCGGTTCAGCTTCGCAGCTTTGGTGGTCATCGGCGACCGTAAAGGAAATGTCGGATTCGGATCTGGTAAAGCAAGCGAAGTTCCGGATGCCATCAAAAAAGGCATCGAAGATGCCAAGAAAAACATGTTCAAAATCAACATTTCCGGAACAACCGTTCCGCATGAATGCTTAGGCACCTATGGCGCCGCGAAAGTTTTCGTTCGCCCCGCCGTGGAAGGAACCGGAGTCATCGCCGGTGGAGCCGTCCGCGCCATTCTTGAACTGGCCGGCGTCCAAGACGTGCTTTCCAAATCACTCGGATCCAATTCACCGATCAATATGGTGCGCGCCACTATGGCCGCTCTGACCTCGATGAAGACCGTGGAACAAGTCGCAGCCGCTCGCGGATTGACGACTGAGGAGGTTTGGAAATAATGGCACAGATTAAAGTCACACTCGTTAAAAGTTTGATCGGTCATAAGCCCAATCAAATCAAAACGGTGAAAGCTTTGGGATTACACAAGGTCAACTCTTCTGTTCTCAAAGAAGACACCGAAGCGATCCGCGGCATGATTGCATCAGTCAGTCATCTCGTGAAGATCGAAGAGACGAAATAGGAGGCACCGACATGAAATTAAATGAACTGAAACACGTTGAAGGCGCCACCCACGTGGGAAAACGCAAGGGCCGCGGCACCAGCAGCGGAAACGGAAAAACGGCCGGCAGAGGCCAAAAAGGCCAGGGATCTCGTTCGGGCGGAAACACCAGACCGGGATTTGAAGGCGGACAAACTCCGTTGTTCAAACGGCTTCCGAAACGTGGATTTACGAACTTCTTCCAAAAAGAATTTGCAATTGTTAACGTATCCGATCTGAATGATTATGCCGAAGGCACCGTCGTCACGCCGGAATTGCTGATCAAAGATGGCAAAATCAAACGCATTGAAAGTGGGGTTAAAGTCTTGGGCAAGGGCGCTCTGAATGTCAAATTGACCGTTCAGGCCCACCAATTTTCCAAATCCGCAAAGTCGATTATCGAATCGGCCGGCGGCAATGCTGAGGTGATTTAACCATGGAAACTCTCAAGAAAGTATTTAAAAACAAGGATATCATGAAGCGTATCGGCTTCACATTGCTGGCTTTCTTAGTGTTCAAGCTTCTGACTTACGTTACCATGCCGCTTGTGGATTCGAACGCCCTCTCCGGTTTGTTCGAAAACAGCGGTTTCTTAGGAATCGTCAACTCCATCAGTGGAGACGCACTCCGCAACTACTCGATCATCGCCCTTGGCATCAGCCCATACATCACCGCCTCGATTGTCGTCCAACTTTTACAGATGGACATCATCCCGGCGCTCGCTGAATGGAATGACGAAGGCGAAGTCGGCAAAGCCAAAACCAGCCGGCTGGTGCGTTATATCGCCATCGGATTGGCATTCGTTCAGGCTTTGGCCATGACGTTTGCTTTCGACAGCTCGTCGTCTTCGCTGTTTAATTTCGGCGTCGCAGACTGGGCAACAAGAGACGGACGCAATCTGTGGTTCTTAGTGTATTTCTATATCGCTGTCGTGCTGACCGCCGGCACCGCGTTTATGATCTGGCTCGCCGATCAAATCACGCTGCATGGCATCGGCAACGGTTCATCGATGCTGATCGTCGGCGGAATCATCATTTCCTTCCCCGGCACCATTACTTCTCTGATTCAGTATTATATCGCCGACCCGAGCTCTGCAATGGAAACGGCGTATGCCAACCAGGGAAAATGGGATGGCTACCTGCTCTTCGGAGTATGTATGCTGTTGTTTGTGGTTATTTTGGCGGGAATCACATATATGGAAGGCGCATCGCGGAAAATTCCGATTCAATACGCCAACCGTCCGGCTGGATCCAAATTCGCCGGAAAATCTGATTCCAACCTTCCGATCAAACTGAACACCTCTGGGGTTATCCCGGTCATCTTCGCTTCGATTGTGCTGTCCTTGCCCTCAACGGTGCTCGGCTATATCGAATGGGGAACCACGACCGCAGCCACCAGCGCGCAAAACTGGCTGAACCAGATTCTGCAGTATGATCAGCCGATCGGATTCGCCATTTACATCATCTTAATCTTTGCGTTCTCGTTCTTTTACTCCTTTATCATGATTCAACCGGAAAAGATCGCCGAAAACCTGCAAAAACAAAATGCTTACATTCCCGGCGTTCGTCCTGGATTTGAAACAGAATCCTACTTAACCAAAACGTTGTTCAGAGTCACAGTGATCGGGGCCTTCTATCTGGTCATCGTCGCCGTGCTGCCGATCATCGCCTCCATGGCGCTTGGACATTCCTATGCGCAAATCGGCGGTACATCGCTCTTGATCATCGTTGGCGTTGCGCTGGAAACGGCAAAACAAATCGAGACCGACACTCAGGATAAAGCCTATGTCGGTTTCATGAAATAAGTCGGTCTGATCATGAATTTGCTCATCATGGGTAAACCTGGCGCCGGAAAAGGCACTCAGGCTTCGAGATTGCTCGAACATTACCAGCTTACTCATATCTCCACGGGCAACATCTACCGTGAAGAAATCGCCAAACGCTCCCCGATCGGTTTAGAAGCCGAAACCTACATTGCCAAGGGAGAGCTTGTGCCCGACGATCTGACGAATCATATCGTCAAAACCGTGTTAAACAGCGGGAAGTTTCCGAGCGGCTTTATGCTCGACGGATTCCCCCGCACCAAAGCGCAGGCAATTGCACTCGATTCGATGCTTTCGGAGTTGGACATGCGCCTTACGGCCGTGATCAACGTAGACGTCGAAGACGACGTATTGCTCAAGCGGATGGCCGGACGAAGAGTCTGCTCCAAATGCAACGCCACCTATCATTTGTCGTTCCATCCCTCTAAAGTGGACGGAATCTGCGACATCTGCGGGGCCCCGACGATGCAGCGTCCGGATGACAAAGAGGAATCGGTGTTGAACCGGCTCCGGATTTACAACGAAAAGACCAAGCCGCTCCTCGACTACTATCTGAAGAAACATCTTCTGATGGTGATCGACGGTTCGCAGGACAGCAATGTCGTCTTCTCGCAAATTACGACCCGATTGGAAGCAATGCAGAATGGTAACCATTAAATCAGCAAGGGAAATCGAATTAATGCGAAGAGCCGGCCAGATCGTGGCCCTCGCCCATCAGGAAGTGGCCAAACACATCCGCCCGGGCGTCTCTACGGCACAGCTCGATGAAATCGTTGAACGGGTCATCCGTGAAAACGAAGCCATCCCCTCCTTCCTCCATTTCGAAGGTTTCCCCGCCAGTGCATGCATTTCCGTCAATGAAGTGGTGGTTCATGGCATACCGTCTCCGAAGAAAATCCTCAAGGACGGCGACATTGTCTCAGTAGACATCGGCGCCATCTACAAAGGCTATCACGGCGACGGTGCCTGGACATATCCGTGTGGTCTTGTTTCTGAACAGGCGAAACACCTGATGGAAGCGACCGAAGCCAGTTTGTTCGCCGGTTTGGCGCAGGCCAAAAGCGGCGCCCGTCTCACCGATATTTCGCACGCGGTTCAAGTTTATGCCGAGTCCAAAGGATTCAGCGTAGTGCGCGATTTTGTCGGACACGGCATCGGGACGAACATGCATGAAGATCCACAAATACCCAACTTCGGATTACCCGGTAAAGGAATTACTCTGCGCCCGGGCATGACCATCGCGATTGAACCGATGATCAACGCCGGCAGAAAAGAAGTAAAAGTACTCGCGGACGGATGGACAACGGTTACGCTTGATCACTCTCTTTCTGCTCACTTCGAGCATACGATTCTGATCACCGAAACCGGCTACGAAATCCTCACCAAAGTATAGAAGGAGTGATTCAATGACAAAAAAAGATGATGTCATCGAGATGCTTGGCACGGTTGTGGAAGTGCTTCCCAACGCGCAATTCATCATCGAACTGGAAATTGGGCATCGCATTCTCGGACACGTTTCTGGTAAAATCCGCATGAACTACATACGCATTTTACCAGGTGATAAAGTCAAGGTTGAACTGTCAACCTATGATTTAACACGTGGACGGATCACCTACCGTATCAACGGATAAATAGAAAACAACCTACAGGGAGGTAAATGGTATGAAAATCAGACCATCTGTAAAAAAAATCTGTGACAAATGCAAAATTATCAAGCGCCATGGCGCTGTTATGGTGATTTGTGAAAATCCCAAACATAAACAAAGACAAGGAAAATAGGAGGTAAACGATGGCTCGTATAGCAGGAGTAGATATTCCCAGAGAGAAACGCGTCGTTGTTTCTTTGAGTTACATTTATGGTGTCGGACAACCCTTGGCCAAAACCATTTTGGCTGCCGTAAATGTTTCCGAAGACAAACGCGTAAAAGATTTGACCGATGACGAACTCGTAAGAATTCGTGCAGAAGTCTCGAAGTACAAAGTAGAAGGTGATCTGCGCCGTGAAGTCAGTCTGAACATTAAACGACTGATCGAAATCGGATCGTATCGTGGATCTCGTCATCGCAAAGGTTTGCCGGTTCGCGGACAAAACACCCGCAACAACGCTCGTACTCGCAAGGGTCCGAGAAAGACCGTAGCAAATAAAAAGAAGTAGAGGGAGGATAAAAATATAATGGCACGTACAGTAGTAAAAAAGCGTCGTGTGAAAAAGAATATTCCTCTTGGAGTAGCGCATATTCATTCGACTTTCAACAATACCATCATTACCATCACCGACCCGGTCGGAAACGCCATTGCATGGAGTTCCGCGGGAGCAATCGGATACAAGGGCAGCCGTAAATCGACTCCTTACGCAGCCGGACAGGCCAGCGAAGCAGCCGCAAAAGCAGCCATGGAAAATGGAGTGCAAAAAGTAGAAGTTTCCGTCAAAGGTCCCGGACCCGGACGTGAAGCGGCTATCAGAAGCCTGCAAGTCGCAGGTTTGGAAATTACCGCGATCAAAGACGTCACCCCGGTTCCTCATAACGGATGTCGTCCGCCTAAACGGCCCCGCGGCTAGGAGGTAATGAACTTGAAGGACTTAAAATTCGAAAAACCAAAAACCATTACTGAAGAAATCAACGATAATTATGGACGTTTCGTCATTACTCCGCTCGATCGTGGCTTCGGTATCACGATTGGTAACTCTCTGAGACGGGTTTTATTGTCTTCTCTGCCGGGTGCGGCAATCATCAATACGCAAATTGACGGCGTGGAACACGAGTTCACCGCCATTGAAAACGTGGTTGAAGACGTCACCACCATCATTTTGAATTTGAAGAACGTTGTTCTGACCATCGATTCTGCCAATCCGGCTGTGGAAAAACGGCTGGAAGTAATCGTGGACGGACCGTATGATGTCACGGCAGCGGACATCATTGCCGATGACGAAGTGGACATCGTCAATCCGGAACA
>Ga0209373_10005204_pt1 | contig 10753 bp, 5 predicted proteins | sample Higcelweek5metaG_FD_187173 | JGI IMG/M metagenome (GOLD analysis project Ga0209373, IMG submission 187173) | Freshwater pond sediment microbial communities from the University of Edinburgh, under environmental carbon perturbations - High... | ecosystem: Environmental > Aquatic > Freshwater >... | reverse complement strand
TTCGCTTTTGATTCTGATCGTAAACTGATGTCAACCCTTACCGATGAAAACGGACAGCTAACAGTTTACACTAAAGGTGCTATCGATAACCTGATTCATATTTCGACGCATGTGCTTGACGGTGATAAGGTCATTCCGTTAACGACCGAACTAAAAGAGAAGTTTTATGACGCAACCGAGAATATGTCGGATAAAGCACTTCGCACGCTTGGCGTAGCTTATAAACCAGTTAGTTCTATTATTCCTTCTGCTGAAATGGAGAAGGAGCTTATTCTTTTGGGGTTAGTTGGAATGATTGACCCTCCTCGAGATGAGGCTAAAGCTTCTATCAGAAAGGCCAAGAAAGCCGGCATCAGAACTATAATGATTACTGGCGACCATAAAAATACCGCGTTTGCCATTGCTCATGAACTGGGAATTGCCGATAATATAAATCAATCAATTACAGGTGTCGAAATTGATACTTTACCCGAAGAAGAGTTTGTTCGGAATATTAACAATTACCGTGTTTTTGCAAGGGTTTCGCCCGAGCATAAAGTGAAGATTGTTAGGGCATTCAAATCTCATGGTAACATTGTTTCAATGACCGGCGATGGGGTTAACGATGCGCCTTCGCTTAATGCTGCCGATATTGGTGTTGCTATGGGAATTGCAGGTACCGATGTTGCAAAAGGTGCTTCTGATATGATTCTCACCGACGATAATTTTGCAACCATAGTTTCGGCAATTGAACAGGGACGAAACATCTACAATAATATTAAAAAGTCGGTTATATTCTTGTTGACTTGTAACTTGGGCGAAGTTATTTCTATGTTTATAACGTTGCTCATTGGTTGGGAGTCTCCATTAATTGCTACTCAGCTACTGTGGATTAACCTTCTTACCGATTCTCTCCCAGCTGTAGCTTTGGGTATGGATCCTGGCGATCCGGATGTTATGAAGGAGAAACCCCGTAATCCAAAAGATAGTTTCTTTTCAGGTGGAGCAGGAAAACGTGCAGTGATGGGTGGAATGCTGATTGGGGTATTAACCATTTTCGCGTTCTGGTTTGGCTATTATGAACATGGCTATTCTCCTTTTGCAAAAGATATTCCTGTTGAGATTGTAGAATATGCCCGAACAATGGCATTTATGGTATTGATTTCTAGTCAGTTATTCTTTTCTTTGGCAATAAGAAGCCATTCTAAATCGATTTTCCAGATTGGCTTATTCTCAAATAAGGTTCTTGTTGGATCTATAGTATTAGGATTGTTGCTTCAAGTTATTGTAATTGAGATTCCTGCTATGCGCGAAGCTTTTGGTTTGCAGATGCTCGATTTGGCTGGTTGGCTTATGGCTATAGCTTTGGGAATTGTACCTTTAATTGTAAACGAGATTTATAAAATATTTGTACGTGCTAAAATGAAGAGCGACGAAGTTGAATAGTAAATTAAGTGCTACTTGCATTTTGAAATTAGGGCCTACTAAAAAAAATCTTTGGAGTTTTTAGTAGGCCCTTAATATTGCAAACTCTTTTAACAGAGATATCTCAATAAACCATGTTCAATTTTTTATTATTGTTAGTCTTAGTCTTTCGCTCAATTCGTAGAGTTCATTCTCTTGCTCTTCAATCGAAATAACTTTTTTTAAAGGCATAATTTTTTTTCCTTCAGAATCGAATAAACAGATTAATGTGCTTTCTGTTTCAACATCGACAGTTTTGTTGCTTTGGCTGTTTGTACGGTAAATATGCTTCGATTTGCAAATTGCAGTCTTCATGCTGTCGTTGATATTCATCCATTTGCCGGTTTTTATAAAGCCAAACAGGTTGTTCGAATGCTTAACCCTTCTTAGTTCAAAGTCAATTGTTGTGTATGAATTGGTGAACCCCAAAAAAGCTCCTGTCAGCACAAGTATCAACCCAGTTAAGGTATAATACGATACAAATAAGCCAACTACGAATATTATTTTTCCAGAGAAAGAAGCTCCAGGGCCAAATGCTTTTTCAAATTGATGTATTTCTTTCATAAGTAGCTCATTTTTATTTGTTTCATTTTCGGGCTTTACCCATAGCGTCGGCCATAATTATTGCATTCAAAACTTTTTCAGGTGTAATATGTACAGCTTCGTGATAAATTCCTTCTGCCGGATTACAAGCTTTGATAGCCACTTTCATCAGCTTTTCGCGGTCGATATTGGTAATGCCAATATCTGAAAGTGTGGTTGGAAGGCCAATCTTTTCGCAGAAAGTATATACCGTATCAATCTCTTCGGGCAGGGCATCGGTTAGGTGAAGCCCGGTCAACACCCCAATAGCCACTTTTTCGCCGTGATAATACGAGTGGGTTTCGTCGAGGGCACTCAACCCGTTATGAACCGAATGAGCCGTAGCTAAACCCGAGCTTTCAAACCCAATGCCACTTAAGAGGATATTGGCTTCGATAATGTGGTTTAGGGCAGGGGTAACTACATTGTTTTCGCAGGCTAGTTTTGCTGCTGTTCCATATTTCAGAAGTGTGTCGTAGCAGAGGCGGGCCAGATTCAAACCTGTCATTGTGCTGTACCCACCGCATTCGTTCCCCGACTGGGCCCTGTCGCACGACCGGGCTTCGAACCAGGTCGACAAGGCATCGCCCATGCCAGCAACCAAAAAGCGGATGGGGGCGGCGGCTATTATCTGTGTGTCGACCAGCACAATCTGTGGGTTCATTTTCTGATAGTACACAGAATCGAAAACACCTTGTTCGGTATAAATAATGGCGCATCCACTGCAAGGCGCGTCGGTTGAGGCAATTGTAGGAACAATAATAACAGAAATGCCAGCTCTGTCGGCAACTATTTTGGCCGAGTCGATGGCTTTGCCTCCTCCCATTCCAATAACAACGTCGATTTCGTTTTTTTGTACTATTTCTGAAAGACGAGCCAACTCTTTTTCACAACATTCGCCTCTAAATTGTTCAACCAAAATTGAATTTACACCGGTTAAATTGTAGTTAGGTAATATTTTGTTTTTTGCACTTGTTGAGGCAATTATAAGTCCCTTGTTGCCCAATCGTTCAATCAAAACAGGTAATTCGGCAAGGGCATTTTCACCCTGAATATATTTTCCGGGAAATGCAGCAATCAGGTTTCTTGTTGGTTGAGTCGTTGTTGTGTTGTTTTCCATCGTTTTAAGAATTTTGAATAGTCGGCAAACCTGTTTTCGGAGTTGTCTTCTATTTCTTTTGTTGTGGATTGAAAATTAGTGTTTTGTAAATTTTTCAGAACGTATTTTACCTTCTTTGAAAATTTTCACTAAATATAATCCATTTGGATAAGATGAAATATCAATGGTTACAATTTTCTTGTTTTGCATTTTTCCGGTTGTGAAAACCCTCTTTCCAAGCAGATTATAAATCTCAATGTTATTAATGTTATTGCTTTTGATTGAGATGGCTTATTTTTTTATCTCATAACTGTTTTGCTAACGATTTTCACCATAAATATTATTCAAAAAGATTATGTTGATAAAATTATTATGCTATTTTTGAAATTCAATTCAACTATAATAACTAGAACCTGAGCCTGCCGTTCTTTTATATATTTTGAGCAGAGCAACTCCAGTTGACATCGTATTATGTGATAAAACAAACACTTTAATCAATTAATTAACTTTCAAACTCATGAAACAACCAAGGTTATTAAACCACAGTCAAGCCGTTTTTGGTGATGGAAACCCTGATTCCTGTAATGATTACGCGGAACAACCGAAATTAAAAAACTCCGACACCGGAAAAACTCGGACAATATCGAACTACTTTATTCGAGTGAAGAGCCAAATTTTTGTATTTATTGTTGCCTGTTTATTGTCAACATCGGTTTTTGGAAATGAACTCTCCAACGGCTATAAGGCCTTTATTAGCAATGATTATAAAGAAGCGTACACAATGTTTACAGCAGCAACTCTTCAGCCAGAAACGAAAGCTGAGGCTTTTCTGATGCTTTCCTTAATGGCTTCTGTCGATAAAACCCAACCAGAAGCATTTAATTATTTTAAAGAGTTTTGTGAAAATTCCCCCGATCCCGATCCTTATATTTCGGCACTTTTCCACCATGACATTTTTTCACGATTTGCGAGTTCTAAATCGAAGTCTCAGATTGATTGGTATCTTGGATTGTTGGCCAGGACTGATATCAACACAACCTTAAGGGCTTATTTGAATGAAAGTGTAGGTAAATATTATGAATCAGTCAACGACCTTAAAAAGTCAAAAGAGTATTTAGCAAAGGTTGGAGCGGTTATGGATTGGCAGATTGTTGGCGATTTTGAGAATATCTCGGCCAGTGGTTATGACAAAAACTATGGACCACTTGATCATCCTGAACCAGAAGCAGTTTTCAAAAATAAAATTGCTGCAGATGTCCACTGGTTCGATCTTTATAAGCAAGTTCCAGGTCGTTGGATTGATTTTACTAATAATTTTTACTGCAATAATACGTTGGTTTATGCACAGACTTTTTGTAACACACCTGTCGATCGGTTTGTGCAACTTCGAATTGGAACATCGGGATCATTGAAAGTTTGGGTAAATGACCAGTTGTTGTTTAGCGAGGTTGAAGAATGCAACAATGGTATTGATAATTATATCATTCCGGTAAAATTAACGAAGGGGAATAATCGAATTTTGTTACAGATTGGGTGTAGTAAAATCACTCAGTGCAACTTCATGATGCGTGCAACCGACCAAGTTGGAAATCTTGTTTCAGACCTTCCTTTTACATCGGTTTATTCGCCATATCAGAAAACAATACAAGAGGTTTCTTCGTTGGTTAAAATGCCTTTCGAACTTTACTTGTTGAAACAAATTAACAACGATCCCGACAAGCTTGTAAATTACCTGGTACTTGCCAACACTTATCTTACTAATGATAAAGTACATGATGCTCGTAAAATATTATTGAAAGCTCAAGAAATTGCACCTAATTGTAGTTTTGTACTTTATCAGTTATACGAATTATATTCCCGCAACCAGGATCGAACATCAGCGAGTTTGATGCTTGAAAAGTTAAAACGTGTCGATCCTGAAAATCCAATTGTGCTTAATATTAAAATAAACGAAGCTTTCGATGCAAAGAATTTTAAGGAAGCAAGGCAGTTGATTGATAAGAAAGAACAACTTTATGGGGTTAATGAAGATTTGCTCTTTTCGAAGTTGAGCTTGGCTAACAACGAGAACAATGTAAATGAATATGAGGTTGCACTGAAACAGATTTATACTTTGTATTCTCATGATTACTATGCCATTAATCAGAAGTTTTTGTTTGAAAAGAATTATAAACAAGATCAGAAAGCTGCTTTGAAAGTTTTGAAAGATTTTACAAAAAACTATTTTGAGAAAGACGCAGAACAAAGTTATTCGAACGAACTGTTTTCTTCGGGGCAGGTAAAAGAAGGACTTTCAATTCTTGAAAAGTTAAGAGATTTTTATCCGTTCAACGATAGTTATTATCAGCAACTTGGCCTGTTCTATTTGCAAACAGGTAATCTTCAGCTTGCAAAACAAAATTTTGAAGAGTGCTTAAGAATAGCTCCATATTACGGTCCTTATCATGGAAATTATGCCAAAATATTTGTAGAACTGGGTGAAAAGGAGAAAGCGATTGAAGAATACAACGCTAATGTAATTTATCGCCCCGATGATTATGAAGCCATCAGAAAACTGCGTGAATTGCAATCGAAAAAAGAAGTGTTTGAGTATTTTCCGCAGAAAGACTATTATTTGATCTTCGAAAATTCACCATCGGCATCCGATTATCCTTCAGATAATTTTATTTCGATTACAGATGAAACCCAGGTTGTTTTACATGAGTATGGTGGATGTGAAATACGTCATGTTATGATGTTTAAGGCGTTAACTCTTAAAGGTATCGATAACTTGAAGGAATATACAATCGGATACTCTTCAAACGAAAATTTGACCATAGAGAAGGCCGAAGTGTTGAAGAAAAATGGTAACAGGTTACAGGCTGAAGTGAATGAAAATCAAATTGTTTATACGTCGCTTGAGCCGGGAGATGCCGTTTTTCTTATCTATAAAAAGATCAGGAACATCAACGGACAGATGTCAAAGAATTTTTCCGATAAATCAATGTTAAACCTTTGGTATCCGGCCCTGAATATTGAGTATGGTTTACTGGCTCATAAAAATGTACCGTTTAAATATGTAGTTGACAAGTCGGATATTCAGCCTGAAATTACCAATTTAGGTGAGTTTGATCTTTATTGTTGGAAGTCGACTAAAGACGGAAAATTGAAAATAGAATCGTATATGCCTGTAAAGATTGATGCTGGGCCATTATTGTCGATCTCAACAATTCCAGATTGGGATTATATTTCGAAATGGTATTACGATATCTCCAACACTAAAACAAAGCCCGAATTTGAAGTAATGGAGACTGTAAATACTCTTTTGTCAGGAAAAACAGGTTTGACGGAGATGGAGAAAGCAGAAATCATTTACAATTTCATTGAGCAGAACATTCGTTACAGTTCTGTGTCATTTCGCCAAAATGGGGTTGTGCCTCAAAAAGCTACCGATGTTTTGTTAACCCGTATTGGCGACTGTAAAGATTTGTCGGTATTGTTTACTTCGATGTGCAATGCCGCTGGAATAAAGGCCGAAATTGTATTGGTTATCCGTCGTCAGAATGGACAAAACTGGATGAGCCTTCCGTCATTTGAATTTGATCATGCAATTGCAAAAGCTTATCTCGATGGAAAAGAGTATTACATCGAATTAACATCTGGATATTATCCTTTTGCTGCATTAGGCGAAGGCCTTATTGGTGCTGTTGTTCTCGATGTAAACAATGAGCCGGCGGTTAAAATGGTTTCTAAAATTCTAAGTCCCGAAACCAGAAAACCTAACAATTACTATAGAGAAGCGCGAGTTACCTTTGCGGGCGAAAGTATGACTTATTCTTCCAGTGCATTTTGTACTGGGACATTGGCTGCCAACAAGAGGGCACGATATAGGGATTTGGGGAAAGAAGTTCGTAATACTGATTTTTTGAAATCGATAACCAACAGTTATTCAAATATAAAGTTGCTTGGTCTAGATTTTTCTTCTTCATTGAGCGATTGTTCCGATACATTAGGCTATACTTTTTCTTACAGTGCTCCTAAAGTGTTTTCGAAAATAAACAATATCTCGATCGTAAAACTACCATTAATTGAGGCTCTACTTCCAATGGATTTTCTATCGCCTGAAGAACGGGTTTTTCCAATTGAAGCCTGGAAATATAGCTCTTGCGATACAATTACCGAAAAGTTGGCCATTGTTGTTCCCGAAAACAAGAAATTGGTTGAGGTGCCAAAATCGGAGCATTTCTCATGTAATCAGGCCGATTATTCTTTGGTGTTCAGTTTTACTAATAGTAATGAACTGAGTGTAACCCGTACCATGGTTTATAAAAAAGATTTTGTTCCGGTAGCTGATTATACTTCTTACCGGAGTTTTATCGAAGCTGTTGTAAATGCCGACACTCAGCAAATAGGGTTTAAATAGTTCCATCGGTTTTTAGAACAAGCAGGTAGGCCTGATAGATAATAAATCTGTCAGGCCTATTTTGTTTTCCTTTTTTTATTCGGTTTGAGCTGCTGAAAAGATTATCCTTGTAAATGCGTGTTTAAAACAAATTAAAAACGACAGGTAACAATGTTGAATTGAATCGTCATTGTGCTTACAATGTTTGATTAAATGCATTTTAAAAATCAGTCCATGGCCATTCGGGTATGATGCCGATAAATACAAATGTTGATGCCAATTAAGAAGACAAGGATTAGACTGACATATTTCAATAAGTACTGATTTTGAATTACTTGATTTATTTCCTCCATGGGAGAAACAATGCAATAATGAATCGTTTCAGATTGTAACAGAAAAACCCTCGGTTGGGCAACCTTGTGCTTTAATTCAGTGAAATTGACTTAGCAACTCTCTACTATTTCTTCAAAAGCCCTAGCTGTCATGCCAAGTTTTTCAGCGATTGACCTGTACAGATCATTTTTTGTTTCATGTCGCCAAATTAAATCCGCAGAGGTTAGCTGTGGGTATTTTTTTTGAAGCGTGTTTTTTTTATTATTCCACTTTTGTAGGCTAAAATCATTTTCCATCATTATGAATCTTTTTAGTAAATAACTTGAAATATGTAAGTATTTGTTGTTGATGAATGCAACTTATTAATATTGCATTTTACGCTATTTTAAATTGATCAATATTGTAATGTGTCCGAGTGTTTAAAACGATAAAGAAGAAAGGAATGCACTTACTTAATTTGAATTTTCATGAGAAATGATTGCCCTGATATTGGGGTTCAACTGATGAAAAAAGAATGCTGATTATTTCTTTATTTATTGATTTTCACAAAGATGGATATAATTAAAATAGAAACGGGTATCAAGGCGGAGGTAAATTGCAAAACTTTGCATTTTGTTAATTTTGAATTTTATCACTAAACCATCGGTACAGAGAAAAAGTTCTGAAAGGTTAAAAGCGATTTCCCTGAGTCGGGGTATTTTCCTGGCGAAAAGTTTACAGAATTTTTCTCTGTCAATTTTTTCAACTTCTTATTGATACTTATTTTAATTAACCCGGAATTAACTCTCTGATAAAATGATCATTAACCGCTCCATAACTGCTAGGTATTATTGCTTGTAGTGTTATTTTGTTTGCAAACAAAACATCTTTCTTTGCAGAGATATTTGATTTTCTTGCAGAAAAACATTCTTTTCTTGCAGAAAAACATTCTTTTCTTGCAGAAAAATCCGATTTTCTTGCAGAAAAAAAGCTTTTTATTGCAGGTTTTTTCAATTTGTTCGCAAACAAATTAAAAATGTTCGCAAAGAAATTGAATATGTTCGCAAACAAAAAGGGTTTTTCTGCAAACAAAAATGGTTTTTAATCAATCAGAAGTAAGTTTTTACAATAAACGCCGGTAGTTGTGGGCTAATTCTTTTGAGTAATTCCCGAAAGAAGCAGTTTGTTTAAAAAGAGCTGTTGCCCATCTCAGGGAAAAGAGAATTTATCACCATCATAATTACTTGCCAATCCAATTGAGTAGGAAGGCTTGTTGAACTTTAGTCGGCTTAGCAATTTTAGAGATTGAGAACTTACGATTTCCGTCTCCCGGATTTACCTCCATTTTAATTGTTAACCCGGCATTTGTAAAGTAGGGGTTATAATCAATCTCTTTGGTCGAATTTACATATTCAAACTCTTTATAAAGCGAAGTACCTGCAATGATTTCGCATGTTTGCTGAAACTCGGCATCGGTAAAGCCCCGGTTCATTTTCTTATAGTATTGATTGTAAAGCAAACGCATTACATCGTCGAGCGACTTTTTGTTTTGTGTCGCATTCCTGATAGCTAAATCGAGAATTAGCCCCACAACAGCCCCTTTTTCTTCGCAAAAAACGGCTTTTCCGGGGTTTTCATTTTGCTTGCTGTTCCAAGTGTTGTAGCTCGACTGAATAAGCGACTGGTTAAACCTTCCCGGGTTGTTTTCCAGTCTGTTAATACTCATTTCAAATGCCGATAAAATTTCCTGTTCGGTGAGAAGTCCGGTTCGTTTTGCAATCAAATTTCCATAATATGCCGATAAACCTTCGGTAACCCAAAGCATATTGGTGCGGTTCTCGATGTTGAATGAGTAAGTTCCAAACTCGAAAGGCCTGATCCGTATTCCGTTAAACTGTTGAAAATATTTTTGGGCGAAAAAGCAAATTGCAGGTTTCATTTTTTCAGGGTTGCCCAAATCATTTGCTTCGAAACTGATAACTGCATTATTTTGATGTACAACACTACCTTGTCGGTCATGAATGCCTATAAAAGTAAATTCCATGTAAGGTATTTCACCAAAAAAGTTAGCGGTTGTTTGAACTATTTTCTGAAGGTTAGAAATAAACAAACCACGATCGAACTCTCCAGAACTATAATTCGCAAAACGGTGTTCAATACCATTAACCACAAACGGCGTAAGTTCTTCATAATTTGCAATGAGTATTGGCGAGTCGTACAACTGATAAAAATCAGGTGCAAAATATTGATGTGCCACACCTTTTATTCGATTGAGCCCCGAAGCCATATTGTTCCACCGTCCATTATCAACAACATTTACAGTAACCTGAGTGTTTAAATGCCCTTCGATATACATAATTGAAGCAACCGGAAGAAAATATCCATGAGTAGAATCGAGTAGGTTAGAGGCAACCGATTTCTGATCGGCTTTCACATCGTAGCTAAGCCAAAATGGAGCTTTCTTTGTTACAATTTGCCATGTATCGTCTTGAGGTTTCTTCACTACAAACTTCTTACCTGCCTTGTCGGTCGAAGAAAAGTTCTGGACACCTTTAGCGTAATCCATTATCTGATAGTAGCCAGGCATCCATTTAGGCATTTTGAAGTTTATGGTATCGGTAATCCATCCACTACAATAAAGTTCGATATGGTATATGTGCGAAGAGGGGTCGGATGCAAAAACTGAATAGTTTAATATGGGCTTATTCTCTTGCGCTGAAACCGAATTTGTAATTGAAAAAGCAACTACAAATAAGATAAACCTGACCTTCTTAATAGCTGAAATTTGTTTATTCAACATGGTTATGCTTCATTTTCGTTGATTCCAAACAAAGTTATTTGAATATCATTTAGAACGGCAACCAAATAGCAAATGATTTGAAGTTTTATCAATAATAAGATTTATTGAATATTCTTTTTCTTACCTAAAAGAATAA
>Ga0209373_10005202_pt1 | contig 10755 bp, 13 predicted proteins | sample Higcelweek5metaG_FD_187173 | JGI IMG/M metagenome (GOLD analysis project Ga0209373, IMG submission 187173) | Freshwater pond sediment microbial communities from the University of Edinburgh, under environmental carbon perturbations - High... | ecosystem: Environmental > Aquatic > Freshwater >... | reverse complement strand
TATAATTTATTTTTACCTCATATTTGCATTATTGTTATCCCCATGCTTCAAACTCCTGCAAGCAGGCCCAATCACCTGATGATGTTTTAGTTATATATAGTCGAAAATATCTATAATTTAGAGCTAATCCACGATAAAAATTTCTTTTATTATTATTGTTTGATTCGATAATTATATCATCCCAAAATTCCGCATCATTACTGCCTTGAATCATAAAATCTTCTAGATAATTATCCTTGAAATTTACCAATACTAATGTTTTAATCTGCGTTTTCTTCTTTAGATCAAAGATAATCCAATGCATCGCATCCGTGTTATTTGATGCCCATATATTTTCAAAATCATTCTCTCCAATATACCCATTAACCGCTTTTGAGCTAAGAAATTGTATATTATCATAATTCGATTCACTGCTTGCCCATGTCTTACAATTTAATGCATAGTTTATTATACCATTCTCTCTTACTTGATCAACAATTCTTTGAATAATATCAAATAATTTAGTATCAAAGTTTCTTATTATCTCTGTCCATTCAAGTATATTTTCTTGATCAAAAATTTTACCTTTTAGAGAGGTTTTTATTATTTTCGATATGATTGCATCTCTAGAAGTCAGGTAAGCAATGATAAAATCATTCAATTCATCATTTGAAATAATAATTTTTTCTGTTTCTATAATCTTTTTCAATACATTAAACATCATTTCATGTGCAATGTAGAAATCTCTTCTAAGATTCATCTGTTCGAAAAATCCCTTAAAAACCGAAATATCATTTTCCTTTATTATATGAATCAAATTGTTCTCTTTCTGAATGCCTTTCAAGAGAAAATACTCGAGTGTTTCGGGAAGTGTTTTAGGATTTATTTTATCATTTTTCGTAATATAGAATATTCTATTGTAGTATGGATTTGCTACGTTTTGTTTAAAGTATGTATTTGACTTTTCCCAAATATCATACACTATATCTTCTGTAAGATATAATGGATATAGTCCTTCAAACTGCATATGTGCTCCGTCTTGCAATACAAACCTTTTTTTGTCCTCTTCATATGCCGTTATAATAGTCCCATGTGGTATATGCTCCTTCAAATAATGATCAGGCTCAAAAAACATATTATAATAGTCAAAAACAATAAAGACGGGATTATTGTTATTAATTTTTTTCCGAATCAAAGCATTGAAATTTTCCTTTGAATCTGCGCGATCCGAACTCATTTTTAAACCCAATTTAACCAAGATATTATTCTTCGCTTTTTCAAAGGGAAATTTGTTTAATTCCCAGTTATTATATAAATGGGTAATTAAAAAATAGCAAAAATAGTAATCGGGATTATAGTAACTGGAAGCATAAGCCAATGGTGTATCGAAACAATCCATTGCAATTTTATTATCTATGCCTAACTGTTTAAATGTATTGAGTTGTAGTTTTTTCATATTCTCTCCATTCTTGTTTTATATTTAAATAAAGCTGCATTATTTAATATAATATTACTTTTTTCTTTGAATAATCATGCATGGCATACATTTTATATTATATTTTAATGACCGATGAAGGATCCAAAAATACATCGGTAATGTATACAACCATTTTTAATGATCCAAGTGCAAGGTTTTTAAGCCAAAGCAGTAAGAACCTTGTACTTGGATTTTATATATTACTTCGTCCGATTCAACAAAGTATCAAAAAATCCCTGGATTTATATAAATTTTTATTGCATCTTTGCATGAACAATTCACTTTGTAAATTATTCAGTAGCACTAACTTATAACTTATTAATCTGTTCAGCCAGTATCTTACTCTTTGCTAGTTTATCCATGTATATGTTTCTTTCTGAGGTCAACGCAGCTATCTGGTTATTCAATGCTATCTTTTCTCTGGTCACAGCATCATACTGCGCTTCGGTCACCGCCGCATTCGTCGTTGCTGCAGACGCCAAGCTGTTTATGGTCACTGCAATACAGTCCTTTGCATACACCCAGCTGACGATCTCCTTGATCAGCAGCTTGTCATCATTGATCTGCTGCACCGTCATAGCCTTATTCTTCACGCTGTCCGGCACGGTCTTGCCGTTGGTATATGTAGCCTTTGCGCCGGTGATCTTTACGGTATCCCCTACTTTGATACTCATGTCTGTTTCCTCCTTATTTTCTGTCACGGGAGTCGTGCTCCCGTTATAGTATTTAGTGACCAGTCCTGTAAACCAGTCCCAGCTTGTCCCAAACAACCCCTGCCGTAATGCATACGGACAGTTCTTCCCTGATGGATACTTGCTTGACTTCCAATAATTATGCTGCACTACTTTATCTATACTCAAGCCGTGCGCCTTCATCAGATCAGCTGTCAGCTGTGCCGCATTATCACAAGCCTTCCGGAACTTCACTTCAGCTGCTGTCATCTCTGCCACAGTAGCCTGATCCCATGTATTAATGCCGCTTACTGTCTGTCCCTTGGCGGTGAAGCCCCAGTTGGTAGATATCTCGATGGCAATGCTTGTGCTATTGCCAGCTCCGTTGGTGCCGTCACCGGCGTGCCAGCACTCTTGGCTATCCTCAAAGCTTTGGATTGCTTGAGTATCATCCACAGTATAGTGCCAGCTTGCCTGTGAACCCTGGCTGTTGTTGCCCAGATAGTTTGCAGAGGCTTGCGCCGTGGCTCCGGTACTATAGGTATCTGTATTATGGATCGTAAGATATTCTATTGATTTCAATGGCTTTTGCGGATGATTGGTCTTCTCCGCAGATACTATTTGCCGCAATAATTTATAACTCATAAATTCCTCCAAACAATACCTCCTACTCCATCTACACAAAAAACATCATTAATCATGCCTTCATATTAATCGCAGAAATGCGGCATACCATATGTACTTGGAATAGGGTTCATTAATATAAAATTTTTAATTTATAGGCCTTCCGGGTTCGTTGGGTCATTTAGAATGCCGAATGTAACCAATAAGCCAAGCACTCCGGCTATAATATTACCGGCTAATCCGGCATCCAGACCGATTTGTTTCAATAAGCCAGTAAGCTGTGTCAATGCAAGAACCTGCGCACAAATGGATACCCAGAGAACCTTCGAACGCCATCTGTTTTGTTTTTCCATGATCAATCACCTCCTTATAAACGCGATTTATTAATAGAAGCAGATATATACCTTAAATATCAATTTTTTTGATACCTATAAATATATTCAACAAAATGTAACATTATATGGCAGCGGTTTTCATATTACCATGCTAAATATTCACGATGCATCTTCTTAAATACTTTTTATGATCAACTCCGATAGATCCTTTCGTTTTGGTATGGCTATTAAATCCTGCTCAAATACAGATTTACCGATTGTTATTACTGCCATAAGCGAATAATTCAGAGCAATTTCCAACAATAATTTTACCTCATTTTCACGATTCAGTATTTCGCCGATCCAGCAACTGGAAAATTCCGATTCCTGTGTTGTGAGCAATATGTTCTGTATAGCGGCACCGATAGCCATAACGTCTTTTTGTTTACTATAACTTTTGCTATTATCGAGAAGAACTGCAATAATACAGGGAGCTGTTGCAATAAATCTACTTTGAACCGTTAACTCAGCAAGCTGTTGAATAATTTTCTTTTTCCTTATAACAATAAAACGCCAAGGCTGACCGTTTTTACCCGAAGGGGCATAGGATGCAGCAGTTAATATTTTATCAACTATTTCATCGGGCACGGCATCATCTTTATATCTTCTGACACTTCTGCGGTTTACAATATTTATGAAATTCGTATCCAAAGCCATCAACCCTTATTTCTTATTAATCAGAATTTAGCCACATCATTTTCATAAGCGGCATGATACTTACCGCCCATATAATTAAAAATCGCAAAAAACATGATTCTATGTTTATCCGTCTCTTGAGAAAAGTTTAATTAAAATGATGGATTTTTAAATCAAGTGCGACACTTCGTTCATCGTTTTTTATTTCCTCAACAAGCCGGCAAATATCATATATATTTTGTACAAATCTTAAACCTAGTTTTTCTTCTGGAATTTCCATATTAAATTTTTCTTCTAAAGCAACCACTAAATACATACAGTTCAGACTATCCATTCCGACATATTGCAAATCATCTTTTTCAGTAATATCATCACAAGTATCCAATTTTAACACTTCGCAAATTATCTTTCTAACAGGTTGCTCATATAGCGATATCACGGTTTATCCTCTCCTTCGCAGTAAAAAACCTTGTCGATTTTCCCAATTTATTCGGATGGAAAAGATTTAAATATCCAGCATACGTTTTTGCATTATACTCAAATTCTTTTTCAAACTCCATTTCTATTTCATAATCACAAATTCCAAGATAAAAATTTCTGTCAAATACTATTATCACGCGATCTAATTGTAATATGCTTGTCCTATATGTCGTAAGTGTGCCATGTAATTTGTAATTGTGCCATGGACTCAATCCCAGATCAGGCCAAAAAGTTGCCCGTATGTCATTTGGTATATTCGGTATATAATAAGAATTCTCAATACTTGTTTGATAATCATTTCCCTCGCATAAATGTTGCTTTGCTTCAAGTTTTAATGAGTCCTCCGTCTGTCTAACCCGCAATGTAATATTTCCCTTGTGTAAATCGAATGTATCGGTATCGTAATAATAATTAATATGTATTTGCTCATGTATATTAACTGAGGGATAATCCTCCTTCAGTTTATTGAGCAGATTATAAAAGCAATTTTTATCTACTAAAAATTTAAATTCATTTTCAACCATTTAGCTTTATACCTTTCTATTTTAGAATTATCCAATTTGTATTTCAATTCCGTTATGATATTAAGTTCAGTTTTATTTAATTCATTTAGCAACAAACAATATCTATCCAATGCTATATTCTTTAGGTTGTAATATTCAATTAAGGCATAATACTTTTCAATAGTCGGCATGGCATCATCAATAAATTTAGTATCAACATAAATATTATAATAAATCGCCATCCTTTTTCTTAACGTCTTATATATTCCCGTCATATCGCGAAGTTTTACTCCTAAATTGGATACATCGGTAAAATCTTTTTTATTAAAGTAAAATGCCATATGATTTTCAGGTACAAATATCTGACTTTCCCAGAGAGAGTTCTCATCAATGTTTGTCAATTCTCTTTTCACAGTCATTTTCAAACAATCACCGCCATAAGCTTTTGTCATTTGTTCTGCGGTTAGTACAATAGTCATTTCCGGGATATCGTTTTGAATAGTAAAGTCACTGCCGATTGCATTTACTATAACAAAATGATCGTCACGAAGACCTCTCGCATGGAGTACTTCCGTCGTAAACGCTGATGTTACCTTCATTAATATAAATTCGTTTTCTTTGCACGATCTAATCTCGTTGCATACTGATTGCAAACTATCTTGTCTTATTAGCTCAAGATTTATTATCCCAAGACTTTTTAATATTTCTTGTATTCTCGGAATTCTGCTAAAATATTCAGGCTTTTCCCCGATCAGCACCATATAATAAAATATCTCTTTTAATGGCATAGCACAATTATTATAAAGTGGTGCTATATTCATACCTCTATTTTTTAATATAACTAAAATATGATTTTCAACGCAGGACAGTCCATAAATATTTTCATACATAATTCATCACTCCTAAAACTACATCATATATAAAAAACTAAAATTTCTTCAATATGACATTTAATTTTTACTTTTTAATTCATCAATTCTATGATGCGCCTGTTTTGTTGATTCTTCAACAGCAGATAGACGTGTTACTACCTCAATATGCTGCTGTTCCTGCTTATCCTGTTTGCGTTTTATATCATCTACCCCTGATTTTATATAGCCCAGCTCAGTTAGGACGACGCCATCCTGCTTTGCTTCTGAACACTCGTCCCTCTTCTTGTTTCGACTAAAAGCAATATATCCGAATACTATGGCACAGACTGTACCGATAAAGCCAATGACTGATGCAACCACTGTAAAAATGTCCATTTTTAATCCCCCTGTCCAATGCCAAAATATACTGCATCAAAATCACTCCTCTTGATTCTCGGGCAGCTCTCTTATATTCTTATACATTAGTTCTAGACGGTCTATCAGTTTATCTGTATGATAATGGCCGCAAAACCATTTGCTATATGTAATTTTCCCCTCAATAGTATCCAACCATTGTTCTGTAGACTTGTCAATATTGGGTACATATTTTCTTTTCTTAGACTTTTTGTTATGATTCGAAATAAACATTTCGGCTGGCTCATACTTTAGCGGTACTGTATGGCTGAAGATATAATCAATTTTATTTTTCCTTCTTTTTAATATTTTTTCAAAAAGCTTTTTTACTTCATAGCTAGGTTCTTCATCATCCCACCAAGGATATCTGTTCTCAATTCTATAAAACTTGTCCACACTATGTGCTCCACCTACGACAATTGCCGACTTGCCGTTAAATTGATACACTTCGCAATCTTTTGCAAACAGAATATTGGGATATCTTTCTTCAAAATAAACAACACTACCGCAAAATTCTTTGGTGTCATATGTTCGGGTGTTTTGCGGGCGGTTCTCTTTATTACCATGAATGCAAAATAATGTGATGTTGACTTTTGAAAGCTTTTTCTTAAGCTTTTCATCTCGTTTATCACCATAATAATTAAATCCTGCATCACCTAAAATGATTATTGTATCATTGGCTGTCGTTCTATTTTTTTTGCAAAAACGAACCAAGTTTCTAAAATCTCTGTGCTTGTCTCCGGTAATATAGTACTTAGGTTTGATTGCATCATGCGGCTTATTTACTTTATCTTTCTTTTTTTGAATTATTCTTTTAAGTATCCGATAAATAATTGAAGCTAGGAAGCCGCAGCACAATCCAATAAGTGATGCAATAAGAAATGTTTGAAAATAATCTGACATAATTGCTGTCTCCTTTAATTAAGATGACGTAATTATAAAATATAATATGGTCAGATAGTGTCCAAATTATATTTATGTATCATTTATAAATTTACGCAAAGTGCAATAGCAAGTTGCAGTAGTTTCTAAAATAGTAACGGTTGTGGCAACTGCGATGTGGGATGACGGAGAGAGGGGCGTAGCCCCGAACGGAGGAATCCCACATCGGCACGCCGATCAAGCGGCATAGATCCGATCAAGCTGCTTTTCAAAAAGTTTCTCCGGCGTGTGGTCACCAAGTATTTTCCGTGGCAATCCTTTGATCCGGTCGTCAAAGAACAAAATGTCATCTGCACTGTAATCGGTCATGCTTTTGCCCTTTGGCATGAATTGCCGTAGCATTTTGTTGTGACACTCATTTGTCCCTTTTTCCCACGAGGAATAGGGAACTTAACAAGCGCAGGAAACTTTATGAAAATTATATCAATTAGCTTTATTAAGCCATCGCTTTCTTAGTGGATAATAAATAGCTACAAATATGAAAACTCGCTGATATGTAGATATATCAGCGAGTAGACATAAGTTCATTTGAGTGGCATTCTTTACATTAACACAATAAGTTACTCTACTTTTATAAAAGTACTTGTCTTCCCATTGCTATGATGAAAAATAAACTCTTTTTGGCTGTCATCTGTAAACTTATACCATCCGTCCATATTTCCTGTTGTAAAATAAATATTCAATCCGTTTCCAGGTCGGTACCACCATTTTATAGCTACCTCACCATCCTCCATCTTTTCTATTCCATTGTTATTCTCATCAAAAGTCAGTACTACATTTAAATCATCACAAGTATAGGTTCCTTCCGGTTGAACTGACTTATCCACACATGATGTTAATAAAGCCATCAATAATAATGGAATACAAAGTACTATTATACCTTTTATTTTCACAAGTTCCGCCTCCTGAAAAACTATTTAATGTTTCCTATTGACTGTATATATTGCTCCTCCGATATATCCCTCTTGGCTCATAAATCCTTTCAATGTTCTGATATCTTCACTCACACCATATTGGTCATTATAAAAATGATATTTCCCATTTCCTACAGATTTAAATGTAACATAATGGCCTCCAAAATGTTCTTTATTATATAAATATACGAAAATATAAGCATCAGCTTGCGGCAGTCTTTGGTTCTTTGTTATCATCAACTTTATATTATCTACTGCCAGCTTTATTTCTATTGGTCCTTTTTTAACTTTTAAACTTTTAAAATACTTAGCCAATACAAACGGATTTACACCTAATTTCCCCGATAAAATTAAGCCATTATTATTTTCAAGCCAATACATTATATCAGACAAATTATGATAATATTTCATTAATTTTAACGCATTATAGATAGCAATTGCACCGCAGGCATCTTCCGTGGCAGCAATATCCTGGTATCTATAATATTTATATGTTACGCTGCCAATCTTATATTTCTTCCCAAATATGCTTGCATAAAATGTTCTTGATTCAGAAAAACTATATGCTGCCTCTCTACCAAATACCCATTTGTTTAATGCCCTTTGATCAATAATTATACCAGTTTAGGAATACATTTCATGCGTAGATGCGGTTTTATTAATTCTATAATGTCTTTCCGTCATCTCCTTCCAGCTTTCCCTAAACACCTGTATTTTATAAACATATTTATATTCACCTGTAGGATCACTACCATTTACTGGATTGTTCTCACAATACGCAAATAGATTACAGCTTGCAATAGTCCCATCAATATTCACATTTGATGCATCATCCTCATTCACAAACCGTCCAACCACAGCATCATAATACCTGCTCTGCAGATAGTAGAAGCCGGTCTCCGTATCCTGGTAATACCCTCTGTATCTGAACGGATTGACGGTTGCAATGGATACGCTGCTGTCATCGAAATCAATGGTGCAGTCACCCCAGGCATCGTAGGAATACTTAGCAACTACCTCTCCGCTGGAGTTGGTGATGGCGATGATGTCTCCCTGCAGGTTCTTGTAGAAGTAGTAGGGCGTACCGTTATACTTCAGTCCGCAGATGCCGTCTTCGTTATCATACAGATAATCCAGCGCTGCTGTACCATAGGTCTCACGCAGAATATTGGCTCCGTCAATAACATACTTGTGCTCCACGCCATTGACTGTCTTACTTGTACGGATACCTGATGAGTTGTAGGTATAAGTAATGGTATTGCTGTTACCAACTGCGCTCTTGAGCTGTCTGCCCTTTTCCCATGCGAAGGTGGCAACCGAGCTGTATCATAATGTGAATACCTCGCTGGTATAGTACTATACCAGCGAGGTGAAGTCAAGACAGGAAAAGTGCCTCTTTTTGTTCATGTCTACCAAAATGGGTTACCCAAAACAGATCCTCTTGTGTTTATTCCTGGTATTGAATCTTTTGTTCTCTTAAAAACAATAAATCATTCTCGGTTGGATCACAAAATATAGCTTCTTGTTCATGAGTTGTAGAATTAAACCATAATTGATTATTTCTATAAAAACAAATATCTTCGAGTCCATCAATATTATAGGCAAACAATTCTTCATATTTGATAATTTCTCTAGTTCCTTTGTTACATACATATGTGTTTAATACATTCTTTTTAGGTATGTTCTTAATGTATTCATCCCCTGAAAAAAATTGTTTAATTAAATAACAGCTCAGCCTATCTGCTATTTCTTTATTACAGTACTTAATTTGGTTTCTACTATAAGGATAACACATTTGGTACGTTAAAGAAAAACTATCCGAAGTTTTAAATGCATACTTTATAAAATCACTATTATTTTTAACTACATCATTCCATTTAAGGTAAACAATATTCATTTCGCTTCTCCTCTATATAAACGGTATATAAAATGCATGTCCTCCAATTCTCACCTTTTGTCTAATCCCAGTAGAACTAATATTTATTATTTGTGCATGATAGTGAGGCATATATTGAAGACCCTTGTACACTTCCCATTCCCAAACGGGTTCTGCATTACCTGCCGCCCTTGCTACCTTTTTTGCACTTTTTGCTGAGGAAGCAAATAAATCGCATCCTGCCCTTAAAAGTGATATTGCTGCTGAATACTCAACACCCGCTGTTGGTATAAAGACAGATCTTCCGTCTTTGAAAACTACTTTTACAGCAATCCAATATTCATATTTTTTTCTTTCACTTTTAATTTTTGTTTTTGCTTTTTCCTGAGTTTTCGAAATTTCCATGGTCGTCGCAGCTGCAGCACTTATAGCCGCTGTAGTAGTTGCAAACCATGCGCCAATAGTATCAAATACATTTTTATATGAATTACCCATATATGATTTGTAACCACTGGCACTTTTTTTATATGTTGGAGTACTTAAATACGATATTGACGCAATAACCCCGATAGCTAATAGAATAATTATTGCTATAGAAATATATGCGGCATCATCAATTACTGCAGCATTTCCACTCGGGTCACTACAATTTACCGTATTATTTTCACAATACGCATACATATTTGCCCTAAGTATGTTACCTTGCGTCATTTGCAGCATCATAGCCGCATCCGCATTCACAAACCGCCCGACCACAGCATCATAATACCTGCTCTGCAGATAGTAATACTCAGTCTCCGTATCCTGATAATACCCTCTGTATCTGAACGGATTGACGGTTGCAATGGATACGCTGCTGTCATCGAAATCAATGGCGCAGTCACCCCATGCATCGTAGGAATACTTGGCGACTACATCGCCACTGGAGTTGGTAATAGCGATGATGTCTCCCTGCAGGTTCTTGTAGAAGTAGTAGGGCGTGCCGTTGTACTTCAGTCCGCAGATGCCGTCCTC
>Ga0209373_10005201_pt1 | contig 10755 bp, 8 predicted proteins | sample Higcelweek5metaG_FD_187173 | JGI IMG/M metagenome (GOLD analysis project Ga0209373, IMG submission 187173) | Freshwater pond sediment microbial communities from the University of Edinburgh, under environmental carbon perturbations - High... | ecosystem: Environmental > Aquatic > Freshwater >... | reverse complement strand
GCTTCAATAACTGAAACGGGCGCAATAACAGCAGCATCAGTTGGAACAGCAACGATAACTGCAAAGATTGGACCACTAACAAAAACTTGTACAGTAGCAGTTAAATCACAAGTAAGTCCAACAACTTGTAATTGTACATACTGTACACAATACGATTGTCAAAAGACAGGTAAAACTTGTGAAAAATCTGGCAGTTGTTGGGTTCAAGTTGCAGACGTAGAAGAAGAGGAAGAAGAACCTACTTGTAAATTTCAAACTTGGGGTGAATGTACATCAGTAACAGGTAAGTCATGTACTTTAAATAAACCCGGGTGTTGGGTTTAATAGAAAATTAAAACTATGTTAAAAATGAAGCTTTAAGATAAAAGTAGACACATAAAAAACATGTGGCTACTTTTTTTGATGCAATTATAGTTTTTTCTTGAAAATACAAAAAATAAATGTTATTATTTACATATATAGTATAGGAGTGATTATATGAACGAAGAACAAAATAACAATCTCGATAATACAAACGTTAAAATAGAGGGAAATCCAATAGGAACGGAGAGTCCAACTAATAATCCAGCTACAAATCAAAATGATTATTATAACAATGATTCATTTTATAATAATAATAACTATAGTACTAGCAACTATAGCGATACTTCATATGAAGAACCAGAAAAGAAAAATGGTTTATGGTGGAAAATATTGCTTGCAATATTGCTTTTATTGATTGTAATAATAGTAATATTGAAATTTGCTAGTGGCGGAAAGACTGATGATGAAAAATATAATGAATTAAGTAATAGATTGTGTACTGCTGCAGAAGGTTATGTAACAGATAATGAAGGTTTAATTGATAAAACTAAACCGGGAACTTCTGTAACTATTAAGTTACAAAAATTATCTGATGCAAATTTAATTGAAGCAACAATATTAAACCCATATTATAGTAACTCATTATTTAAGAAATCAGATGATGAAAAATACTATTCAATGGATAACAGTGTAAGATTAACTGTATTAACAGATGGAACTTATGGCTGTGAAATGGTTGATAATTCAATGGATATTACATCACCAGAATTAAGATTAACTGGAGATGCAGAAGTATCTTTAGTAGTTGGATCAGAATTTGAAGATCCAGGATTCATAGCAACAGATGATTATGACGGAGATATAAGTTCAAATGTTGTAAGAAGTGGTAACGTGAATGTAGCTAAAGCAGGAGAATATACAATAACATATTCAGTAAGCGATAGTGCTGGAAACGTAACAACTAAAACAAGAAAAATAATAGTTAGTGAATATAAAGATCAAGAATATTCTTTAGGAACATTATTAGATAAAATCACACCTATGATAACTTTAAAAGGAGCAAATCCATACTGTTTAGTAAAAGGTGAAAAATATGTAGAACCTGGAGCAACAGCAACAGATAATGTTGATGGGGATATAACAAATAGAATATCTGTAACTAATAAAGTAACAGGAAATATATTAGGATCATCAAGAATTAAATATACTGTTCAAGATACTTACGGAAATGAAGCAACAGCATATAGAGCAGTAGTAGTTATGACTGAATGTCCAGCAAAATATAATGAAGGATTAGTAGCAAATACTCCTCCAGTAGTAAATGTATTAGGATCAATAGCAATAACAATTAAAAAGGGAGAAGCTTATGTAGATAAAGGAGCAAATGCTACAGATAAAGAAGATGGAGATTTAACAAATAGAATAATAACTGACGTTTCAGATGTAAACGTAAATGCAAACGGAGTTTATAAAGTAATATATAAAGTAACAGATTCAGCAGGAGCAACGACATCAGCAGTTAGAACTGTAACTGTAAAAGATGAAATTATATCAGGAACTCCAAGTGTTAGATGGACGAGTTCAAAAACGGGATTTACTGTAGTAGTAGGAAAAGGATCTGATACAATGATTGCTTCACCTACAGCAGTAGATGAAAACAATGTTGCAGTAACTGTAACAAGAACAATAGAAAATAGTGAAACAAGCACAGCAGTAAATTCGATAAATTGGAATGCTGTAGGAAAATATAAAGTAACTTACACAGCAATTCATGGAAGCGGATCTATAAGACAGCCTCTTCCAATAATAGTAAATGTAATTGCAGATACTGTTATAATTGGTGGAAATAGTACTGTAAATGTAATAAAGAGAGCAGTAAGTTGTGATTTAAATGAAGCAGATATAAGAAATGGTGGAGTAACGTTTACAACAATTGAAAATGCGCAACCTTTTGTTTCTATAACAGCAACGCAAGGTATAGCATGTCAAGTTGGAACTTATGAAGTTACAGTTTCTGCAAATACAAGCACTAGTGAAAAAGCTTCAAAGAAAATAACTGTAATTGTCGCAGAAGGAACAGCACCTCCTATTAATGTAGGAGCACCTTCAAAAGTAATGTTAACTTCAAATTCAGCAATTGATGCTGGGTCAAAAGATTATTATAATGCGGGTTCTAAATGGGTTGGAGGTAATATTACTGCTATAACAGTAGGATTTAGTTCAACGCCAGCAACAGGAACAGAAATATCTCATTTTGAAGTAACAGATAATTGTGCTGGAGATACAGCACTAGCTCAAATAGCAAAAACAACTGGTACTTCAACTGGTACTTATCAGTGGATAAAAGAAGGAACAAATAATGTATGTTTCAGAGCTGTATCTACAGTAGGAGTAAAAGGACCTTGGTCAGATCCAGTTCGTCTATATATAGATAGAACTGCACCAACAGTAACATTTACTCATACATGGGCAGACGATGTAAATGATTGGTATAACACAGGATCATTAGTAGTAAAATATAGTGCTACAGATGCCAATTCACAATCAGGATTACATCACTTTGAATATACATACGATGATGTAAAAGGATTATATGGTCCAGCAGTTACAAATCCAAAAACAACAAATGAAACTACAGGATCACTAACTGTTTATGAATGGACAGAACAATCAACAAAACCTATACTATATGTATATGTAAGAGCAGTTGATGGTGCAGGAAATCCAGGAGAATGGACTCCTAACCCAGCATTCCTAAATATGGATACTATTAAGCCACTTACACCTACATTAACAGTATCTGGTAATAATACATCAGTAGTAAAAGTATTAGCTAAATTCACAGATGGAACTTCAGCTAGACAAAGTGGATTTGGTAAAATGATATATACAGTAAAAAGTACTCGTGAAAATACAGCAGAGTTAGTATCAACAAGCTTTGATACAGCAACAAGTACTTCAACAATTATTGTTCCAGAATATAGCCATCGCGATATGGTTTGTATTAATGTACCAACCGGCGGAACTATAATAGATGGTGGTACAACAACAATGGAATTTGTTGAAAAAAGCAAACTTCCAGATTTACGTGATCAAAATCCAAATTTAGTTACGTTTGGTTGTCCAATAAGTATAGATAAAACGGTAAAAGTTTGGGCAGTAGATAAGGCTGGAAATAGAAGTGACGCTAATGCAGAAACAACAGTAAAAGTTAGTGCAATTAGTGTTGGTCTTACAGGAATAGATTTAAAGAATGGAACTACAGCTATAGCTGATGGAGCAGCATGTTCTACTTCAGAAGTGTATGTAGGAACAAAAATAAATTTAACAGCAACACCAGTACCAGCAGATTCAGATACCAATATAGTTTATTGGTCAAGTAGTAATGCGGCTGTTGCATCAATAACTGAAACGGGCGCAATAACAGCAGCATCAGTTGGAACAGCAACGATAACTGCAAAGATTGGACCACTAACAAAAACCTGTACAGTGGCAGTTAAATCACAAGTAACACCTAGTAGTTGTTGGGAAAGAAAAGGTTTTGATACACAATGGGATTGTGTACACACTGTTCCAGGATGGGGTAGTTATTCTACAACTTGTAAGCAAGAAACAGGTTGCTGGTTTAAAGCTTAAACTATGTTAAAAAAACATAGTTTTTTTATTTTCTTATATGTTATAATTATTTTATGTGTTTGGAGGGATAATATGTATGATGTAGTTATAGTGGGAGCAGGTCCAGCTGGATTGTTTGCTGCGTATGAATTGATAATAAATAATAATAAATTAAAAATATTATTGTTAGATAAAGGAAAGAATGTTGAAAATAGATTTTGTCCTATGAATCGAGATAAAACTCAATGCATGAATTGTAACCCATGTAATATATTATCTGGTTTTGGTGGAGCAGGTACGTTTTCTGATGGAAAATTGAACTTTATACCAAAATTAGGTAAGTCAGATTTATTTAAATATATGAGTGAGAGCGAAGCGTTTAAACTTATAGATGATACTGAAGAAATATTTACAAAGTTTAAAATGGATAGCGATGTATATCCTAGTAATATGGATGAGGCAATAAATATAAGAACAAATGTTGCTAAAACTGGTGCTAGATTATTATTAATAAAACAAAAACATCTCGGGTCAGATAAATTACCAGATTATATAAATGATATGGTTAAGTTCTTAGAAAAAAAAGGTGTAGAAATATTAGAAAATGCCGATGTATCTGAAATAGTAAAAGATGGTAATAAATATAAAATAGATTATAATAAGAATAAAATTATTATTTCTAAGAAAGTTATAGTTGCGCCTGGTAGAACAGGTGCAAAATGGATACAGGAATTAGCAGATAAATATAAAATACCATATTTATCTCAAAGTATTGAAATCGGAGTAAGAGTTGAAGTTAGAAAAGAAATATTAGAGGAATTTTGTAGTGTTATATATGATCCTACTATATTTATAAAAACTGATACTTACGGAGATGAAATAAGAACTTTCTGTACTAATCCAGGTGGATATGTTACGAAAGAAAATTATTATGGATATATATGTGTAAATGGACATGCTTTAAAAGATATAAAATCTAATAATAGTAACTTTGCATTTATATCTAAAGTAAACTTAACTGAGCCAGTTACTAATACTCGTGAATATGGTGAATCAATTGCTCGTATTGCGAATGTTTTAGGAGATTCTAAGCCAATAATCCAAAATCTAAAAGACCTAAAAAGAGGAAGAAGAAGTGAATGGCATAGAATAAATAAGGGATTTATTGAACCAACATTAAAAGATTGTGTTGCTGGAGATTTAGCTCTTGTATTACCTTATAGAATAATTACAAATATACTAGAAGGATTAGAAAAATTAGATAAAATAATGCCAGGAGTAAATAATGATGAAACATTATTATATGGTCCAGAAATTAAATTCTTTAGTAATGAGATATCGACTAATAATAAATTTAAACTTGAGACTGAAGATATATATTTTATAGGCGATGGTGCTGGAAAAGCTGGTAACATTGTAACAGCTGCAGCCACTGGTTTAGTAGCAGCAAGAGATATATTAAATAGTATTAAATAATACTATTTTTTATTGTATAATATATATGAGGTATATTGTATGAGAGAGATATTTAACTTAGAAAATTTCAACTTATTATTACTTGTAATGATGTCTTTTGTATTATTTATATACATACTTGGTATGTTTAAAAAAGATAAGAAGGCGTTTGAAATAATGAAATATATATTTGTAATATTATTATTTGTATATATAATAGCTACAATATTTATAAAGTTATCCACACCTAAAATAAAACTATTGGGTGATGAAAAAGTAATAATTAGTATTAATGGTTTTTATATAGATGAGGGATATCAATTATTTCAATTTAATCATAGAGTTTATTCAAAAGTAATAATAAAAAATAATATTGATTTTGATATACCAGGAACTTATAAAATAGAATATATTTTTAATTATTTTGGTGATCAAATAATTAAAGAAAGAAAAGTAATAATAAAAGATGATGCCATGCCATTAATTGTTCTTAGCGGTGATAAAGATATTACTATGTATTTAAATCAAGAATATATAGAATATGGATATAAAGCTATAGATAATATAGATGGAGATTTAACGAAAGATGTTATAGTAGAAAGTAATATAAAAAATGAGATAGGAGATTATTTTATTAATTATTCTGTAACTGATAGCCACGGAAACAAGAGCACAGTAACTAGAAATATATCAGTTAAGGATAATAATAAAGGAGTTATATATTTAACCTTTGATGATGGTCCTAGCCCTATTACAGCAGAGATATTGGATATATTAAAACAAGAAAATATTAAAGCAACATTCTTTGTTGTTAACTTTGATAGTTCAATGGATAGTATAGTAAAAAGAATAGTGAATGAAGGACATACATTAGCATTACATAGTTATACACATAAACTAAATGAAATATATATGTCTGAAGACATATTCTTTGACGATCTAACAAAGATAAAAAACAAAATAAAAGAAGTAACGGGTATAGATTCAAATATAATTAGATTTGCTGGTGGAAGTTCTAATACTAGAAGTTCATATAATAAAGGAATAATGAGTAGACTTGTAAAAGAAGTTGTTAATAGAGGTTATCATTATTTCGATTGGAATGTTAGTTCGAGAGATGTCGAAGGAGCAAGAAATTCAAATGAAGTATATAACAGTGTAATAACTACTTTAAGCAAAAATAGATCAAATGTTGTAATAATGCACGATCATAAATATTGCCAAAAAACATTATACGCATTAAAAGATATTATAAATACAGCAAGAAATAATGGATATACTTTTGATAAAATAACATATTATACTCCAATGGTAAAACACGGAGTATCAAATTAATAAGGGAACTATTAAGATTTAATAGAATATAAGACTAGGAGGTTTTATATGAAGAAATTCTTAATAGTTTTTATTTTATTTGTTATACTTTTTTCTACAGAGGTAAAAGCAGCTAATAAATATGCAGATGTAAGGTGGATTCCAAATGTATATTACAACTATAATTACAACGGGATTCAATACTGGGGACAAATGGCGTATATATTTATTGATAATAAGTTATCTTATTGTGTTGATATTACAAAAAATATAACAAATGATCCATATACTATATCAGATACAACAAATATAAATAATGATATCTTATTGTATGGATATTTTGGATATGGATACTCAAATAATATTATGTTTAATGATTATTTAGCTACACAAAAACTTATATGGAAAGGGTTAGGAGTAGATGTATACTATACAACCTTATCTAATGGAAACGGTAGTCGGATAAATGTAGATGATAGTATAAATAAAATTAAAGGATATGTTGATGAATATAATTCAACTTTATATTTAGAAAGTGATTTTAAATATGAAGTAGGGATTAACGAAATAATAAATGCGAGTAAATCTTTAAATAATTTTATAGTTGATAATAATGATTTTCAGTTAATAAATAATGAAATGGTTATAAATCCAAATATAATTGGAGAACAAAATTTTATATTAAAAGAAAATTATATATCAAGAGGAGAAAACAAATTATATTCTTCTAATAATTCACAAACAATATTACAGGTTGGCAGTGTAAACAATAGAGAATATTTATACGATTATTTTGTAAATGGAGGGACTTTAGAAGTAAATGTTACAAATGAGAAGAGTGAAGAATTAGATAAAAATATTTTTAACTTATATAATAAAGATTTTTCATATATGGGTAATTATGAAACAAATGAAGCTGGTAAATTAATTGTTAATGATTTATATCCTGGAGAATATATTTTAGAGCATTTATATACAAGTGAAGGGTATACAAGAGATAAAGTATTATATAATTTTAATGTATCAAATGAAAACATAAATAATAATATTAATATAATTGTAAGGCCTAGAACTATAGAAGTTTTTATAAAAAAAGCATATGGAAATCCAATAGTAGGTACATATTATGTGGATAATAATGTTAGTTTTGATTTTTATAATTCGAAAGATGAAGTTGTTAACAAAGTAACAACAAATGAAAACGGGGAAATAATAACAAATGTTACATATGATGAATATAATATAGTACAGAGTAGTATAAATAAAATTTATGATTATGTTCCTGACTATAAAATATCAAAAAGCGATTTTAATAGTAATATTTATTATGATATATATACTCCAGTATATGATTCAAAACTAAAAATATATTTATATGAAATGGGAACAACAATACCAATTTCAAATTCTAAAATAATAATAGATAACAAAGAATATATGACAAATGAAGAAGGAATAATAGTAACAGATTACTTAAAAGAGGGATTAAACAGTATATATCAAGAACCAATGAATAATTATATCGTTAATAATGAGATTACTTATGAAATAAATGAAAATAATAATTTTTACTATGAAGATAATGAATCCTACATAGATTTTATAATTTATAATGAAAAGAAAATTGAAGAAACAAAAGAAGAAGTTATTGAAAACAAATACGTTGAAACCATACAGGTATTACCAAATTTATTTTCTAATTTTTTTGAAATATCTAAGGAACTTTATAAATGCTAAAAATATTGATAATAATAATTTTATTATGCTCTGGTTGTACAAATACAATTAAATATGAAAAAATTGAAAATAAATTAATAATAGATAAAATAAATATTGATAATATTATTTCAATATCAAGTATAAATGAAGATGTGAATGGAATTGTTATATTTTCTGAGTATGGAAGACCAAATATAGATAATAGTAACACAATTATTGGAGCTCATTCTGGACCTGGCAATAATTCATATTTTAATCTTTTAGATAAAATTGAAATAGATGATGAGATAATAATTATATATGATGAAATAGAATATAAATATATTGTAAAAGATATATATGAAGTTGATTATAAAGATATATCACCTCTCAATAAAAATTTAAGTAATACACTTACATTAATGACTTGTAAATTAGGCGATTCATCAAAAAGAATAATAGTAACAGCTTGTAAATAAAGGCTATTTGACACTTGGGGAATTGTCGTTTATAATTACATTATATGGGAGGTGTGGTATGGCTAAGCAAACATTTTTAAATTTGCCTGAAGAAAAAAGAAAAACAATAATAAAATCCGCAAAAAAAGAATTTAGTAGAGTTGCGTTAAAAGATGCTTTAGTTTCTAACATAGTAAAAGAAGCATCAATTCCAAGAGGAAGTTTTTATCAATACTTTAATGATTTAGAAGATTGCTTTTATTATATTGTTACAGAGTATTCAACAAATATTAAAAAGAAATTATTAGAAAATTTATCAAAAAATAGTGGGGACATATTGCTATCTTATCAACAATTATATATATATATATTAGATATGATAGAAGATAAAGAAAATAAAGAATATTTTGAAAATATATTCTTAAACATGAACTATGAGGTTGAAAGAATGTTTACTCCAAACTTTAATGATGGATTAAATATAATGTTAAATCAAATTGATATTTCAAAATTAAATATACCAAGTAAATTTAGTCTTGGTTATATATTAGATATAATTGAAGCAGTTATGATGAGCAATATAATAAAGAGTTATAAAAGAAATTTAACGAGAGATAAAAATATTGATATATTTCAGAAAGAAATTTCTTTAATAAGTGGTGGTATATTAAAAAATTAAAAGACTTTAAATTTTAAAGTCTTTTATATTTTTATCATTCATATCTTTTCCATCAAAATATTTTCTTTCCCTAAACTTCATAATTAGAGCTACTATTTTAGACGGAAATCTTGATATTAAATTATTATATAAAGTTGTATTTTCATTGTAATATTTTTCTTCAGCTTGCAACTTTACATTTAAGCTATCTATCTTGTACCATAAATCATTAAAGTCTTTGTCTTTACTTATTTTACTATTACTTTTATATTCAAATATTTTTAATTCAGAATCAGATAAAGTTCTTGATAATTCAAACGATGATATATTACTATCTTTTATATCTTCTAAGTTATCAAAATCTTTATTTTTTTCATCTTCTTGTTTTATAATACTAACTATTTTTAATATAGATTCATATTTATTTCTTAAAACCTCATCAATAACACTTTCAACAGAATTAATTTTTAAACTACACATTTTTATATCATTATAAATTTTAATAAAAATAAATAATAAAACAACTATTCCAATTATTATGTACATTAATATTTTAAAAAACTCCATATATCATCCTCTACTTTCATATAAATTATATCAAATAATATCAATAGGTACAATATGATAGTGTTCATTGTTATTACAAATATGTTATAATTAATATGGTGATTTTATGAAAGTTAATATTGGAGTGTCAGCAAGACATATACATCTTAATAAGGAAGATTTTGGTTTATTATTTGGAGAGGGTTGTAGTATTACTAAACGCTCACAATTAAACCAACCAGGAGAGTATTCTTGTAATGAGACAGTAAATATTATTACTGAAAAGGGAACTCTTGAAAATGTTAGAGTGATAGGACCTCTTAGAGATTATACTCAAGTTGAAATAAGTAAGACTGATTCATATTTTCTTGGTATTAACCCACCAGTAAGAAACTCTGGAGATATAGTTAATGCTACGAAAGTAACAATAGAAAATAATGGTAATAAGATAGAAAGAGAATGTTGTATAATTGCAAATAGACATATTCATGTAAAAAGAGAAGATCTAAAAACATATGGTTTTACAGAGAATCAATTAGTAAAAGTAAAACTATATGGCCCAAAAGGCGGAATAATAGATAATGTAGTTATTAAATCATCTGATGATTATGTATTAGAGGCACATATTGATTTAGATGATGCTAATGCACATTTAGTAAGTAATGGAGATATTGGAGAAATAATATATGAATGAATTTAAAACATGTA
>Ga0209373_10005200_pt1 | contig 10757 bp, 7 predicted proteins | sample Higcelweek5metaG_FD_187173 | JGI IMG/M metagenome (GOLD analysis project Ga0209373, IMG submission 187173) | Freshwater pond sediment microbial communities from the University of Edinburgh, under environmental carbon perturbations - High... | ecosystem: Environmental > Aquatic > Freshwater >... | reverse complement strand
CTCAGCACGCCGCGCCGGACCGGACGGTTGCGGACCGCGTCGGAATATTCGCAAATGTGGGTGGAGTCATCTTTCGGAAACAGCGGATTCACCTCAAGGGTGTCGAGATCGAATTCGATCTTCCCGGCGACATTTTTCGGCTCCAGCGAAACGCGGCACCATTTCGCATAAGGATCGAGGGAAACGGGGAAGCGGAGAATCCCGTCACTCAAATCATCCAGGTGGAAGAATTTTCCGCCGAGCCGGTCGTGGCTGTCATCGTCGGCCCGATAGGAGACCCGGACATTGATTCCGGCGCCTTCTCCGATTTTCTTCAACGCGCTTTTTACTTTGACCGAGCCGATGACGAATCCCCCGGCGTACCGGCCGAGATCGATACGGAATGCGGGCGGCTGTCCGACGCCCGCCGTTCCGTCCGGCAGCGCGATCGTCAGAATCCGTCCGGCGAGCGAGGCGTGCGTGCCCGGTTGCAGATCGGCGATTTCTTCGGCGGCAGGCAGCAGCAGGCCGGATATTACACCGCAAAGAACGGCGAACCATTTCATCTTGATTGGCCGCATTACTGGTAGATCTGGTGGATGACGGCGTCTGCGAACAGGTTTTCATTGCGGAGCTGTCCATAGTTTTGAGCCGCGACATGCCCGTCCAGCGTGAGAACGTTGCAGCGCCCTTGGTGACGGGTGACCACGCCGACGAAATACGGGGAAACGGCGCCGTTGCAATTGGGATAGGCGATGGTGGCGGGCTGATAGGCGAATTGCCAACTGGCCGTACTCTCCACCCGCTGGGAATCGGCCATCATGACGAATCGGGAAGGCGTGGTCGGAATCATACCGCGCCAGTCGTCTCCCAGGGCCGCTTTGGCGTTGTCGGAAGACCCGACCCGCTTTACCGAGAACGAAACCGCCCGGCTGACCCACCAGCCGTTGTTGATGCCATAGCCGGTTCCGCGATTGTCTTCGGTCATGGTGTAGGCATTGCTGGCCAGCAATGCGCCGGGGCATCTGGTGATCGCCCAGGTGTTGATGTAACCAAGGCTGCGCATCCGGGTTTTCCAGGACATTTTGTCTCCGGTGCTGTCGGGGCAGTTCCTCGGGGTCATGCTGTTGTTGTCGTCGGTGTAAAGGGCGAGGGCGCTGCCGAGCTGTTTGAGGTTGCTGACGCAATTCACCGCCTTCGCTCTGGTGCGGGCCTGGTTCAGCGCGGGCAGCAGCATGGAGGCGAGAATGGCGATAATGGCGATCACTACCAGCAACTCGATCAAGGTGAATTGGCGTTTGCGATTCATGATGATTCCTTTCATTTGAACTGTCGGTACGCAGGCTGGGACAATTGTTTCAGGCGAAATTCCCGGGTTTCCTCCGCGGTGAGAAACCGGGTCGGCAGCACGAGGTGCTGGACTTCCGTATTCGGATTTTCGATCCGTTCGATGATCCGTTCGATGTCGGCGGCGGCTTTCTCTTCGTGGAAGCGCCGGATGTACCCCGCCATCAGCGGGTGATCGAGGTATTCGAACGGCAGCGAATAGTTGCAGAAACAGTCCGGACGGTATCCCGGGGCTTCCGCGGAAATCGCTTCGAGAATCTCCTGCATGACGGTGTGGTCCAGCTCCAGAATGGCGTCCGGTCTCTCCCGCAGGACGGCGCGAATGAATTCCTCATCGCCGAACGGGCTGGCGCGGCGGATGATGGTCAGCCCGAGTCCGTGTTTTTGCGTGGCGGCTGTGAGGTGGGTACAGACTTCTCCGGGCTGGGAGGTCTGGAAGAACAGCGTTTTCCTTCCACGCTCCTTGAGGAACCGGACCAGCGCTTCCGCCGATTCGCGGTAGTCGTGGTCGATGGTGTCGAACGTCTTCCGGGGAACCGGCGAATGCAGCAGCAGCGGAAAGTGAACCGCCTGAATCCGCTCCGCGATTTCGCTGCCGTCTTCGAGGTCGAGCGTATAGATAACGCCGTCCACCTGGCGGCTGATCATCAGCTCCAGCGCGTCGCGTTCCTCGCCGCGGTCGTAGTTGGTGATGGCGATCAGCAGGTGATAGCCCCGTTTTTTCGCCTCGTTCATCAGCGCGTGAACGTAGCAGCCGCGTTTCCGTGCGGCGAATCCGCCCATGATGAGCCCGATGGTGAAGGTCTTTCCGGTGGAAAGTGCGCGCCCGATGGTGTTGGCCCGGTAATTGAGCTTGTGGACCGCCTCGTCGATCCGGTCCCGCGTTTCCTTTTTCACCCGGGTCGTCCCCGGATGGTTCAGGTAAAACGAAACCAGTTGCGCGCTGACGCCGACATGTTCGGCGATGTCTTTCAATTTCGGGGCCATGAAGGTTTCTTTCCGCCTATGTGTTTTAACGTTAAAACAATTATACCACAAATCCCCGCCGATGTCAATAGGCTGGAATAAAAAAGAAGAAAAATCGGAAGAAAATCGAATCGAATCGTTTTTTTATCTTTTTTTCGCCGGGCTATTGCATTTCGGTGGAAGATCGGGTATAATTAGAATAGTTACAAAATCCGAAAGTTAACATTCATGCAGAAAAAGCCCGAAAAGAACTCCGTCAGAAGCATTGCTCAGATGTTGGACCTGAGCGCGATGACCGTTACAAGAGCGATGAATGGACATCCCGGCGTCAGCGAAAAGACGCGCCGCCAGGTGATGGAGGCCATTCACCGCCTCGGATACGATTACCGGCTGAAATCGAAGTCGCTGGCCAGGGAACGCAAGTACAACATCGCAATCCATTGCGGCAACCAGGATATCTACGGGGATTGGATGATGGGCTTTTTCATGAAGCTCCACTATCTGGTCGTAAAACGGTTTCGCGCCGAGGGGTATTGCTGCCGGCTGGTCGATCTCGACGCCGCCCCGACGGAAGGGCTGGAGATCCTTGACGACTGCGACGGCCTGATCGTCCTGGGCAAATTGAAGAACTACACCGCCCGGGCTCTCCGGGAGCGCTGTTCCTGGCTGAAGGTCATTTCGGTGTTCGGAAGCATTGATGACGCCGTGACCGTGACGCCGGACGATTTTGCGGGCGGTGCGATGGCCGCGCGGAAGCTGGTCGAATTCGGGCACTCGCGCTGCGTTCTTTTCACCGTCCTCGATGAGGAGTGCTATCTGCGGCGGGCCGGCGGGTTCCTGACCAATATGCGGGTTCTCGCCCCCGGATCCCGGGTCGAAGTCGTCGAATATCATACCCACGACACGCAGGAGGCGGCGGACCGTGAGAAACGACGGCTGCTCGATGAAGTCCTGCGCGGAACAGAGTCGCTGCCGACCGCGTTCTTTGCCCCGAACAGTTATGCGGCCTTTTTTCTTTACAACCACCTGCTGGCAAACGGATACAAAGTTCCGGAGGATTTCAGCGTCATCGGCTACGACAACGACAGCCCGTGCGGCAGTTTTCCGGCGCGTCTTTCCAGCATCGGATTCCGGCTCAAAGACATCGGCGACCAACTGGTCCGCACGTTCAAATACTACGACGAGGAAATCGCCGAAACCATCACCACCGTTGTCATCGGCAACTATTATCAGGAGGGGGTACCCGTTGAAACAATCGCTCGACCCAAATAAAACAGGAGGGTTCATCATGAGCAGCATTCGAAAATCATTCACGTTGATCGAACTTTTAGTGGTGATCGCTATCATCGCCATCTTGGCGTCGATGCTTCTCCCCGCGCTGAACACCGCGCGGGAGAGAGCCAGGGCGAGCACCTGCCAGAACAACCTGAAACAGCAAATGATGTTGACGCTCCAATATGCCGGGCAAAATGCCGACATTCTGCCGCCCGCGTATGGCGCGAACTGGGATACATGGAATCAGTGGTTCCGGCATCTCGGCAACGTGATGGGAGCGGGGCGCGATCCCTCCGACGGCAACTGGCTGGTGGCGGAGCGCGCAAAGGTCTTCCAATGCCCCTCCAATTCGCAGAACTTCATTCCGGGTCCCAAAGCGGCGGGAGCATTCTCCGTGACCGGCGACAAGTGGCGGTATCAGACCAACTACGCCTACTACCTGCGGGCCGGACACGGACAGTTCGCCTCCCAGAGCTGGGGGCGAAACTACGCCGCCAAGAAAGTCACCCGGATGAAAAACGTTTCGCGATCCATCCTGATCCTGGACGGCACGGGAACCACGATATCGTCATACGAGGCGACCTGCTTCAACACCGACGATGCGACGCTGGGCAAGCCGGGCCGGGTGGAATTCCGCCACTCGGGAAACACCAATCTCGGCTATGTGGATGGACATGTCGGCAACACCCGCTCCCCCTGGAGCCTCCCGGCGGAATGCACCAACTGGGTCAACATGAACTGAGAAATCCGGAAAGAAACTTCAAATGCGGATCGTATTTTTCATTGCCGTGCTGCTGCCGTGGGGCCTGTTCTCGGCGGAAGCGCCGGAATTGCTGCAAAACGGTGATTTCGAACAGCGCTTCAACCGTTGGTCTTACCCCAGCTATGACGGGGAAATGGAACCCGGAGCCGTCTCCGAAGATGCTTACGGCGGCCGGTTCTGTTACCGCATGGGCCGGGAAGGCGACGGCGGCAACCGGATCGAACAGGGGTTTCAGCCGGTAATCGGCAAGGATATTGCCATTCGCCTGTTCCTGAAATGCGACGAGGTCAAACCGAATGATTTTCAGGTCCGGATCCTGCTATGGCAGGGGAAGAAGGTGACCGGTTTCCTGTTTAACCCGCCGGGGTCGGGAATCCACCAACTGCTTTCCGCGGGGGGAACCTGCGACTGGAAGGAATTCAACATCCGCATTCCCGCCGCCTCCCTGCCGTCGGAAACCACCTCCTGTACCCTGTTTCTGGAACGCAAAGACAATGGGGTCGGCACGGTCTGGATCGACGAGATTTCCATCCGTTCGGAGGGCCCGGCCCCGGAAAAACGGAAGAAAACCGAACGCGCTTCAAGCCTTCCGTCGATGACCGCGCAGAAGCCGGATGCGGAAGAAACGGGGGGACGTTTTGTATCGAACCGCAATCTGCTCCCGTTCGACAGTTCGTTCGAGTCCGGGCCGTACTTCTTCCAGGGGATTCCGGACGCCTCCGAGGCATGGCACGGAACGCATTCGCTGCGCTGGGATGCCGGAAAACCAATGCATCAGGGATATCTGTTCCGAATGCTGAAACCGGGCAAGCCCTATGTGTTCAGCTTCTATTTCAAGTCCGACCGGGAAGACGGGACGCTGCAATCCCGGCTGATGAATCAGGGGTATGGAACCATTGTCGAGAAACGGATGCCGCTCTCGACCCGGTGGCAGAGGATGGAGCTGGTGATTCCGCCGCAAAAAAACCTCGTCAGCTTCGTTCCCTTCCTGACCAAAGCGGAAAACGCGGCTGTATGGCTGGACGGCTTTCAGTTGAACGAGGGCGCCGTCCCGCTGGCCTACAGCCCGGAAGCGCCGCTGGCGGTCGGGGTGGCGGAACCGGAAGAGCCGGGAAATATTCTGCCCGCCTCCCCGCAACCGCTGAAACGGACCGTTTCTCTGACCAATTACCTGCCGGACCCGGCGGTGCGCCTCTCCGCCGTCCTCGACGCGCCGGGAAAGGAGCCGGTCAGGCTGCTGGAAGAGCCCCTCTCCTGCCCGCCCGGCGGCACGGTGCGGAAAGAACTGACGCTGCTGCCGGAATGCCGCCCGGGATATTATGTGCTGCGCCTTTCCGCCGCAGGCGCGGACGGAGCGAAGCGGGAGACGACGATTCCCTTCCTGATCGCGGAATTGCCGACGGCGACCGACCGCTTCTTCGGAATCCACTCCGGATATGCGGATCCCGCCGAGACACGTCGCCGCGCCGGGGCAATCACCCGGCGGACGTTCTATTTCTGGCAGTTTACGCCAAAAGGCGACGACGGACATTACCGGATTCCGGCCGCCTGGAGCCAGCCGCAGGAACCGGGGATGGATCAGTTCGTCACCTTTCAGGTCGCACCCGGTCAGGAGCAGAGGAAGAGCGACGGGACGCCCGATTTCGAAAGCTGCATTGATTTCATGCGCGACGCGCTGCGCGCCGGAGTTCCCGGTGATTATTTCGAGATCGAGAACGAACCCGACCTGACCTTTCCCACCATGTTCCGGAGCGGCCGGGAACGCGGCGCGGATGAATATGCAAAACTGCTGAACCGAAGCGTTCCCGCCCTGAAAGCGCTGCGGCCGGACATCAGGGTCGGGATCGGCGGCGTCTCCGGCGTCGATTTCAATCAGGGTTTTCCGTTTCTCACCCGGGTGCTGGACCAGTTGACGTTCAAACCCGAACTGATCGCCGTGCACCCCTATTGCGATGCCCGGTTCATCAGCGAAGACGGCTCCGACGTCGGCCCGGAACAGATCGATGTCTTCGGCAAGACCGTGCGGCTGAAGGATCTGCTGAAGCAGCGCGGATTGTCCCCGGAACTCTGGTTCGGGGAAATCGGCTGGGCGCTGGATGTCGAAACCGATCCGCTTTCCTCCCCGGCCGTCCGGCAGGGTGCCTACACCGCCCGGCTTCTGCTGATCGCCCGGGCCCTCGGCATCGGACGGGTCTACTGGTTCATGTCCGACAACCACATCGAGAAGGAGCGTTTCTATTACGGAATCTGGCGCAACGGCATCCCGTTGCCGGGAGCCGCCGCCTACACGGTCGCCGCCCGGATGCTTGCCGACGCCGTGCCGGAGGAGAAAATTCTCGACGGAGACATTCAGCTTTTCACATTCCGCCGCCCGGACGGGACGGTTCTCGGCGCGGCATGGACCGCCCGGAACGAGGAATGCCGGATGACACTGCCGCCCGGAACGGTAGTTTCCGCGGCTTACGATATGTACGGCCGCCCGGTCGATCCGAAAAATCCGGTCATTTCCGGAGAACCGGTCTACCTGCTTGGCGGTGAATCGCTCAAAGACGCGCTGAAAAAAGCGGAGTTCGACCTGCCGCCGCTTTCCTGCGCCTGGCGTCCGCTCTCCGACCGGAAGGTGGCGCTCCGGCTCACCAATCAGCGCACTCGCCCGCTTTCCGGAACGGTCAAGCTGGAAGGCGCGGCATTCGCCACGCCGGAACGGCGAATCGAACTGGAGCCCGGTAAAAGCATCGAGCTGGAGTTCGTCTCGCGGGAATCGCTTTCCCGCCGGACGCTACGGCTTCAGGCCGCCACCGGCCTGGGAAATCTGGTCCGGGAATACCGTGTGGAGATTATCCCCTCGCCGGGGGCGTTTCCGGTCATGAACGATCGCAACTGGCTGCTTCCGAACGACCCCGGCAACGGTTACGCGGGCGAGGCGGATCTGAGCGTGTCGGGTTCCGTCAGCCATGACCGGAAGAATCTCTTTCTGAACATCGACGTGACCGACGACACTCACTTTCAGCCGGGGAATCCGGGGAGTCTGTGGCACGGAGATTCGGTTCAGATTGCGCTGGACACCCGCGGCGACGCCCTGCCGAACGTTCACGATTACGACCGCAACGACTACGAAATGACCTTCGCGCTGACCCCGTCCGGTCCGGTCTGCGAGCTGGAATACGCGTATGAGCGGGGGCGGTCGGCGGCGATCCTGCGAAGCCTGCGCCATACGATCACCCGCGATGGAAACACGACCCGGTATCGGATCACGATCCCGTGGGAGACGCTGAACATGGAGGCCGTGCCGGGGGCGATTTTCGGCTTCAATTTCATCGTCAACGACAACGACGGAAACGGCAGGCGGTTCTGGATGGGCCTGACGCCGGGGATTTCCGAAAGCAAATACCCGTATGCCTACCGGAAAGTCGTTCTTTCGCGATAATCCGGTTCCGGCGGTTGTCCGCCGTTCACCCGAAAATAACGGAACGGCCCGTCGTTTTTGTCAAAACAACGGGCCGTTCCGCTCAGAAATTGACGGACTTCTTCGTCAGCACCCAGATTCGTATCGTTTCCGCAGGCAGTTGAGGATGGTCACCGGGCTCTCCGCCGCGATGGCGTAGTACACCTGGCGGCTGTCGCGGCGGCAGGAGAGGATTCCGGCCAGCCGCATCTTGTTCAGGTGCTGCGAGACCGCTCCCTGCCGGCCGTCGGTTCCGCCGACGATGTCGCTGACGCTGCTTTCGCCGTGGATGTCCAGATATTCGAGAATCCGGAGCCGCTGGCCGTGTCCGAGAACCCGGATCGCCTCGGCCATCATCTCCAGGTAGTCGGGCGGTAATTTCTGTTTTTCCGTCATATTTCCCCCTTGTGTCCGCTATGTTCAGATGAAGAGCGTCGTTCCGGCGTTTTTAGCGATGTCCGCGAAACTGGCGACTCCGGCAACGGAATCGACTTCGATCAACTCTTCCCGCGTGAGTCCCATTACATTCATCGCCATTTCGCAGGCGATGAACTGAATGCCGAGTTCCCGCGCCTGAACCAGCAGCTCGGAAAGCGTCGGGACATTCTCCCGCGCCATCACCTGCTTCATCATCGCGGTGCCCATTCCGGCCATGTTCATCCTGGAGAGCGCCAGCTTCTTCGCCCCCTTCGGCAGCATGAAGCCGAACATCCGGCTGATGAGCGGTTTCTTCACCGCCGGAGCCGGGTTCTTGCGCAGCACGCTCAACCCCCAGAAGGTGAAGAAAATCGACACCTTGCTCCCCGCCGCCGCCATGCCGCAGGCCACAATCAGCGCCGCCAGCGCCTTGTCGAGGTCGTTGCTGAAGAGGATGATCGCCGCGCTGTCGTCGGTCTTCTTCACGGCCGCGCCGGAGCAGCAGGAGCTCTCCGGGGCCGCTTTGCGGATGATCGCTTCGAGGTGATCCTCTTTGCGCTCCATCGACCGGAGCTCGTTGCCGCTGGAGTTGATCCAGTTGACCAGGTCGGGTTTGAACGAATCCGCCGCGAGCAGCCGCACCTGGGCGCCGGGTTCGAGGGCGTCCATCTCCATCTTGAGCCGCACCACCGGTCCGGGGCAGGAGAGGGCGCGGACATCGATGATCTTAACGTCCGCCGCCGCGACCTTTTCCGGAACGGAGCAACTGCCCGGACCCGTGCCGGACGGGTCGGGGTTGCACAGCTTGAAGTGCGCCGCATCCCAGCTCAAAGTCCCGCCGGAGAGGTTGACGGCGTTGAAGCCGTTTTCGCGCAGGATGCGTTCCGCCACGTAGCCGCGCAGCCCCACCTTGCAGATGGCGACCACCCGGCGGGATTTGTCCACTTCGCCGAGACGGCCGCGAAGCTGCCCGAGCGGGATGTTGACCGAACCCGGAATGAACCCGACCTCAAATTCCGCCGGTTCGCGGACGTCGAGCAGGAAGTCGTCCGGGCGGAGCTCTTCGCAATGAACCGGAGAAGTGAGGCCGTCGCGCCAGTTTTCGGCGATCATGCCGAGGAAGTTGACCGGGTCTTTGGCCGAGTTGTAGGGCGGGGCGTAGCAAAGTTCGAGCCCGGCCAGGTCCGGGGCGGTTTTGCCGCAGCGCATGGCGGTGGCGATGACGTCGATGCGTTTGTCCGCGCCTTTCGCGCCGACCGCCTGGGCGCCGAGGATCTTGCCGTCCGGGGCGAACAGGAGTTTCAGGTGCAGCATCGAGCCGCCCGGATAGTAGGAGGCGCTGCTGCCCGGATGTGTATAGATTTTGCGGTATTCCAGCCCGAGCTGTTTGATGCGCCGTTCGGTGAGGCCGACGCTGGCCGCGGTGAGGCGGCCGATCTTGATGACCGTCGCGCCGAGGCTCCCGGCATACGCCGAAGCGCGTCCGGCGATGCTGTCGGCGGCGACGCGGCCCTGTTTGTTGGCCGGGCCGGCGAGCGGAACGGCGGTCTTGCCTCCGGTCAGCGGGTCGAGAACTTCGATGGCGTCTCCGGCGGCGTAGATGTCGGGGTCCGAGGTGCGCATGGTTTCATCGACCGTGATGTGTCCGCGGGGGCCGAGTTCGAGCCCGGCCAGTTTGGCCAGTTCGCTGTTGGGGCGGACTCCGACGCTCATGACGACGAAATCGGCGGCGAGTTTGCGGCCGTCGTCGAGCACGGCGCGGTAATCGCCGTCCGCTTCGAACGCGGTCACTTTGCGGCCGAGTTCGAGGCGGATGCCCGCCTCGGTCAATTCCTGCGCCAGATAGCCGCTCATTTCGGAATCGATGGTGGGGAGCACCTGCGGGGCGAGTTCGACCACGGTGACGTCGAGGCCGCGGTGGCGGAGGTTTTCGGCCACTTCGAGGCCGATGAATCCGGCGCCGACGACGACGGCCCGTTTGGCGCCCGCGTCGATTTTGGCGATGACGTTGTCCATATCGGGGATGGTCCAGAACTGGAACACTTTGTCCGGATCGGTTCCGGGCAGGTTCATCATGACCGGGCTGGAGCCGGTGGCCAGCAGCAGCTTGTCATAAGTTTCGGTCGAGGTTCCGCCGTCGTGGCGGACGGTGACGGTGTGTGCGGCGGGATCGACGGCGATCACTTCGTGCCGGGTGCGGACATCGACGTTGAACCGTTTGGAAAAGACTTCCGCCGGGACAACCAGCAGGCTTTTCCGTTCGGGGATGACGCCGCCGGCGTGATAAGGCAGCCCGCAGTTGGCATACGAAATATAGGGTCCGCGTTCAAAGAGGACGATTTCGGCGGTTTCGTTGAGCCGACGCAATCTTGCGGCCGCGCTGGCTCCGGCGGCGACGCCGCCCACGATGATGACTTTCATGTACAATTCTCCTACGGGTTTATAATATAGTGCGAAAACAAGTAAAACGCAATTGCTGTCACGGGTTTTTACCCGGCACCGGCACCCTGCCGGTCTGGGGTCCGGGGGCGAAGCACCCCGGCCGCCGGAGGCTACCGGCGCGCA
>Ga0209373_10005199_pt1 | contig 10758 bp, 10 predicted proteins | sample Higcelweek5metaG_FD_187173 | JGI IMG/M metagenome (GOLD analysis project Ga0209373, IMG submission 187173) | Freshwater pond sediment microbial communities from the University of Edinburgh, under environmental carbon perturbations - High... | ecosystem: Environmental > Aquatic > Freshwater >... | reverse complement strand
ACCACCAGACCAAAGGTCAACCCAATGACCCAAGAACAATTAATTGAAAGGGCAAAACTGTCAACATCAGATTATCTTTCTGGCCGATACAAAACGCAAGAGCAATTAGAGCAAGAATCTGAAAAATGGTAGTCATATGAAAATTCTTTGGTCGGATTTTGCATCTGAAATGCTTATAGAGATTTATGATTACTATAAATCAAATGCAAGTGTCAGAGTTGCAAAAAAGATTAAAAATGAAATCTTTACTGCAACAAAACAATTAAAAAATAATCCATATTCGGGTCAGATTGAAATGAATCTCGAAAGATTAGAAGAGGGACATCGATATTTGGTAAAAGGAAACTACAAGATCATTTACAAAGAAGTATCAGAAGGAATTCTCATCACAGATGTATTCGATACACGACAAGACCCGATAAAAATAAACGACGAAGAAAGATAACCCGACAGTTATAATTCAGCAAAATGTATTCAATGTCAACCATGCTGATTGCTGAGTTCACAGCCCTAAACAACATTTATCGGAGCAGGTAAAAATTGTTGATTATCATTAAAAAGGAATGATTATGGAAACTTTAGCAAATGTACATCCCGGAGAGATTCTTTTGGAAGAGTTTTTAAAACCGATGAATATTTCTGCCTATAAGCTATCGAAGGATATTGGGATTCCGCAAACAGGGACTTCTGCCATTTTAAAAGGCAACCGGGGCATCACTGCCGATACCGCACTTCGGCTAAGTTTATATTTCGGAACTTCCCCCAAATTTTGGTTAAGATTGCAAGATGATTTTGATTTGGAAGAGGCTTTAAAAAATAAACAAGCTGAATTAAACCTGATTAAGAAAGTCGAAAATAGCGCTGCCTGATAAAGACTTCAGGTCAATTGTGGCTCTTCCCATATTATATGCCTAGCGGCACATTTTAGCAGCTGGTTTTCCAGTTGTTTTCATACGCAAAGTATTTCGTCTCTACATTTCCTAATGACTACTGACTTTTTCCTACTTAACATCAATCGCCCCCTCCGGGCAAACCTGCACGCAACTGTCGCACTTGATACACAGCTCCTGGTTGATTTCATGCTTTTCGTGCGGGGTAAACGGGATGGCATCTACCGGGCATTTCTGCGAGCAGAGGGTACAGCCGATACAGTTGTCGTTTACAGTGTATTTCACCATCGCTTTGCACTTTCCAGTAAGGCAAACACCGTTGATGTGTGCCTCGTACTCGTCGCGGAAATAGCGCAAGGTGGTGAGTACAGGGTTTGGCGCCGACTTTCCAAGGTTACATAGGCTGCCTTTTACCGTCCACTCGGCAATTTTTTCCAGTTCGGCCAAATCTTCATGAGTGCCTTTTCCCTCTGTGATTTTCACCATGATGTCGAGCATCCGCTTGGTACCAATGCGGCAGAAGGTACATTTACCACACGATTCAGCCTGGGTGAACGACAAGAAGTAGCGGGCAATATCGACCATGCAGTCGGTTTCGTCGAGCACCACCAAACCGCCGGAACCCATCATGGCGCCCAACTTGGTAAGCGATCCGAAATCGATGGGCGTATCTGCCAGCCAGTGCGGGATACAGCCGCCCGATGGGCCGCCAATCTGAACGGCTTTCAGCTTTTTACCATCGGCCACCCCACCGCCAATTACATCTACAATCTCGCGGATAGTGATTCCCATGGGGACTTCGATCAATCCACCGCGGGCAATTTTTCCTGCCAGAGCAAACACCTTGGTACCCTTGCTGTTTTCACTTCCGATGGAGTTGAATTTTTCAGCACCGTGACGAAGGATAAAAGGTACCTGTGCAAAAGTTTCGGTGTTGTTCATCAAAGTGGGTTTTCCAAATAACCCATGTTCCGCAGGGAAAGGAGGTTTGATATGAGGAAATCCGCGTTTTCCTTCCATCGACTCCAGCAGAGCAGTTTCCTCGCCACAAACAAATGCCCCAGCCCCTTCGTAAATTTCAAAATCGATTTTGGATGGAGAATTTTCACCCAACAACCCTTTCTCCCGGCATATTTTCAACGCCTCGCGAATTCGTTTTACTGCCAGCGGGTATTCTGCACGAATATAGAAGAACCCTTTGGTCGCCCCAACGGCATACGCGCCAATCATCATTCCCTCAATGACACGAAACGGGTATGATTCCAGCAACATGCGGTCCATGAAAGCTCCCGGGTCGCCCTCATCGCCATTGCAGATGATATATTTCGTATCCGATTCCTGAACATCGACAGCTACCCATTTTGTCCCGGAGGGAAACCCTGCGCCACCCCTGCCCCTAAGCCCGCTATCGTAAACCAGGTCGATGACGGCTGAAGGTACCATCTCAAGAGCTTTTTGATACCCGGTAAATCCTTTATGGCTGATGTATTCGTCAAAATCGAGCGGGTTAATGTCGCCCCGGTTTTCGGTGGCAATTGGAATTTGTTTTCCAAGGAACTGTGAAACAGGTTTGTCGCGCACATCCAATTCGTAACGGTCGATGCTTTGCCAGTGGTCATCGTTTTGCAGGGTGTCGATCAGATTTCCAACCTTTCGTTCCATTTTCTTCATGAATCCGGAAGGTGCAAAATGGGCGTCGATGATGCCTTTCACATCCTCGGGTTTTACTTTGGAGTAGAGGATAGGGTCTTTGGCAAACGGTACGATTTCGACCAACGGAACCTGATGGCACATACCCACGCATCCCACCGATTTCAACCGCACATTGATATTACTGCCAGCCACGGCCTCTTCCACAGCTTTCTGAATTTCACCGCTACCGCTTGCCTGACAGCAGGAACCTAACCCAATGCGAATTTCCCCTTTGATCTCCTCACCCGAAGGTTTTCGGAACATGCTTTTGCTTTTCCGTTTCTTCTGAATTTCAAAATCGTTGAGCACCTGGTTGATCTGGTCGGGCTGAACATGTCCGTATGTAATGTCGTCGATCTGAACCACGGGAGCCAATGTGCAACAACCCAGACAGCTTATTTCTGTAACAGTATAATTACCACTTTTGTCGGTGTTTTTTCCAGTTTCGAGTTTCAGTTCGCGGCGGAAAGAATCGTGAACCCGGTCGGCACCTTTAACGTGGCAGGCAGTTCCCACACACACTTTGATGATGTGCTTCCCGGCAGGCTCCATGCGGAATTGGTGATAAAATCCAGCAACTCCAACCAGCTGAGCAGGTGTGATGTCGGTTTTTTCGCACACATAGCGCAACGCCTCCTCGGGCAAGTAGTTAAATTCATGCTGGATGGCCTGAAGGATTGGGATCAGCGCGTTTTTCTCCGTTCCTTTCTCGGAAATTATTTGGTCAAGGAAGCCTCCCCCAACCCCTCCCAAGGAGGGGAGCACCTCTGTGCCAGTTTGTTGTTGTATATCTTTTTTACTCATTTTTTTCAATCAATAATTTACTCTTCCAAGTTTGCAGACTCTATTCCCCTCCTTGGAGGGGTTAGGGGTGGGTTGACTCCTTGGAGTTGCAGGGTAGGTATTACTCTAAATCTTTATGCTCCAACACCCAATATTCAATCTCCCTTAAAACATTATTCATATCTTTCTTCACATCAATATCGAAGAACCGCAGGAAATTCACACCCAATGATTCCAATTTCTTTTGTCTTTCAAAATCTTCTTCAAACATGTGATCATGGCTATCCCCATCTATTTCAAGGGCAAGGTTTAACTCTTTACAATAGAAATCAACAATGAAATTATCGATTGGCCGTTGACGGTCAAAATCAAATCCGTGCATTTTCTTTCCACTCAGCTCATTCCAAAGCAATACTTCTGAAAGGGTCATGTCCTGTCGAAGTTTCTTTGCTAAAGCTTTTAGGTTTGAATTGTATGGAATGATTTTGTGTGTCATATCTTGATTCTTAACCCACCCCTAACCCCTCCGAGGAGGGGAATCAGATAGTGCAGGTTTATTGCTATCTACTTTTAAATCGATTTCATTTTTTTCATTTAATGATCTACTCTTTCATATTAGCAGACTCTATTCCCCTCCTTGGAGGGGTAGGGGTGGGTCATTTTCCTATACAATACAAATTCTCCGTTCCCCGTATATAAATGCAACCATCACTGAACGAAGGGGTTGACATTACCTTTTCGCCCATTGGATTATCGCTAATACTTTCATACTGATTTGACAGTTTTAAGATGTGGATAACCCCCTTCATGTCGGCGGCAAACAATTTTCCATCGGCCACAACCGGTGAGGAATAGAAACCATCACCGTAATCGTGCTCCCAATTCTTTGTCCCTGTTTTAGCATCGTAACATACCAACATCCCATAGCTGGTAGCTACAATCAGCAACCCATCGGCGGCTACGGGGCTGGATACTTCGGGCAGGTAATCGTTTTCCTGCCACACAATGCTTCCTGTTGCCGGATCGATTGCCGCCATGGTTGCATATTCGTTCCCTGCAAAAGCAAGTCCGCTACCGAATGCAGGTGACGGTCCCACTTCACCCATCATGCAATCGCTTTTCCAAAGTTCCTTCCCTGTTTCGGCATCATATCCGGCAACGGTTGGTTCAGTAGAGGTGATGATTTGCATTTTCCCTCCTATTTCAGCCAGTATTGGTGATGCCCACGAAATATGTGAGGTTCTTTTGGTATCCCAAACCGGTTCTCCGGTTGCAATGTCGAGGGCAAACAAACGCCCGCCTTTGCTGGTGTCAAACTGAACAAACACTTTTCCTTTCCAATAGATGAGCGACGATGCGTGACCATAATGGTTGGCCGGAACTCCCAGGTTCTTTGCCCAAACGCGGTTACCGGAATAGTCGCAGGCAACGATATCACCTGTTCCGAAAATGGCAACTACCATGTTTCCGTCGGTGGTTACTGTTGGAGCTGCAAGCCCAGTATCATCGGTGGTTTTGGGAGGAGTTGCCGGTGATCCGGGTATGTTGTTGGCCTGATGTTGCCAGAGCAGTTTCCCGCTGTTGCGATTGTAACAATAGAGCCAGCGTTCGGAGGCATCGGCCCCGGTCAAAAACAGTTTGTCACCCCAGATGACCGGAGAGTTGTATCCTTTCTTCGGAAGTTTCACCTTCCATTTGATGTTGGTTCCGGCAGCCACATCCCACGATGAAGGGATATTTTTGCTGAAGGAAACGCCTTGTCCCAGCGGTCCGCGGAAGCTGTTCGATTGTTTTTTGATTGCAGATAGCGATGGACCTTCACCTGTTGTGGTAACGGTTTTGACCGGAATTGTTTTTGCAGTATCAACTTTTTCAATTGGTGTGGTTAAAACTTTTACTGAATCTGTTTTTGCAGGAGTTGAAAGATCGACTACTTCAATAGTTTCCTGTGGTGCAGCAGTGCTGTCGCTGGCAGCAACAAGCGATGGATTGTATTTATCGAGCTGATTAACCGACAGAAACGATGCTGCTAAAGCTAACAAAACAAGCAAAATTCCAAATCCCAAAATCCATTTTGAAGAGAGGATGTGGGCAGTGTTCCCGGTTACTTTTACCTCTTCGGGCTTGTCGATTTTGGAGGTAGCGCTGAAATAATAACGCAGCGAAATAATCAGCACAATGGCGCTAAGTAGCAATAAAACACCCCCGGTTTCTATTTGCCATTTGGAAGTAAAAAAGGCTTTGCGCGCCATCAGGTCAAAGGCACGAACCTCCTGCAATAATTGATCATTATTTGGGTCAGTGTTGAGCCGTTCGACCAGAGCTTTCAATGTCCCACTTTCGATAGGGTCGTTGGTTGAAAGTTGTAGGTAGTTGAAGAGCATGAGTATGCTCATTAAAACAGCAAAGATGGCCGCGATGATGGCGGAGTTAATGGCTAAGCGGATTTTGGTTTGTTTGTCCATATCTTGTTACATTCTTTACCCACCCCTTACCTCCCGATGAATCGGGGGGAATCAGTTTGTGCATGTTTGTTTCTATCTATCTTTTACAATTCAATAATTTTCTAATGACCAATGACTGTTTCCTACTTCTTCACCGGACAATATTTAATGCACCGTCCACAACTGTAACAACCCGTTTTATTGGGTTCGTAGCTTTCGCGGCGGCGGGTGACGAACTGGTTCATCAGCATGATGCCTATCACCAATCCCAGGAAACCGCCCAAAATCCAGCTTCCAATATAATATTTCCTTTGCACCAGTTTTGCCCCATTGACTAACTGTTCCATCGTTCTTTCTGAAGACAGGAAAGTTTGGATGTCGAGGTTGCTCTTGTCGTTTTTCAGTTCGGGATGTTTGATCAGCAGTTCGGCCAAATACACGTCGGGATGGGCTTTCGACAGGAACCCGTGTGCCTGGCTCATGACAAATCCACCAATCAGTATCCACACCGGGATTAACAGTGCGTAGATGGTAAACCGCTTTTTATTTTCGGCTTTCTGCTCCGGTTTCAATATCTCTGATGGTTTATCAATGGCATCGAAAGGACATGAATCTGAGCAAAGTTTGCATTTGATACAGCTTGACGGAGAGATGCTTACATGGTATTTTGAAAAACGGGAAGTCCAGCCCAGCAGTACACCATAAGGACAAAGAAACCGGCAATATGGTCGTGCTACAAACAAGCCCATCAGCAGAAAAGCGATGCCGAGGATGATCATGCTGAATTCCGCATTCCGGCGAAATATTCCGATGAAAGGATCGTATCGGCAGATGATAAATTCTGAAGAAGTGGCTGCCAATAAAACCGCCAATCCCAAATAGATGTAAGGCAGAAATCCCAGCGATTTTCGTAGCCAAGCAGGAATGGAGATTGGTTTGATGATGACCAAATCTTGTATCATACCCAGCGGACAGGCTGCTGCACAAAACACCCTTCCAAAGAAAAGGGAAAAGAGCAACGGCAACACAAAAAACAGTATGATGGGTATGGAGATGGCGTAAGCCGGATTGAACAGTGTAAGCGCTACGTTTTGGATAGAACCCACTGAACAGACACAACCTTCGCGGTAAAATCCGAAGTAAACCAACGAAAAGATGCTGAGCCACAAAATGCCTTTGCGCGAACGTTTTTTGATCAGGAACCAAGCTGCCAGCGACATTACCAGTAATAGGACAGACACATCAATATAAGACATGAAATCGGCTCGCGGTTGAGGCGTGGTGGGCGATGGTTGCGTATATCCCGTTTCAAATTCGGGTTTCGGGAAACGCTGAACCTGAGAGAAAGAGGAAAGAGTCATTAGAAAAAAGAAAAAGAAGAAAAGGCTCTTTTGGAATACAGAGAGCACAGAGGAGGCACGGAGGTACACGGAGTTTCTTATTTTCTCTGCGAAACTCTGTGAAGAACTCTGAGTTCTCTGTGTAACTATTTTTTGATTTTGTTGGTTCATTTTATATGGTTTAACCCACCCCTAACCTCCCGATTAATCGGGGGGAATCAGATAGTGTGTATTTGTTGTTTTTTACCTTTTATTTGATTCTATTATTCTCATTTATTGAACGATACTTTCAAGTTTGCACTCACCAATCCTTCCCCTTTAGGGGAGGTTAGGAGGGGTTTTTCCATCTTTTTTGGTTGTTTGACGTAAAATCCCCTTTGATCATATAGGGTTTGTTTGCCGGAACGCGTGAAATGGCATCGCTTGGGCAAACCCGCGCAATGGAGCATTCGTTGCAGTTCTGGCAAAGGTCGTGGCGGATTTGTAAATGGAGCGAGCCGTTTCCAAACGAGGTACAGCCCTTCACGCATTTTGAACATCCGATACATAAATCCTCATTGATGATGTACTCGAAATAGGGTTCCTCGATGAATTTCCGCTCGATGGCAGCCGTTGGGCAAAGCTGGTTTTCAGCTCCGGTATTGAGATCTTTCACTCCAGGTTTGAAATAGCCACCACACAAATCGCAGTAACCACAAAGGTCATAAGCATGAATGCATTTCACTGCCGAAACAGAAAGCACACAATCGGTCGCGCAACGGCCACACTGGGTGCATTTAAACGGATCGATTTGCCAAACGGTACCACCTGCTTTTGAGTTACGCACGGCCATACCACCCAGACCGAGCACACCAAAAGCCAAGGCAAAGCGAGCCCCGTTACTGATGAATTCCCTGCGGTTGTATTTTTTGGTTTCACTCATTCGATTACCATTTTATCTTCTCTTTTTACTTTCATCGATGGTGCAATTTTCCCGTTTGCTGCAACCCCTACATCGAAAATCGTTGGTACACTCCTCTTCAACCTTTGTTTTGCGATTGGTCATAAGGAATACTCCCAGAAATACAATCAGTGCGAGCAAGCCGTAACGGGCCAGTGTCTTCAAAAATTCTTTTCGGTTCATATACTCTGTTTCTTGTGTCATCCTGAGTGCAGCGAAGGATCTGTCCATATTCGAACGGATTCTTCCTTCCCGCTTTGCGGGACAAGCTGTTCTTCGTCAGAATGACACATCTTTTCTTATTTCTTTTCAAAAATACGTATCATTTTTTTATCGTAATCTAATGCCACAACCGTTTCTCCAATACAGGCCACTTCGGGGGCATGACCATTATCGGTGAACTTATCCGGCACGGCAACCACCGATTCCAGTTCGCCGTTGGGTTTATAAATTTTAATGCGCGGCATTCCCTTTTCGCTTGTTACAAAACGGCCATCGGGCAGAAAAGTGAACTGAGCCGGGTTGCAACATCCGCAAAAACCTTCTATTTCCAACGAAACTTTTTCCCACGAATTGACCAGATTGCCGTTTTCATCGTAGTTTTGAAGGGTGTGCATCCCGGTATTTACAACCCAAAGTTCGTTTTGTGCATTTACTGCCACATCGAAATAGGGGCTGGGGATTACAAATCCATGCAGGTTCTTTGCTCCCGAAATTCCCTCGAATTCTTTCTCTTTTTGATTTTGGTTGAAAATGTAGACTCTACGTTTTCCGGCATCGGCAACAACTATTTTTTCATTCCAGATGGTTACTGAAGTGATGAATGTGCTGTTGTTTATCGTTTCAGATTGGAATTTTTTTTCACCTGACAACGTATAGGCTGCAAAGGTTTTTTCGTATCCAAGTACCACTTGTTTGTCGTTAACGGCAATGCAACGCGGGTTTTCTTCAACGGTAAATTCAGACAGTACTTTTCCATCGGGGGAAAGGGTTTTCATCGACTTTCCGGCAGCCAGATAAATCGAACCATTGGCAGCAGCGATGCCGCCCGTTTCGCCCACATCGACCTTGATTTGGCGCACTTCTTTATGGCTGATCAGCGCAGGATCGACCTTACGGAACTCGTCGACATTGTATTCGTACGGGTTCTCTTTAGCCTTTTTCGGTTTGCTGTTCATGTAATTGGCGGCGATGACAATTACGATCAGTAAGCCGAGGAAAATGAGAAAATATTTGATCTGTTTCATAGTATATACCCCTCCAGCTCCCCTAAAGGGGAGAGTTTTTGGTTTGTGCGTTATTGTTGATTTGTTCCTTTAAAGAATCTATTTTAGATTCGTATGTTTTCAGCTGATCTTTTAATTCATCAACCTGTTGTATGGCTTGTTTATATTGAGATTCTTCGATTTTTACTGTGGAAGTGAAAGGATTAAAAAGACCAAATATACCAACTAGGAAAGCAACGATAATTCCAGCCCAAGTCAAGCAATAGTTCTTTCTGAAACGTTTTTCTTCATCAGTTTCGAAGTTGTTTTCGGCAAGATGTTTTAATTCTTCAGAAACAAGAACAAGTCCAAAAAAATAATATACAATAGAGTCGTATAAACCTTTATCAAGATTTAATGGGATATAGATATCAGAGTTAGTTTTATCAAATATTTTGGAAACATTGGGATAAGTTGGATAGAGAACATAGTAACCTTCACTGCCAAGATAAATTTTATTGTTTTCACTATCTTCTTTTAATTCAAATGAATCTTTTATTATACGAATTTTAAATTCTTTAAATCTTTCATGCGGAAAAATCTGAATAAATCGGTTTTCATTGAGGTATTGCATTAATGCTAATAATTCCAAGAAAAAGAACTGTTCATCCTTCCTTTTAGGTAAATCTGTAAATATTTCCTTTTTGATATATAGGTAGGCAACTTCATTTTCAGTATCGACATAAAGGGCTTGGTTATTCTCTTTTTTGAAAAAGAAATTTTGAAGATGGAAACTAAAGAACTCAAAGTTACCAATTTCAATCGTAGTTAAGAATTTAATAATTTCTTTCTCCCTTTCATTGAATTTACGCATGATAAATCAATTTAAATAGTTCAATAATTGGGTGTCACAAATTGTGATACCTCTTTTCTTTTTTCGTTCTTTCCGGTCGAAGGAACATTCTTCCATTTGCGGGCTTTCTACCGCGACCGGAAAACATCTGCGACCTTCATTCCCCCGGGTTGAAACCCGGGGCTATTAATGTTTCGCCCCGCTGGGGCTGGTTCTTACAATAAATTCATTTTTCAAGTTTGCACTTCCTTACTCCCCTCTTTTGGAGGGGTTGGGGAGGCCTTTTCGTTCCGGTCGATAGAGCAGTCTACCTTTTGCCAATATTCTACCGTCGACCGGAAACGTGTTGTGTCTTTCAATCCCCCAGTTAAAACTGGGGGTTATTCATATTTCGCCCCGCTGGGGCTGGTTCGTACAATGAACACATCTTTCAACTTTGCACTTCCTTGCTCCCCTCTTTTGGAGGGGTTGGGGGAGGCCTTTTCGTTCCGGTCGATAGATCATTCACCCTTTTAATAACATTCTACCGTCGACCGGAAATGTGGGGTTGCCTTCTATTCCCGGGGTGTCGCTCGTTCCTCGCTCTGCCCCGGGCTGAAATCAATTGCCCT
>Ga0209373_10005198_pt1 | contig 10759 bp, 10 predicted proteins | sample Higcelweek5metaG_FD_187173 | JGI IMG/M metagenome (GOLD analysis project Ga0209373, IMG submission 187173) | Freshwater pond sediment microbial communities from the University of Edinburgh, under environmental carbon perturbations - High... | ecosystem: Environmental > Aquatic > Freshwater >... | reverse complement strand
GATGTGAAAGTGTCGTACACGTTAAAAAATCGCTGGATTTTTTCTGCTTCAGTGGTCAATTTAGCCGATGAGCTCTACACCGACAGCAAGGGCCAGTACTGCCCCGGGCGGATGATTTCGTTTGATGCGGGGATTAAGTTTTGATTTGAGGGAAATTGCCACTAAGGCACAAAGACACCAATTATTTGATGATCACTAAGGCACCAATTGATAGATGGCCACGAAGGCACCAAGGCGCAAAATTATTGAGCCTCTAAGGCACCAGGCACATAAACTGAATATTGAACCTGTCTGCCAGTTTAACTGCAACAGGCAGTCCAGGCAGGCAAGGAACAAGGAAGTATGAAGTAAGAAGTAAAGATGAAGAAAGTTTGATGTTAGACAACTTCATCATTCTCGCTTCCTTGTTGAGTGTTCAGAGTTCAAGGGGCGCCGGGATCTCCTGGAAAGCCTTCGCCGCATTTCCACTTTTTTATCCGCGAATTACGCGAATTCACGCGAAAGATTTTGCTTCCCTCAGCAGGTCTTATTGGCGCGAACCCGCCGGCATCAGTCACTGGCGTGACATGATGGGCGGACGAGTAGAATCAATCTTCATCAGATGAATCCTGTTTTGGATTCTATAATATATTCCGAGTTGTCCTGTCTGCAATTTAACTGCAACAGGCAGTCAGGCAGGTCTGCGGTGATCCGCCGCGGCGGACTGATTCATTTGAGTACTTAGTTCCCGGCCCCCGCGCCGGGATCTCCTGGAAAACCTTCGCTGCATTTCCACTTTTTTGTCCACAGATTTCACAGATTTCCACAGATTCAATTTCCACAGCAGGTCTTTGGATTTTATACGGATGAAATGTCTTTCAGTCTGCGACTGAAGCCATTTCCACAGATATACGCCGCGGTCACTCTGTGCCCCGCCGCTGTCATGCTGAGCGGAGTCGAAGTATTAACAGCGGCGTAAACTCCGTCGAAGGATCGACAGCAGAACAGACCATAACCTCTTAGCGCTGTGCGGAGATATCCAAGCGCTGTTCGGAGATTCCATCTCCGAACACCCCTGGCCACACCCCGCACCCAAAGCCACCCTCACCAGCCCCCACACCCGCACCGCCCACCAACAGCGCCCAAAAACACCTCCTGCGCCCACAGCGCCCATTGATAGCACTTTCCAGCCCCCTCATAGAATAAATTTCAAAATTATTTCGTTATAATCGCTTCTTTTAACTAAATAGTTTATATATTTGGGGCGGAGAGATGTGTGTGGGTATTACAAACACTTCTTGCGATTTTTCAGACTGACTAATAATTCAACAGGATTTGGATGAATAATCGGATTTTTTATGTGGGGATGGTTGGGTTATAAATAGTTTACCAGCAATTTTGACAAACCAAATAGACTAATAAATTATGAAAGAAAAGAGAATATCTAACAATGAAATCTTTGATTTAGCAAGTCGACAGGAAGGGCATTTCTATGATAGAAAGTCCAAAGAGATAGACGGCAAAAAAATTCAGAAAATTGCTTGTGCTTTCGCCAATGCTGATGGAGGAGATTTTATAGTTGGAATCAAAGATGACAAAGACGAACCAAATCCGAACAAACGATGGAGCGGTTTTGCAACCATAGAAGAATTTAACCATGTTTTTCAAAATTTGGTGGAAGTAAAACCATCCGTTCCTTATGTTGCGACATTTTTGCAGAATGCAGCGGACAATTCTTATGCACTTCAAATAACCGTTGAAAAAAGCGAGAAAGTACATATCACAACTGATAATACGGTTTATATTCGAGTTTCTGCTCAATCAATCCCACTAAAAGACCCACAGAAAATCCAAGAACTTTCATTCGCCAAGGGAGAAACCTCTTATGAGGACTTAGTATATCGTGATGCACGAGCAGAGGATATTTTCGAATCATTTGAGATAAAACGGTTCCTCAAGGACTATTCACCCCAATCTGACCCAATCGACTTTACTGTGAATCAGAATTTGGTTGATAGAAGTTCGTATGAGCCAAAAATGTCCGGTCTTCTTCTGTTTAATGATAATCCGGTCGCCATACTTCCACGGAAATGTGGGATAAAAATAACTAGGTATGATACTTCAGAAAAAATTCCTGAGAGAGAGCATTTAAAAGAACAAGTAAATATCGAAGGAAGTCTTTACGAACAAATCCATAAAGCTTCAGAGACAATAACCGACTTAATGTCCAATGTAAAAATTTGGACTCCGAAAGGATTAAATACTGTTAAGTATCCTGAGGAAACAATATGGGAAATTTTAGTAAATGCCATTATTCACCGTGACTACTCAATTTCTGATGATGTTCATGTGTTGATTTTTAACAATCGAATCGAAATTAATAGTCCCGGCAAACTCCCAGGTTACGTAACTGAGGATAACATCCTAGAAGCTCGGTATTCAAGGAATACAAAAATTGTCCGTACTTTGAACAGATATAAAAATCCCCCCAACAAAGACATGGGTGAAGGATTAAATACAGCTTTTCAGAAAATGAAGGATTGGAGACTTAAGGAACCAACCCTTAAAGTAGAAGGGAATTATGTCAAAGTAACAATTGCACATACTCCAATTGCTTCACCTGAAGAGACGATAATGGAGTTCCTAAACAACAATGAAAAAATTAAGAACAGGCAAGCAAGAGAATTGACAGGAATTAAATCGGAAAATAAAATGAAGGCTGTGTTCTACAAATTAAGAGACCAAAACTTAATAAAACCTGTAATGAGCAAAAATGAAACTACTGTGGTTGCCTGGACAAAAAAATGAAACTGCTGGTAACACGGGTTCTGCGTCTGTCGGGGAGATGTGTAACCTTGGCGCCGTTTACTTCGTAATGGGTGTCGTTGAATCAGCGGGATATTCACATTTAATTTCAAAAAAGGCTCTATTATGAGAACATTTTTAATCATTACATGCTCACTTATCATTAATCTCACCTCAGGGCAGACGGCAAAGGACTATTTTAATGAGGAAGTCAAAGATGCTCAGTTGGCAACCGCTCAAACAATAATGACAGCGCTTGAAAATGGAAAAATTGAATTAGCAGGGATGTTTTTTGACGATTCAATTAAGAATTTAATAAGCGAACTCAACTATATTTCATCAGAAATATCCAAGGTAAAAGCTGAAACTGAGCTCTCAATAGTTATTGTTTTCGATCATGCATCAAACATTTACAGGTGTCGTTATTCTAATGACAGCGATGAACTGTTTCAGGTAGATCTGTTTATGAGCGAAGGTCAGGCAAACTCAAAAGTCAAAAAACTTGAAATCAAAAATTCAGATGTTTTAAAAATGGAGGCGAAGGAACGGATGGAAATGAAAGAACCTCCGCTACCACCGAATTGAAATATACGAAAAATCACCTTTTTTATTTTCGCAAATTTGCGGCGTAACTGATTTTCTGCGCCGCTGAAAAATCGCTCCCAGAGCGATATTCGATGCAAGACCCGGTCTAACAACCCATGAGGAAAATGGCAAGACTAACGACAATCATATTAGCAATGCTGACGCTTTTGGCTTGCACAAACAATGCGACAAAAAAGCAACTGACAAAGCTGGAGCAGTATGTAAATAGCGCGGACAGCCTGAAAAGTAAATCAAATCTATTTGACCAAATTGCCACGAGTATTATAACTGAGAGTAAAGAATTAAAAGCAAAAAAAATAAAACTGTTTAGTAATGACACAACTGGTCGGCTGAAAGAACAGTTTTTTCAATTACGGGTTGACACATCCAGACAAGATGAAGGCAGGGTTTATGGAATATCAATAACTGAATATACATCGGACAGGCAAGCTGCTGAGGCTTTTCTTAAAATAGTGGAATTTGCTGCTTGTTGTATTCCGGATGAAGATATTATCAAACTAAAGAACTTTGAGAACCTTGCTCTTTTTAAAAATTCCGCATCCATTACTATGTTGTCAGAGAATTTGGTTTTTGAAATCATTGCTGGTGAAAACAATAAATACAAAAGTGTTATTGATTCTGCACTTGGCAATGCTCTCAAGGGCCGTAGATATATCCGACTTGAAATTGGAGATACAGGACCGGCCATTTGGACAATAAAATAATTTTGCGCGGCTATCACTATGTATCAGCACTCTGTGGCAATAAAGCCTGTTCCACACCAGCCCGCCCATCAGGTCACGCCAGTGGCCGATGCAGGCGCATCTGCGGTAATCTGCTTTAATTGAGAATGACTTGATGGCATTCTACAATCTGCGCAAATCAGTGATAATCTGCGGACAGAAAGATCTGCGGTGCAAACTTTTTTATTTTCGTAAATTTGCGGCGTAACTGATTTGTCTGCGCACATGAAAAAACTCTCCCATACCGATACACAGGGCAAAGCCCGCATGGTGGATGTTGGCGAAAAGCCCATCCAGAGCCGGACTGCAATAGCTTCGGGGAAAATATTACTGCAGGCTGCCACGGTAAAACTCATCCGCGAAAACGGCATGAAGAAAGGCGAAGTGCTCAGCATTGCTGAGTTTGCGGGCATCATGGGCGCTAAAAAAACATCGGAGCTGATTCCGTTGTGTCATCCGCTGTTGCTCACCGATGTGCAGGTGAAGGCGAAGCTCATGAAAAATGGGGTTGAGATTTCTGCTACTGTAAAATGTCAGGGACAAACCGGTGTTGAGATGGAAGCGCTGACCGCTGTGAATGTGGGTTTGCTCACCGTGTATGACATGTGCAAGGCCGTTGATAAAACCATGGTCATGCAGGAAATTCATCTGATTGAAAAAATGAAAGTGTAAAAACAATGAGCGAAATTAAAATAGTATCGGTCAATATTTCCGAAAAGAAAGGCACCATTAAGGTTCCTGCTGAACAGATTGAATTGTGCGAAACCGGCGTCAGAGGCGATGCGCATGCAGGTGCGTGGCACAGGATGGTGAGCTTGCTGGCCATCGAAAGTGTTGAAAAATTCGAGCACAAAGCGAACAGAAAAATTGCGTACGGCGAATTTGCCGAGAACATCACAACACAAGGCGTGCTCTTGTACGAGACTCATCCGCTCGATCGTTTCGAAGGCAACGGCATTGAACTCGAAGTCACGCAAATCGGCAAGGAATGCCACGGCGACAGCTGTGCTATTTTTCGCGAGGTAGGGAATTGCGTCATGCCGAAAGAAGGAATTTTTGCACGCGTCATCAAAGGCGGAACACTCAAAGCCGGCGACACCATGGCATACAAACCGCGGGTGCATAAAATTCATATCATCACTTTGAGCGACCGCGCTTTCGCCGGCGAATACGAGGATCTGAGCGGTCCGGCGATTGAAAATAATCTGAAAAAATTCTTCGAAGCTGAAAAACGCGTGTGCGAAATTCAGCGCACTGTGATTGCCGATGATTCCGAAGCACTGGAGACATTAATGGTACACAGCGTGAACGCGGGATTTGATGCGATTTTCACCACAGGCGGCACCGGCGTTGGACCGCGCGATATCACACCCGAAACCGTGTGGCCCTTGCTTGATAAAGACATTCCGGGCATTATGGAAAATATCCGCTGGAAGTCGGCCCAGAAAAATCCGAATGCCTTACTGAGCCGCAGCATAGCCGGTGTGATCGGCAGGACGCAGATATACACGCTTCCGGGCAGTGTAAAAGCCTGCAACGAATATGTCGAAGAAATTTTAAAGACGTATATTCATCTGTTGCTGATGCTCTCAAAAGTTGATGCACACTAGCTGTGCAACGCACAACGCAGAGAGGTCGCTTCGTGCCGATCTCTCAGCGTCGACGAAGGCGACCTGAGTGCATCGGGCATGGGCGTTATGGGCGCGATGCACAACTGAGAGGCTTGCGCATAACGCCGGCACTTTTCACCGTTGGGTGTAGTCTGAAACTAGAAGTTGGTGGGGGCAGTCTCAAAAAGTCTTCAGCGACAAAAACAACATTCCATCGTCTGTAAGCGACGCAGGAGCTGGAGGACATGGAACCGTTGTTTTTGCTGTTGTTACGACGGTTCCATGTTCCGGCAGTAATGTCTTTTAAGAGGTCAAAAGTTTGCCGGAACGGTGGAATGTCGTAACAACCCGCTATATTGAGACTGCCTCCTCAGAACTTATTAAAAAAGACTACACCCAACGGTGGTGCTGATGCTTTGCAAGGTCGATGCCCACTAGGACATCGCTATGCGAAGTTTAGACTTCGCATAGCAAGAGCTTCAGCACCTCATTTGCCTGCAAAGCAGCAGCAATGGTCACTTTGGGCGCCATCGGCGGATTGTTGTCGGAAACGCTTTCTTTAAAATCGCCCACCACAATCAGATTGCCGTTGCGTACAACCCGCATCTGGTCTGCATCTTCGAGGCCACCCAATCCGGATGCACAAACAATTGGTTTTTCAGGAAATCTATCCAGCACAGTCTCAATCAGCATTTGCTTGTTTTCGGCCAGATCAAAAGCTTCAACAATGACATCGCAATGGGCAAACAGCTGAACCACTTTTTCGGGATCCAGCCGGACAACATGTGCGTCTATTTGCGCATCAGGATTGATGTTGAGCAGATTCTTTTTCAGCGTATCGGCTTTGGGTTTATCAATCTGATCGTAAAAAAAGAATTGCCGGTTCAGATTGGATTCCTGAATGATATCGAAGTCAGCAATAACGAGTTTTGAAATTCCGCTGCGGACCAGCATGGCAGCGCAGTTCGACCCGAGTCCGCCGCAGCCGGCAACACCAACAGTGAAGTTGGAAACTTTGTTTTTGATTTCTTCGAATGTCATTGTCCAGCGTTTATTGCAAAGTTATTAATTATATTGATCATTCCTTTTTGTATCAGAACTAAACAAAAATATGATTTTCAAATGAATACCATTTTAAACAGATTAATATGATTTGATAACAGATTCTACTTTTTTTGAACACGGATTAGATTTCGTTTTTTTTGAACACGGATTCACGCGGATTTAACGGATTCACACGGATTGCAATGGTAGCAAAATCCGCTCACAGCAACACAACTCCGTTGTGTTGATTCATTACAGCTGCTTGAATATTGCAAGCGAGCTTGCAAATTCAGACAGCTGTAATGAATTGCGGCTTTTGAATTACGTTGTAATTACGAATTTGTTTTACCTGCCCGACTGCAGCCTGCCTGTTGCAGACAGGGCGGGTCCGTGTAGATCCGTATAACCGAGACACGAAGTGGCGAGCTCATGAACACATTTGAAAATAATTTAAGAAGTGAATAATCCGTGTCAGCCGTAGGCTGATCCGTGTTCTAATAGCAGAATCTATTCAAACACTTATTGACAATTATAGTTGAGATCATTACAGATGTTGTAATGAAATATCATTGTTGCTTATCAATTCAATATGCAAAACAATGCATAACATAATTAAGAAATACTGCCGGTTTTGAATGGTTTTTTTGCTATTTTTGCACAACAAAAAAACAGAATTATGGCCATCAATATTGAAGACCTGAAAACTAACCGCAAAGTCATTGCATCGTTTGATTATACGGTAACGCCGGCTAATCGCGGATACACCGACAAAACTTTATACGTGAATGTCGGCACGGGCGAAATCAAAAGCAAGAATGTTCCTGCACAGGTGAAAGAAAAATTCATCGGTGGAAAAGGCTACGGACTTCGTCTGCTCTGGGACGCTGTAACACCCAACACCAAATGGAATGACCCTGAAAACGAAATTCTGATTTCCGGTGGCCCTATTTGCGGCACAACCCAATACAGCGGAGCTGGAAAATCAATCGTGGTTACTTTGTCGCCACAGACTCATATTCCGGTGGACAGCAATGTAGGCGGATTTTTTGGTCCTTTTCTCAAAATTGCCGGTTACGATGCTCTGGAAATTCAGGGTAAATCTGACAAAGACGTGGTGGTTTATATTGATGCAGCTCAAGGTCGTGTCGAAATTTTCGAAGATCCGGGTTTTGAGCACGATTCACATTTACTCGCTGAAGAGTTGACAGACTTGTTTGCAAACGACGACAAAGACAAAAAGAATATTGGAATCGTTTCAGCCGGCGACGCTGCCGATCATTCGCTGATTGGTATGCTGAATTTTACTTTCTACGACAGCAAACGTAAAAAAGTCCGTCTGAAGCAGGCTGGCCGCGGTGGTATTGGTACTGTTTTCCGCGATAAAAAAATCCGCGCTATTGTGGCAAAAGTTCCTGGTATTGGTGGAAACATCAACAATGTGGTGGATATGGATGCCATTATGGAACGTGGTCGCAAGTTCAACAAGGAAATGCGTGAGCTCGACGACAGCCAGTGCGAAATGCGCAAAAAAGGCACTGCCCACCTTACGCACATCATGAACGACTACGATCTGCTTCCGGTGCATAATTTCAAATTTGGTGTTCACTCCGAAATCGGCAAAATCCACGGCGATGTCTGGATGAGCTATTTCACACAGGGTGTGCCCGATGGCTGCTGGATCGGCTGTAACATGAGCTGCGCCAAAGGTGTTGATGATTTTGAACTGAAAACCGGCCCCTACAAAAGCCAGAAGGTTATTGTTGACGGTCCCGAATATGAAACAACTTCTTCGTTGGGTTCCATCATGGGCATTTTTGATCCCGAATGGACCATCGAAGCCAACTTCTATTGCGACACTTACGGCATTTGCACCATTTCGTGGGGAACCATCATGGGCTTTGTGATGGAGTGCTACGAACTTGGTATTCTGAACAAAGAACGCACCGGCGGACTGGATCTGAATTTCGGCAGTAAAGACGACGCCATGGAACTCCTGCATCAGGTGGCCCGCGGCGAAGGCTTCGGACTCACTGCCGGCAAAGGTGTCCGCGTGATGAAAGATATGTTCATTGCCAATGGTTGGGGCGATGCTCAGCTGATCGAAGATATCGGAATGGAAAACAAAGGCCTTGAGTATAGCCAGTACATTTCGAAAGAATCATTGGCGCAGCAGGGCGGTTATGCCATGACCAACAAAGGACCGCAGCACGACGAAGCATGGTTGATTTTCATGGACATGGTAAACAACCAGATCCCGACATTTGAAAAGAAAGCCGAAGCATTGTTCTATTTCCCGATGTTCCGCACCTGGTTTGGTCTGCAGGGACTCTGCAAATTGCCTTGGAATGACGTTGAACCGGCCGATAATGCTTCAACGGCTGAACCAGCGAAGGTTCCGGAGCACGTTGATAACTATGTGACCATTTACAAAGCGGTTACCGGCAACGATTTCAGCAAGGAAGAACTGATCCGTCAGAGCGAAAGAGTATATAACTTCCAGCGTGTGTTCAATATCCGCATGGGAAAAGGACTTCGTAAGAACGATGCTCAGCCATACCGCGCCTGTGGTCCTGTTACGAAAGAGGAATACGAAAGCCGCACAGAGCGTTACGACAAGCAGATGAAAGACCTGATTGGCATTGATCCGGAAGGAAAAACCACCGAGGAAAAAATGGTCATTACCCGCCAGTATCGCGAAGACCGCTATGAGCAGTTGCTCGATGCCGTTTACACACGTCGTGGCTGGACCAAAAACGGCGTTCCTACGCTTGATCACATGAAAGATCTGGGAATGGATCTGCCGGAAGTGCTTGATGTAATTACACCGCTTCAGTAGCGAATTCATTTTCTTAGACAATATAAAAATCAAAGCCCTGAAGAAATTCGGGGCTTTGGTTTTTTTATCTTCAGGCATTTCTTGTAATTCAAACCTTTGTCATCCAGAGCGGTTCCGATGGCTATCGGAACGAAGGATTGACAAAGGTTTGAAGACGCCCGCTGTTCATTCACGATAGCTATCGTGATCGACGGAGTTTATCCTGCGGCACGCAGGGCTGCTAATGACACACTTGCTTAAAACTCTGAGAATCAACAAGAGAAGTCGAATATAATTCCCGGCCACCGAGCCGGGATCTCATTCGATACTACCGACTTTTTCTTTTGTTGATTTTCGCTGCCGACGCTTCGACGGAGTTTACCCCGCTGACGCTACTCCCTAAAGGTCAGTTCGCCTGTCTACTCTTCGACTCCGCTCAGAGTGACAGCAGCTAGTGCAAGAGAGGCAGAAGCAGGGCTCAGCGTGACAGCAGCTTTTGTGTCATTTATTTTCTGGTTGCAAAACGTGTTTTGCTGGTGGTCTCAGCATGACAGCGGTGAGGCTAAGGATCACAGCAGGCCCTAAATTACCAGTACAAGCTGTATAAAGTCTGGACAATAATCAAAGCCCTGAAGAAATTCGGGGCTTTGGGTTTTTTATCTTCAGGCATTTATTGGAATTCAAACCTTTGTCATCCTGACTCGCGGCGAGCACAAGCAAAACGCGTTTTGTAACCTAAATGAAATGACAATGGGGCAAACATAATATTCCATCGTCCGGTGACGACGCAGGAGTCAGAGGATATGGAATCGTTATGTTTGCGGCAAAACCGACGATTCCATATCCGCCAGCTGGCGGACGATGGAATATCGGTTTTAATCTTCTATTTGATTTTCAAAGGTTTAATTCAGTGTGTCAATAACGGCGAAGTCTATTCTCCTGTTCATCCTTCGACGGAGGATATCCTGCGGAATGCAGATCACAGCATGACAGCAGGCCCTAAATTACCAGTACAAGCTGTATAAAGTCTGGACAATAAAAAAGCCCTGATGAAATTCGGGGCTTTGGTTTTTACTGTGTTTTCTGAACTTATCCAACTAACATGGCTCCTGCGATTGCGGCGGCCATAACGAGCAGGTAAATGGTCCAGAGAGCGGCTTCTTTTACTGTGTTCATGG
>Ga0209373_10005196_pt1 | contig 10761 bp, 8 predicted proteins | sample Higcelweek5metaG_FD_187173 | JGI IMG/M metagenome (GOLD analysis project Ga0209373, IMG submission 187173) | Freshwater pond sediment microbial communities from the University of Edinburgh, under environmental carbon perturbations - High... | ecosystem: Environmental > Aquatic > Freshwater >... | reverse complement strand
TACTGGGGCGGCTTGGTGGACTGGTTCCGCGAGCGCCTGGTGGTTGACGGCTTCTGCAACGCCAAAGACCTCGACCTTTTCCTTGTGACCGACTCCATCGAGGAAGCCGTGGCCCACATCCGCCGCCACGTGGTGATCTAGGCGACAAGGTGGAGGACGCCCCCTCAAGGCAGCGTCTGGCCTACATATACGGCCTGAGCACGGTGCTCATCTGGAGCACCGTGGCCTCGGCCTTCAAAATCGCGCTGGGACATCTGGATCACGTCCAGTTGCTGCTAGTGGCCGATACCGTGTCCATTGTCACGCTGCTCGCCATTCTGACCGCGCAGCGCCGCCTTGGCCTTCTGCGCGCCATGAGCGGCCGCGACATCCTGCGCAACGGCCTCATGGGCGTGCTCAATCCCTTCCTCTACTACCTTGTGCTGTTCAAGGCGTATTCTCTGCTGCCAGCCCAAGTGGCGCAGCCGCTCAACTACACCTGGGCCATCACCCTTTCGCTTTTGGCCGTGCCCTTTCTGGGGCAAAGGCTCACCCGGCGCGATTTGGCCGCCATCTGCGTCAGTTACGCCGGAGTGGTGGTGCTCTCCACACAGGGCCACCTGACAGGCCTCGATTTCGGCAATCCGCTCGGGGTCGGCCTGGCGCTCTTCAGCACGCTCATCTGGGCGCTGTACTGGATAGGCAACACGAAGAACGACACCGATCCGGTGGTGGCGCTGCTGCTCAACTTCGCAGCGGCATTCCCGCTGATTCTCGGCACCGCGCTGGCGACCACGGGGCTGCCCGCCTGGGACAACCCCGGATTGCCCGCAGCCTGCTATGTGGGTGTCTTCGAGATGGGCGTCAGCTTCGTCTTGTGGCTCATGGCCATGCGGCTCACGACATCGACCGCGCGCATCGGCAATCTGATCTTCCTCTCGCCCTTCCTGTCTCTGGTGCTCATCCACTTCATCCTGGGCGAAACCATCCACGCCACGACCTTTGCCGGGCTGGTGCTCATCCTGGCCGGGAACCTGCTGCAAAAGCGCAGGGGCTAAAGGCTGCCCCGCTCATCGACAAAGGTTCCCAGCACCTTGAGGTGGGCGCGCTCCTCCTCGGCCAAAAGCAGCACCGTGCGCCGCAGGTCCGCGTTGCTGACGGACAGGGAACGGCGCAGATACAGGTCGAGAGCCTGGGCCTCCACGGCCATGGCCAGTTCCAGGGCCTCGGCGGAGTCCGACGGATCGCTCATGAGCCCAAGGTAGTCCTTGGCCGTGATGCCGCCTTCCAGAATGCCGGTCACGATGGTCGCCTTGGCGCGGACCTCGAACGCCTTCGCCTCGCCGCCTTCAAGACGCGACCAGATCTCCACAAGAGTCCGGCGGTGTTTTTCCTCAAACCCCGCCAAACGCCGGAACAACGCCGCCAGCTGTGGATCCGCAGTTCGTCCGGACAGAGCTCCATAGAAATTTTCCAAGGCCAGCTCCATGCCCCAGGCGTGTTCAAGAAGGGAGGCCGGGGTTTCCGCCGCGGCAAGGGCGGCCATGCCGAGATCGGCCGGGCCTTGGGCCTGCGCGCCGCCCCAGGCCATTATGCCTCCCTTGAGGCTCATGATCTCGCGAAAGCCCTGTCCCGCCAGCATGTTCGCCGCGGCCAGGCTGCGCATGCCGCCATGACAATACACAAGGATGGGCAGGTTCTTGTCCAGCTCACCCAGGCGCTCCGAAAGCTCCGGCAGCGGAATGTGGCGGGCTCCGGGCAGGTGTCCTTCGGCGTATTCAAAGTCCTGGCGCACATCAAGCAGAGTGCGCGAGCCAAGGCGGACCTCATCGAGGAATTTGCCCGCTTCGCGGGGCTCGATCTGATGGACATAAGCGACCATGGCACACTCCTTTTGTGGAAGCATACCAATGAACTGTATTCACGGCAAGATGGATGGGCGGATTTTAAACGTGATTGCGCAGCTTGAGTTCCGCCGGATGCGGACGCAGGTACCACTGCCCGGCCAGATAGCTCTCGCCGAACTTCCTCACGTAGTGGTTCAGCAAAGTCACCGGGACTATGAGCGGCAAGAGTTCCCGGGCATAGCTATCCAGGACTTCCAGCAATTCGAGCTTCTCGTCTGAACTCAAGGAACGCTTGAAGTAGCCCATGACATGTTCAAGAACATTGACGTTCTTCTTGATTGTGGCCGGAAGCCGCAAGGCCTCCATGAGCCCGGAGAGGTATGCGCTCCGAAGCTCGGGCGCTGGCATTCCCGCGCCCTGAGCCACCAGGCGTCCGAGGCTGCGGTAGTGCACCACGCTGTGCGCCATGACCAATAGCTTGTGCCGGGTGTGAAAGTTTACCAGGGCGCCAAGGTTGAAGCCAGAGCCCACGAGCTGTTGCCAGCGGTGCATGACGAACACGCGCTCGATGAAGTTCTCGCGCAGCGCGGGATCGTTGAGCCGTCCCTCGTCCTCCACGGGCAGCAAGGGCAGCGCATCCATAAGCCTTGCGGCGAAGAGCCCGCGGCCCTTGAGCACCGGCGCGCCGCCGGTTTCCGGATAGACCTTGACCCGGCTCATGCCGCTTGAGGGTGAGCCGTACTTGAACACGAAGCCGCACAGGTCCGATGCGGCGAGTTCAACGACCTTGCCTTCGGCCCAGGCGTCCATGCGCCCGGTCAGGTCGGCCTTGGTCTTGACCGTCACCAAACGCGGGGCTTCGGGCGCGCCAACGAGCCGCATGGCCTCGCGCGGGACGGAGAGGCCGCACTCCACCTCGGGGCACACAGGCACGTACTCCACAAACGGGGCCAGCACATCAGTAAGAAAGCGGTCCAGCTTGTGCCCGCCGTCATAGCGCACAGGTTCGCCAAGCAAACAACGGCTTACGCCCACGCGCGGCAGATCGGACATTTTTCCCCCATTCGTGTTAGAGCAACCCCTGATCCCAATTAAAAACGCTGGTGCGCGGCGCTGTTTCCAAGAACTTCGGCCACGGCTCGCGCAGGGTGGCGAAGATGGCGTATCCCGCCTGCTCAAGCTCCCTGCGATGGGCGGAGAGATCCAGTTCCCAGCCGGGGTAGATCCAGTGGTTGTTGGCCACCTTGCGCACAAAGGCCACTTCGCCGCGCGGGCTCAAAATGGGCTCCTCCAAGCGCACTTCCTCCGCCAGGATGCGCGTTATGCCAAGGGGCCAGAACCCGCCCATGACGATCCCCAAGGGCACCGGGCTGTGCCGGGGCAGCGAGAGCAGTTCCGCGCCGGAAAGCTCCGGGCTGACGAACACGGCCTCCATGCCGAGCGATGCGCATTGCGCCGCGGCATGGATGCTGGCCAGGTTGCAGAAAGGCCCGGCGATGAGCCGCAGGTCCTTTTTCTCCGCAAAGAATCCCACCTGCCAGGGGGCGTTCAACACAAAGATGCGCGCGCCGCGCTCCAGGGCCTCGCCCACCAGCCGCTTGTAGCGGTCTTCCTCGTTCGGCCAAATGACCGGCGGCAGCCACCACCAGATGCGCCCGGTGACGGGACGCGGGGTGTCCAGCAAGGCCGAGCGCTCAAGCCAAATGCCGGTTTCAACGGCCTTGCCGCCACGCGACTGCCCGCGCGGCAGGCTGCGGAACACGCTCAGCTCCATGCGCCGCTCAATGCGGGGAGCGCTGTATGTTTTGGGATGGAAAGTGGAGGCTTCCTTTTCCGGCGGCTCCGGACGAGTGGACAATTCCTTTTCCATGCCCGCCAGCAGCTGCATCAGTTCCGGCTCGCGGCGGTCGATGAGAAATGCCGGCGCCTTGGACGGCGGGCCGCCCTTGGATCCAGGCACGGGGCGAATATCCAGGCGGCCGCCTTTGGGGATGCGGCGGCGCAGGGGAATGGTCTGGTGCCAGGCGTCGTCTTCGCAGCCCAGGCGCAGCAAATCGCCGGGAAGCAGGTCCTGCCAGGTCTGCACGTAGGCTTTGCCGTCCGGCTCGCGCTTCACCAATCCGGCAAGGCGGCCAGAAGCGGTTTCCGAGCTGGGCTTTACGGGCGGATACGGACGCTGGGGCAAAAACACGCCATGAGTGCCGGGCCGGCCGAGGGCCTGCTCCAAAAGCGAGAATGCAGCCTTGCGGGTCTCCGCGTTGTTCGGGTCGTCGCGCAGCATGCGGTAGGCGGTGACGACATAGTAGACGTAGTGCGGACCTTTCTTGCGGCCCTCAATTTTCCACGAGGTCACCTGAGGCACGTCCAGCAAGGTTTTGGTGAGCACGTCAAGGCTCAAGTCCTGGCAGGAGAACAGACGCTCAGGCTTGCTTTTGATGCCCCCTTGCCTGTACAAGCGGCGGCAGGGCTGCACGCAACGGCCGCGCAGACCGCTCTTGCCGCCGAAGAAACTGCTCCACCAACAACGGCCGGAAACGCAGTGGCACAGCGCGCCGTGCACGAATATCTCGAGCCCCAGGCCCTCCGGGCAAGCCCCGGCCATGAGCTTCACCTCGTCCAGGTCCAGTTCGCGGGGCAGAACGACACGGCTTGCGCCCATTCGCTGGGCCACGGCAAGGGCTGCCGGGTGGGTGGCGTTGGCCAGGGTGGAAATGTGCAGATCGCCTTCGTAGCCGGCTTGCCGGGCCAGGGCGAGCACCCCAAGGTCCTGCACGATGAGGGCGTCGGGCTTGACCATGTGCGCCAGGCGTTCCATAAGCCCGCCAGCGGCGCGGGCATCGTCCGGCTTGAGCAGCACGTTCATGGTCACATGAACGCGCACGCCGCGCTCGTGGGCATATTCCGTAAGGGTTGCCAGCTCGCCTAGGCCGAAGTTCTTGGCCTGCATGCGGGCGGAAAAATGCTTCAGGCCCAGGTAGATGGCATCCGCGCCGGCGGCAACGCCAGCCAGGAAGCTCGGTCGGTCGCCCGCCGGAGCCAATATTTCAGGTGCATGTTTGTCCATTCAGGGAAAACGCCTTTGGGTGAGAGTGCGTCCGGCCGCTAGCGGGCAGGACAAAGGATGGGAGATCGTGGTCAGAAATTGCCGTGAAGTCAAGGTGCGCGAAGTGCGCTTTCTTGGAGCCTGGGATGTTCCCAGCGACTTCGTGGAGCTCACGCTGGAAAATCCTGAGTGGTCGGGCTACCGGCCCGGACAGTTCGCCATGCTGCGGCCCAAGCACTGGGGGCTCGAACTTTCGTGGGGGCGGCCCTTTTCCATTTCCCGCGCCGACGCCGACAGCGTGACCTTCTTCTTCCAGGTTGTCGGGCGCGGCACAGCGCGCCTGGCCCGGCTGCAGCCCGGCGATGAAGTCGTTATCTGGGGACCGCTCGGCAACGGCTTCAGCGCCCCGGAGGAGACCCCCACCCTGCTGCTGGCTGGCGGCATGGGCATTGCGCCATTCCGCGGCTACATCGAGAAGCACCCCACGCCGGAATTCTTGCGCATGGTGTTCGCCCACAGGCCAAGCCTTGACAGCTATCCCTTCAGCCTCATGTCCGACAAGGTGCGCGCCGAGGCCATCCAGGAAAAAACCGCCGAAGACCTGCCCTTGATCATCGAGCGCATCGAGGCGGAAGTGGCTGGCGCGGCTGGCGGCATCGTGCTGGCCTGCGGGCCCCTGCCCTTCCTCAAGACCATCCAGCAGGCCGCCAGGCAGCACCAGGTCCGCGCAGAGCTGTCCCTTGAGCGCTCCATGGCCTGCGGCGTTGGCGCATGTCTCGGCTGCGTGTGCAAGGACGGCCAGGACAAGCACGTGCAGGTTTGCGCCCGCGGCCCTGTGTTCAAGTCCGAAGACGTGCATTTATAAGGTAAGGAGAGGGCATGGATCTGCGCGTTGAATTCGCCGGGCTGGTGCTGAAAAATCCCATCATCACGGCTTCCGGCACCTTCGGTTTCGGGCTTGAGTTCATGAATTTTGGTGACTTGAAGCGCCTGGGCGGCATTGTCGTCAAAGGCCTTTCCCTGAAGCCGCGCGAGGGCAACCCCATGCCGCGCATCGTGGAGACCCCCTGCGGCATGCTGAACGCCATCGGCATCCAGAATCCCGGCGTTGAGGCCTTTGTGCGCGACAAGCTCCCGCTTTTGCCCTGGCGCGAAACAGCCATCATCGCAAATCTTTACGCGTGTTCCGCGCAGGAGTTCGGCGAGCTGACCGGCGTTTTGGCTGGCGAAGAAGGCGTTGCCGCCCTTGAGGTGAACGTGAGTTGCCCCAATGTGCAGACCGGCGGCGCTGCCTTCGGCCAGGATCCCAGCCAGATTCGCAAGGTGACGGAGGAAGTGAAGAAGCGCGCTGGCGGCAAGCCGGTCATCGTCAAGCTTTCGCCCAACGTCACGGACATCGGCCTTTGCGCACGCGCAGCCCAGGATGGCGGCGCGGATGCCGTGTCGCTCATCAACACCCTGCTCGGCATGGCCGTGGACATCCGCACCCGCAAGCCGCGCCTGGCGAACGTCGTCGGCGGGCTCTCCGGCCCGGCTATCAAGCCCGTTGCTCTGCGCTGCGTGCATCAGGCTTGCAAGGCTGTCAGCATCCCCGTCGTCGGCATCGGCGGCATCGTGACTGCTGAGGACGCCCTGGAGTTCATCCTCGTGGGCGCCTCGGCTGTCGAGGTGGGCACCGCAAACTTCCTCCGCCCGGACCAGGCCTTCCGCATTGTCGATGACTTGCCTCGTGTCATGATCAAGGCGAGATGCGAAGAATTGAGCGAATTGCGCGGCAGTCTCAAGCTCGGTTGAGAAAAACGCAGGGAAATTCGTTATCGAGCAGATTTCACTTGCCAGCTCAGATGATTCGTATTAATTGGTTCGTCCTCGCGGAGAGGTGTCCGAGCTCGGTTTAAGGAGCACGCCTGGAAAGTGTGTGTACCCTAACGGGTACCGGAGGTTCGAATCCTCTCCTCTCCGCCATTTTTCACCCCGGGGAAGCCGGACGGCGAGTTCGCCGTGAATCCCGTCAGGCCCGAAAGGGAGCAGCGGTAGCGATCCGAACCCGGGTGTCCGGTTTCCCTCGAAGAAGGGCGCAGCAATGCGCCCTTCTTTTTTTTGCGCTCTGCGCAGGGCGCGTGTCATTTCCTCGTTTACATTTTCCTACCGAACTGGTAATTGATTCCGTCTTTTGCATTTTCTCATTTCAAAGCAGTCAGTTGCCATCACCAATAGATGTTACGTCAATCAATTCATTAGAGGAGTCCGGATGCGTCCCAATCGAGGTGTCAGCCATTTCGTCGCCAGTCTGCGGGCCTTTGCCCTGCTCATGCTCGTGCCCACAGTCTGCCATGCCGGCGGCTTCGCTCTGAACGAATACTCGGCCCGGGGCACCGCCATGGGCGGCGCGGTGATCGCCCTCCCGGACGACGCCTCCACCGTGGCCTACAATCCGGCTGGCATGACCCAGCTTTTGGGCGACAGCCTGATGTTCGGCATGACGGCCATTGCGCCCATAGCTGACGTGAAGGCAGGCGACAACGCCAAGTCAACGACGAAGTCGAACATCTACTTCCCTCCCCACGCGTTCCTTGTGCACCAGATCAACGACAAGCTCTGGTTTGGCATGGGCATGTTCACGCGCTTCGGCCTGGGCACGGAGTACGACCAGAATTGGCCAGGGGCCAAGAGCATCTACAAGGCGGAGCTCGCCTCCTATTCCTTCACCCCGAATATTGCCTACAAGCTCACAGACAATCTCTCTTGGTCCATCGGCCCGGAGATCTTGTACAGTTCAGCGGACCTGCGGCAAAAAACCGCCACGGGTGCAGATGCACGCATGAATGTTGACGGCGTCAGCTTCGGCGCCCAGACCGCATTGCACTACAAATTCAACGAGCAGTGGAGCGCGGGCTTCGTTTACCACACCTCGCAACGCGCTGAGGACAAAGGTCACATCCACTATTCGAGCCTGCCGTACAAGACTCAGGCGCTGACGATCACCATGGACCTGCCTGCTTCCTATAACCTTGGCGTTGCCTATAAGCCTACCGACCAATGGAAGATCGAAGCGGATGCTGTTTTTACGCAGTGGCAGGATTACAAGGACATGAACTATTCCTTTGAGTACTATGGCACCACCATCAAGCCGAAATACTGGCGCAACGTGTGGCGTTTCCAACTTGGCGGCGAATACATGGCCACCAAATGGCTGGCCCTGCGCGCCGGCTTCGTGTGGGACCAGGACCCCATTCGCAAAGGCTATGAGGACTACATGCTGCCGGTAAGCGACCGCAAGATCATCAGCACCGGCTTTGGCATCATCAAAGACAAGTTCACCTACGATTTCTCACTTGCCTGTGTGCTGAACAACGACCGCAGCGTCTCCGCCAACAACAACATCAGCGCAAGCGAGTTCACAAATGGCCGAGCCTACATGGCAGGGTTCTCGCTGGGCTATAAATTCTAGAGCTCTCAACCGCCCTCAAAGCATCACATCATAGACGCCAAAACGAAAAGGCCCGGGTTCTCCGGGCCTTTTTTTTGGGCTTTGCTCAAGGCGTGCGCACGCATGCACAAAGACATAATTTGACATTTTTCGACTTTACGTGCAAAGCGAACCAATAGAACTACGCAAAATTAACATATATGCAGGAGAAACCATGCCCCCACGTGCGTTTACCCTCACAGCAAGACTATGGCTAACGGCCCTGTTGGCGCTGGCCGGTTCCGTTGCGCTGCTCTTTGCATCCATTCGGACCATTGATGAGGTCAAGATCCGAAGCCCGTTGTACCAAGACATCATCTCCTACAAGGACCTGCTTGCAGACATCCTCCCTCCTCCCGCGTACCTGATAGAAACCTATTTGACCTGCTTTGAACTCACCAAGGCCAAGGGACAGGAAAAGGAAGAACTCTTGAAGCGCCTGGAGCGGCTCGACAAAGAGTATCAGGAGCGCAACACCTTCTGGAAGAAGGAGCTCAAGCTGCCAGCGCTCCGGCAAGCCATGCTTGATGAAGCCACAGCGCCTGCTCAAGAATTTCTAACAACAATCAAGACCTCATTCATACCGGCCATCCAAAGGGATGACATGGCTGCAGCAGAGAAGATTCTGGAAGGACCGCTAACAAAATCCTACAGAGAACACAGGGCGGCTGTCGATAAAACGGTTGAATTGGCCAATAAGGAAGTCACAATAGTAGAGGCGGCAGCCGACAAGGCGCTTACAAGCAGCATTACCACACTGTTCGGATACGCTGTCGCAATCAACATCCTTGTTCTTCTGCTCACCTTCTTTTCAATACGCTCCATAATGAAACCGATGTCCAGCCTGACAGCATATGCAAAACGTGTTTCAGCTGGGGACTATGACTGCAGCTGCAGCATCATGGCAGGGAACGAGATTGGAAATCTTGCAGCTGTGCTGACTGATACGGTTGCCAAAATCAAGATGAGCATCGCCCAAGCGACCGAATCGGAATTGCTTGCCCAGGAGGAAGCGCGCAAGGCTCACCTCTCGTCTGAAAAGGCTGCGGAAGCCATGACGCGGGCAGAACAGGCGAAGCAGCAAGGCATGTTCCAGGCAGCAATAAAACTAGAAAATGTGGTGGAAGTTGTCGGAGCCGCATCTGAAGAGCTTGCTACACAGATTGAGCAATCCAACCTCGGTGCGCAGGCCCAGGCCCACAAGGCAGCAGAAGTGGCGACAGCAATGGAGGAAATGAACGCCTCTGTGCTCGAGGTGGCCCAGCACGCGACAAAGACAGCCGAAACATCCACCCTTGCCCAATCCAAGGCTAAGGAGGGGGCTACGGTTGTTGAGCAAGTGATCCAAGGCATCGGGGGAGTCCACGCGATAGCCATTGATCTAAAAGCACAAATGACCGACTTAGGAACCCAATCAGAAAGCATTGGGCAAATCCTTAATGTTATCAGTGATATTGCGGACCAAACGAATCTCCTTGCTCTGAACGCCGCCATTGAGGCCGCGCGTGCCGGCGATGCAGGGCGAGGTTTCGCCGTAGTTGCGGACGAAGTGCGCAAACTTGCCGAAAAGACAATGACAGCCACTAAGCAGGTTGGGGACGCGATTAAGGCAGTCCAGGCCTCTACCCGTGCAAATATCTGCAAGGTGGACGAGGCTGTCGGCTCTATTGCAGGAGCAACAGAATTGGCCGGAGTTTCCGGCCAGGCGCTTGATGAAATTGTGAAACTTGTCGAAGAGGCCTCAGGGCAGGTGCAGGCGATTGCCGCCTCAGCAGAGCAACAGTCAGCCGCAAGTGAGGAAATCAATCACGCTGTCGTTGATGTGAACAAGGTTGCGGGACAAAGCTCAGTGGCAATGAATGATGCGGCCAAGGCCGTCACGGAACTGTCCCGCCAAGCAGAAGAACTCCGGCATCTCATCCACGAACTGAAGATGGACGCGCACGTATAGCCGCGAAGGCCACGGCTCCATGTGTGGTGAATGACTAAACAGAAAGGCACATTAAGAGCATCGGATGAGAGCCATGGCAGTCATCAGAACTGGTCTCGCCAGATTTTGGCTACCGCCCGAGCCCTCCTGGGAATGCTCGGCCTCACCAGTCAGCACGGCAAGAATGGCAACTGCGATTCTCCCTTCCGATTGTTGATGCTCCTTCCTGCGTTGACTTGCCGTTTCTTCATGGATCGAGGGTACATTCCAGAAGAGTGATGACGGTTCGGACCTCAAACTCCAGACACAGAGAAAAATCGTCCTAGCCCGAAACAAACAAAGGCCCGCTCTTTTTCAAGAGCGGGCCTTTGAAATTAAGTCTTGGCGGCGACCTACTTTCCCACGATTAGAACCGCAGTATCATCGGCGATGGCGGGCTTAACTTCCGAGTTCGGAATGGGATCGGGTGTACCCCCGCCTCCAAGACCACCAA
>Ga0209373_10005195_pt1 | contig 10761 bp, 7 predicted proteins | sample Higcelweek5metaG_FD_187173 | JGI IMG/M metagenome (GOLD analysis project Ga0209373, IMG submission 187173) | Freshwater pond sediment microbial communities from the University of Edinburgh, under environmental carbon perturbations - High... | ecosystem: Environmental > Aquatic > Freshwater >... | reverse complement strand
GGCCCGTTTTGATGAACTCTACGGTACGGAAGACCTGTGCCGTGCAGCGGTATTTCACTGGCGCTGGCCCGGCGGTTTCGTGTGCCCGACCTGCGGCGGGCAGGCGCACAGCGTCGTCCGGACCCGCGCCCTCTAGCAGTGCACCGCCTGTCGGCGGCAGACATCGCTGATCTCTGGAACGATCTTCGCCTCGACCATCCGCAGCAAGCATGTGCCGCGCTATCTCGCCGAACAGATTCCTCAAACTAGCTGAGGATTATGCGTAATCAGGAGAAGTCTTGACCGTGTGCAGGCTCAGCCTGGCGGCGGCGGCGCGGGCAGATTCCCAGCGACGGGCCTGGAAATCCTGGGCGCGGGCACGTAGCTGGGTTACCAGGTCAGGTGGCGCGATCCGCGGGTTGCCGGCGGCAAAGGGTGGGGCCGGGTCATATTCCATGGAAAGCTGGGCCGCTTCCGCGCGTTCCCGACCCAGCAGCAGGTCGGTCAGTACCAAGGCGAAGTCAATGCCGGATGTGACACCCGCGCCGGTGACGCGGTTGCGGTCCACAACCACCCGTTCAGCCACCGGTTCACAGCCGAACAAAGCCAGTTGGTCAAGCGACAGCCAATGGCAGGTGGCGCGATATCCGGTCAGCAAGCCCGCTGCCGCCAGCACCAGTGACCCGGTGCAGACCGATGTGACGTAGCGCGCATTGGCGGCCTGGGCGCATAGGAAATCCAGCACCGTCGCATCATCCATCAAAGCCAGCTGGCCGGGACCGCCGGGCACGAACAGGATATCGGCCGGTGGGCAGTGGGCGAAATCCACGGTTGGCAGCAAGCGCAAGCCACCCCCATCGGTGACGGGGGCGGTATCCTTCCAGGCCAGATGGATGGTCAGTTCCTTCAGCCGGGCCAGCACCTCAAACGGGCCGGTCAGGTCCAACTGGGTCAGACCAGGGTAGAGCAGCATCACCACATTCATCGCCCGATCCTCCCGGTCTTTACGGCATCATCCGCTGCGCCGGGCCCATTGTGCCAGTTGGAAGAAGGTGCGGGCGCAGATCGTCTCGTCGGGCATATGGGTGCGTTTGGCATCGGCCTCTGCCTCCACCAGCCGGGTCAGCGCCTGGGCCAGCAGCGGCAGGGTCCAGCGGCGCACCTGGGCCACCATCGGGGTTTCCAGCTTGAAGAAGACGGGCGGGCGCAGCGATTTCACCGCCTGCTGCGGTGTCTGCCCGTGGGCGACATGGGCCACCGCCTGGTGCAACCGCTGGAAATGTCGTTGGGCCGCGCGCAGGATGGCCACCGTACTGGTGCCGTCGGCGAACAGGCGGCGCAAGCTGCGGTCCACCTCTGTCAGATCGCCCGATGCGGCGGCCATGGCCGGTTCATCCAGGTCCAAAGCTGCGCTGTCGCCGATCACGGCCCGCACATCGGCCAGTGTCACCCGCTTCTCGCCCAGCATATAGATCGACAACTTGTCGATCTCGCTGCGGGCCATGGCGCGGTCGCCGACCAGATTGCCGGCCAGCCAGTCGCGGGCCTCCGGGTCGATCTGCATGCGATGCTCCACCATCATGCGACCGATGGTGGCGGCCAACTCCTCCTCCCCCTCCACATAGCAGGCGATGGCGGCTGCCTCCTCGCCGGCATCTTCCACCGCCTTGCGCAGTTTGGAACGGGCATCCAGTTCACCGGCTTCCACCACCAGCAGCGTGTCGCCGGGGGGAAGGGATTTCAGCAGGCCGATGATGGCCGGGGCCAGTTTGTCGTCCGTATCGCGCAGGCGCACCACACGGCGCCCGCCGGTCAGCGCCATCGCGGCCATTTCATCGGCCAGCCGGGCCGGATCGCCCGCCACCTGATCGGCCTTCATTTCCGTCACGCGGAACGGGTCGCTCAGGTCGGCGCAGGCGGATTGCGCCGCCAGCTTGCCGCGTTCGCGCACCAAACCGGGGTCCGGCCCATAGAGCAGCACCAGCCTTGTGGCCGGCCCGGGGCGTTTGGCGAAGGCGTCGGCGTTGCGGGGCTGTACCTTCACGGGCTGGGCCCCTCAACCAGCATCGCGGGTGAAATAGAGCGACAGGCGGGTGCGGATATCATCAGCCAGATCAGTCAGGCCCCGGTCATAGGCACCCTGCCGGCTGGCCAGCACGGCGAACTGGCTGTCCAGCAGATTATAGGCGACGACGGAACGGGAGAAGGTGCGATAGACGACCTGACCGCTGTTATTGTCGATCAGTTCGTAATTGGCCTGCAGGCGCAGGCGGGCACGGGTGGCCGTAGCATCCTTCTGGATACCCAGCTGTTCTTCCGCCGCTGTCAGGGCGATGGAAAGCCGGTAACGCGGGCTGGCGGGGCGGCCATCTGTATAAAACCGGTCGATCAGGTTGTTGCGCAACACCTGACCGTTGCGATCGGCGATCGGGTCGACCTGCACGTTTGCCAGGGCTGCTCCGGCGGAAACCCCACCCGCCCGTGTGCCATAAACCGGCTGGAACCCACAGCCGGCCAGCGGCAGCAGGGTGATAAGGGCGGCGGCAATCAGGCGCTTGGACATGGAATAATCATTCCCTGCAGGGGACCGGTTTGGCGGCGCAGTCTAACGCGGATGGGGCACGGCGGCCATGGGGGCATTCTTGGCGTCGCTATGACGATGCTGCCAGCCAACGATAAGAAATGGGGGCCGGTCGCCCGGCCCCCACCCTATTTACGCTACGATATTGACGATGCGGTTGGGCACCACGATCACCTTGCGCGGTTCCTTGCCGTCCAGGGCGCGCTGCACATTGGCATCGGCCAGCGCTGCGGCCTGGGCCACATCCTGTGCGCAATCCCGCGGCAGGGTCAGCGTGGCGCGCAGCTTGCCATTCACCTGCACACCCATGGTGACACTGTCATCCACCACCAGCGACGGGTCGGCCACCGGCCAGTTGCGTTCCACCAACAGGTCGGCATGGCCCAACTCCGCCCACATTTCCTGGGCCAGATGCGGCATCACCGGCTGCACGATCTGCGCCATATATTCCAGCGCCTCCCGCGCGGCCCAGGCCTCATCGCCCCCGACCGCGCCCTTGGCTGCCAGCTTGGACAGGGCATCGCCCAGCGCATTGGTGAAGGTGCGCAGCTTGGCCACGGCACTGTTGAAACGATAGCCCTCGATATCCTCCCCCACGCCGGATGCGGCCTTGTGGGCGGCGCGGCGGATGGCGGTGGCGTCCGCGCTGAAGCTGTCCGGCTGGGTGGTGCCGGCGGCGGGCAGGTCAAAGCCCGGCTCCGTGACCAGACGCCACAGCCGGTTGATATAGCGCCAGGCACCATCAATGCCGGCCTCCGTCCATTCCAGATCGCGGTCGGGCGGGCTGTCGGACATCATGAACAGGCGGGCGGCATCGGCACCATAGGAACCGATGATGCCTTCCGGGTCGACGACGTTCTTCTTCGACTTCGACATCTTGATGACGGGGCCGACCGTCACCGGCGACCCATCGGCAATCTTCTTCGCCGTCGTCCCCTGGATGTCCACATCGGTCGGGAACATCCATTTGCCGTCACCATCCTGGAAGGTGGCGTGGGTCACCATGCCCTGGGTGAACAGGCCGCCAAACGGCTCCGGCAGATCCAGATACCCGACATGGGACAAGGCCCGCGTCCAGAAGCGGGAATAGAGCAGGTGCAGCACGGCATGTTCGATGCCGCCGATATAATTATCGACCGGCAGCCAGTACTTCACCAGTTCCTTGTCGAAGGCCACCTGTTCGTTGCGCGGGTCGGCAAAACGCAGGAAATACCAGCTCGACTCGATGAACGTGTCGAACGTGTCCGTCTCCCGCTCGGCATCCTTGCCGCAGGACGGGCATTTCACATGCTTCCAGGTGGCGTGGCGGGCCAGCGGGTTGCCCGGCTGGTCGAAGGTCACGTCCGGCGGCAGGGTGACCGGCAACTGGTCTTCCGGCACATGCACCACGCCGCAATCCGGGCAATGGATGATGGGGATCGGGCAGCCCCAGTAACGCTGGCGCGACACGCCCCAGTCGCGCAGGCGGAACATGGTCGTGCCCTGGCCACGGCCCAGCGACTCGATCTTGGCGATGGCTGCCTTCTTGCCGGCTTCCACTTCCATGCCATCCAGGAAGTCGGAATTGCGCAGCAGGCCGGGGCCGGCATAGGCCTCGCTCCCCACCTGGAAGCTGGCGGGATCGGCATCAGCCGGCACCACCACCGGCTTCACCGGCAGATCATATTTGCGGGCGAAATCCAGATCGCGCTGGTCATGCGCCGGGCAGCCGAAAATGGCGCCCGTGCCATATTCCATCAGCACGAAATTGGCGACATAGACCGGCAGGTTCCAGCCCTTGACGAAGGGATGTTCCGCCGTCACCGGGGTGCGATAGCCCTTCTTTTCCGCCTGTTCCAGGGCTGCTTCGCTGGTGCCCATGCGGTTGCATTCGGCGATGAATTCGGCCAGATCGGCATCGCCCTCCGCCAGCGTCGCGGCCAGCGGGTGGTTGGGGCTGATCGCCACGAAGGACGCACCGAACAGCGTATCGGGCCGCGTGGTGAACACCTCCAGATCGGCATGGCCGCCAGACAGGTTGAAGAAGAAGCGGCAGCCCTGGGACTTGCCGATCCAGTTCTCCTGCATGATTCGGACCTTCTCCGGCCAGCGGTCCAGCGTGCCGATGGCGGAGAGCAGTTCGTCAGCAAAATGGGTGATCTTCAAGAACCACTGGGAAAGCTTGCGCTTTTCCACCAGGGCGCCGGTGCGCCAGCCGCGCCCGTCAATCACCTGTTCATTGGCCAGAACGGTGTTATCCACCGGATCCCAGTTGACCCAGCTCTCCTTGCGATAGGCCAGCCCCGCCTTCAGGAAATCCAGGAACATCTTCTGTTCGAACCGGTAATATTCCGGCCGGCAGGTGGCAATCTCCCGCTCCCAGTCGATGGCAAGGCCCATCGTCTTCAACTGGGCTCGCATCGCCTTGATGTTCTCATACGTCCAGGTGCCCGGATGCGTGTTCCGCTCCAGCGCCGCGTTTTCCGCCGGCAGGCCGAAAGCGTCCCAGCCCATCGGGTGCAGTACGTTGAAACCCTTGGCCCGCTTGTAGCGGGCGATCACGTCGCCGATGGTGTAATTGCGCACATGGCCCATATGGATGCGCCCCGACGGATAGGGGAACATTTCCAGCACATAGGTCTTGGGCTTGGATTTATCGGCGGTGACGGCAAAGCTGCGGCGCTCGTCCCAGACGGACTGCCACTTGGCTTCGGTTTCACGGACATTGTAGCGGGACATCGGGGGGCAGCCTTGGAAGGGGTAACGGGTGTCGCTTCGCCGGGCGTCACCCGTTACAGGGGCTGCCGCCCGGCGCGATCTTTAACTTATGCCAGCGCCATGAATTATGACCCCTGGTCAGAATTCATGGCCCTCAGGCGCCGGCGCCAACATCCGTTGGCTTGGCTTTACGCGGCATGGGCCGCCAAGGCGGCGGTCGCCGCCGTACCAACCTTCATGAATAATGAAGGTTGGTGTTACTTCGCCTCAGCGGCGACGGCCTGCTGGCGTAGCTGGCGCGCGCGCGTCAGCACGCTGTCTTCCAGCTGGGTACGGGTTTCGGTGGTCACCGGGGCATCAATCCAGACACCGTTCTGCTGCACCTGGCGGAACACGCTGGCGCGCACGCCATCGGCACGCAGGGCGGCATCGACAATGTAGAGATTGATCTTGAAACGCTCCGCCGGGGTGGCCGGCGGGGCATACCAGTCAGTCAGGATGATGCCGCCATAGGGGTCGGCCTGGATGATGGGCATGAATTCCACCGTATCCAGGGCGGCACGCCACAGGAAAGCGTTGACAGCCACGGTGCCAGCGGGGCGGGCGGCGACATTCATGCCGGCGCTGCCTTCGCTGTTCTGGCGGAAAATCTGGTTGGGCTGCGGGGCCTCGGGCTCGGACGAACCGAGGCCGACGCTTTCCAGCAGACCGCAGGCGGACAACCCGAGGGCCAGGGAACCCAAAAGGGCGGTACGACCGATCATGGACAGGGTACGCAAGGACATGGGCAAGCCACCTGGGAAAACAGCCAGCGGGAAAGACAGAGCCACCCTTAGAGCAAAAAAGCCGGCTCTAGGCAAGGCCGGGTGCTCACAGCCAGGGTGGCGGCGCATGCTTTACACGCAAACAAGGCAGGATTCCGGCGGTGATGGCGGAAAAAGCTGAAAGGCGGGTGGAATGGCTGGGGTAATGCGATGGCCACACCATTGCCGGGGCCATCCCCGCCCCCCGCTTTTTGCCCTTGCATCAAAGCCGCCGGCCACCCAAAAGCCCACGAGTCCCTTACATATATAAAGCCAGTCCTTCCGCCATGAGCTACGCCATCGCCGCCTTTTATCGTTTCGCCCCCATCGCCGACCCGGCGGGCCTGCGCGACCGGCTTTATGCGCTGTGTGAAGGGGAGGGGGTGAAGGGCACCCTGCTGGTGGCACGCGAAGGCATCAATGGGACGTTGGCCGCCCAACCGGATGCAATGCGCCGGGTCATCGTGGCCATTGCCAAGACCGCCGGGCTGACCGACCCGCTGGAACCGCGCTGGTCGGCGGATGAAACCATGCCCTTCCTGCGCCTGCGCGTGCGGTTGAAGCGGGAGATTGTCACCATCAAGGAACCCTCTGCCGATCCCACCCGGCAGGTCGGCACCTATGTGGAGCCGGAGGATTGGAACGCCCTGATCAGCGACCCGGAAACCCTGGTCATCGATACCCGCAACGGGTTCGAGGTGGCGCTGGGCACCTTCCAGCGCGCGGTCGATCCCGGCACGGCCAGCTTCGGTGAATTTCCCGCCTATGTGCGCCGCGAACTGGACCCGCAGCGGCACCGCCGCGTCGCCATGTTCTGCACCGGCGGCATTCGGTGTGAGAAGGCCAGTGCCTTCATGCTGGCCGAAGGGTTCGGGGAGGTTTACCACCTGAAGGGCGGCATCCTGAATTATCTGGAACGCATCGGGCCGGAAGACAGCCTGTGGTCCGGCGGCTGTTTCGTCTTTGATGAGCGGGTGGCGCTGGGCCATGGGCTGGTGCCGGTGGAAGGCGTCAGCGCCTGTCTTGGCTGTGGCGCACCGCTGACAGCGGCCGACCGCGCCGATCCGCGGTTTGAGGAAGGGGTGGCCTGCCCCGCCTGTGCCGACCGCGATGAACCGGCCCGGCGGGAGGCCCTGCGCGAACGCCAGCATCAGATCACGCTCGCCCGCCAGCGTGGTGCCCGCCATCTGGGGCCACGCGATTGAGTTTTTGCGCCCTCCGTTAAATGATATATCTTAATGTCATTTAACGGAGGAGCTGCCCGATGCCGAACACCGTGATGCCGCGCGTACCGCTGGCGGCGATGAGCCCGTCCATCGCGGCGGCCTTCCATCGCTGCGTGGAAAAGACCGGTGACGGCACCATCATTGAGGTGATGGCCCACCAGCCCGATATCATGCGCTGGTATTTCGAGGAATTTTACGGCGGCATTTTCTATAACCGCCTACCCGGCATGCGGGTGGATGTGCGCAGCAAGGAATTGCTGCGGATCAAGCTGTCCAAGCAGCATGGCTGCCAGCTCTGTAACCGCTCCAACACGCTGGACGCCTTGGCCGCCGGCATCACCCAGGAGATGATCGACGCCATCCACACGCCCGACGCCCCGGTATGGGATGAAAAAGACCGCGCGGTGATTGCGCTGGCCGATGAAATGACCCTGCAGAACATGGACGGCCATTTATCCGCCGACCTGCACGCCCGCCTACGCGCCCATTATGATGATGGCCAGATCGTGGAACTGGGCTTTGTCGCCGCCATCCTGACCGGCATCGCCAAATGGATTTTCACCTTTGACATCGTGGACCGGGAAGAGGTGTGCCCGATTGGCAAGCCGGTGGGGTGAGGGGGCAATTTGTTGAAGGTTGGGGATTATCCCTAAGAGTCCGTCCAAGAACTTTCACTTCTTTTCCAATCTCTTAACCGTCATTCCCGCGAAGGCGGGAATCCAAAATCCACGCTGTTGTATGGATTCCCGCCTTCGCGGGAATGACGGTGGAGAAAGGTCAAGGTTCGAAAGGCAGAATAACTTTCCGGACAGACAATAACCGTCGCCCGCGTCTCAGCCGTCACCCATGCTGCGACCGGGGGCCAGATTCGTAGAGCAAAGTGCTTGTGGCCCCTGGCCCCCGGTCGCGTCATGGGTGACGGGAGAGGGGGCACAAACCGTGATAGTCCGCACCCCCACCCCATCAAACGTCCAGGTTGGCCACCTTCAGCGCGTTTTCCTGGATGAAGGCGCGGCGGGGTTCCACCACGTCGCCCATCAGGGTGCTGAACACATCCTCCGCCTCGTCGGCGTGGTTGACCTTCACCTGCAACAAGGAACGGTTGGACGGGTCCAGCGTGGTTTCCCACAGCTGATCCGGGTTCATTTCGCCCAGGCCCTTATAGCGCTGGATGGTCAGGCCATGACGGCCCTGGTCGATCACCCCTTCGAACAGGGAGGACGGGCCGGTGACCGCGCGCAGATCCTTCAACCGGTGGCGCAGGGTGGCTTCATCGGCATATGTGGCGGCCAGATGGTCCTGCATCGCGTCCAGGCGGCGGGCCTCCGCGCTTTTCAGCAGGTCAATATCCAGCACATGGCGGTGGGTGACGCCCCGGCGGGTGCGAGACAGGATCAACCCGTCAATGCCGACATCGCCCGTCCAGCCGCCAATGGCGGCGGCGTTGGTGTCGCTGGCCAGGGCATCGCCGCTGGTCACCGCCCGGCGGCGGGCCAACTCGTTCAATCGGCCGGCGAGATTCTGCGCCAGTTCCAGCGCGCGGGGCATGTCATCCAGCAGCTTGGGTGTCAGCCCCCCCAGGATGGCGGCCTGTTCCACCACATCGCGGTTGCCGGCCTTGCGGGCCAGCGTCTGCACGGCGGAACGGGCGGCGCGTGCCTGTTCCACCAGCCCGCGCAGATCATCGCCGCCGCGCTGGTCGCCCATGGGGCCGACCAGATAAACGTCATCCGTGCCCTGGCTGATCAGGTAATCTTCCAGCGCCCGGTCATCCTTCAGATACCGCTCCTTCGCGGTGCCGCGCTTCACCCGGTAAAGCGGCGGCTGGGCGATGTAGAGATAGCCCTTCTCAATCACTTCCGGCATCTGCCGGTAGAAGAAGGTCAGCAGCAAGGTGCGGATATGGGCGCCGTCAACGTCGGCGTCCGTCATGATGATGATCTTGTGATAGCGCGTCTTTTCAATATTAAATTCGTCGCGCCCGATACCGGTGCCAAGGGCCGCAATCAGTGTACCGATTTCGGCTGAGGACAGCATCTTGTCAAAGCGCGCCCGCTCCACATTCAAGATCTTGCCACGCAGCGGCAGGATGGCCTGATTCTGGCGGGAACGGCCCTGCTTGGCCGAACCGCCGGCCGAGTCGCCCTCCACAATGAACAGTTCGGACAGCGCCGGATCGCGTTCCTGACAGTCGGCCAGCTTGCCGGGCAGGCTGGCCATGTCCAGCGCGCCCTTGCGGCGGGTCAGTTCGCGGGCCTTGCGCGCCGCCTCGCGTGCGGCGGCGGCCTCCACCACCTTGCCCACGATCTTGCGGGCATCGGCGGGATGTTCCTCAAACCAGGTGGACAGCGCGTCGGCGCAGATCGATTCCACCACCGGGCGCACTTCCGACGAGACCAGCTTGTCCTTGGTCTGGCTGGAGAATTTCGGGTCCGGCACCTTGACGGAGACGATGCAGGTCAGACCTTCGCGCATATCGTCGCCGGCCAGCGCCACCTTCTCCTTCTTCAGGATGCCGCTTTCCTCCGCGTATTTATTGACCGTGCGGGTCAAGGCGGCGCGGAAACCGGCCAGATGGGTGCCGCCATCGCGCTGCGGGATGTTGTTGGTGAAGCACAGCGTCGTCTCGTGATAGCTGTCGTTCCACTGCAACGACACTTCCACCCCGATGGGCACGCCCGCTTCCGATGCGCGTTCGGACTTGGCATAGATGCCGGGCTTGTGCAGGGGGGTCTTGGACCGGTCCAGATAGGCCACAAAGGCTTCCAGACCGCCTTCGTAATAGAGTTCCACCGTGCGTGGTTCCACCCCGCGCGCGTCGGTGAACAGGATCAGCACGCCGGAATTCAGGAAGGCCAGTTCGCGCAGCCGGTGTTCCAGGGTCTGGAAATCGAAATCCGTCTTGGTGAAGGTGCCCTTCGACGGCAGGAAGGTCACCTCCGTGCCGGTCAGGTACTTGCCCTTGCGCGGGCCTTCCGCCACCACCGGCGCCTCGCCGGCATCGGCCAGCGGGGCCACGGCATCACCGTGGGAGAAACGCATTTCCCATACGCGGCCCTGGCGCCAGACGCGCAGGTCCAGGATTTCCGACAGCGCGTTCACCACCGACACGCCCACACCATGCAGGCCGCCGGAAACCTTGTAGCTGTTCTGGTCGAACTTACCGCCGGCATGCAGCTGGGTCATGATGACCTCTGCCGCCGATACGCCCTCACCCTCATGCAGATCGACGGGGATGCCGCGACCATTGTCCCGAACCGTCACCGAACCATCGGCGTTCAGCCGTACATCCACCTTGTCGGCATGGCCGGCCAATGCCTCGTCGATGGCATTGTCCACCACCTCATAGACCATGTGATGCAGGCCGGACCCGTCATCGGTGTCACCGATATACATGCCGGGGCGTTTGCGCACCGCATCCAGGCCTTTCAAGACCTTGATGGAACTGGCGCCATACTCCCCGACTGCTGCGGGG
>Ga0209373_10005193_pt1 | contig 10765 bp, 9 predicted proteins | sample Higcelweek5metaG_FD_187173 | JGI IMG/M metagenome (GOLD analysis project Ga0209373, IMG submission 187173) | Freshwater pond sediment microbial communities from the University of Edinburgh, under environmental carbon perturbations - High... | ecosystem: Environmental > Aquatic > Freshwater >... | reverse complement strand
GCTCAATCCCCTGGTGGAGCAGATCAACGCCCTGGAGCCCCGGATGCAGGCCCTGGCCGACGAGGACTTCCCGCCGCAGATCATCGCCTGGAAAGAGGAAGTGGCCGCCGGCCGCCCCCTGGACGAACTGTTGCCCGAGTGCTTCGCCCTGGTGCGCGAGGCGGGCGTGCGGGCGCTGGGGATGCGCCACTACGACGTGCAGCTGGTGGGCGGCATGGTGCTGCACCAGGGCCGCATCGCGGAGATGAAGACCGGCGAGGGCAAGACCCTGGTGGCCACCCTGGCCGTGGTCTTAAACGCCCTCTCCGGAGCTGGCGTGCACCTGGTCACGGTCAACGACTACCTGGCCAAGCGCGACGCGGCCTGGATGGGCAAGCTTTACACCTTCCTGGGCCTGTCGGTGGGCGTCATCGTCCACGGCCTCACCGACGAGGAGCGGCAGGTCTCCTACGCCTCGGACATCACCTACGGCACCAACAACGAGTTCGGCTTCGACTACCTGCGCGACAACATGAAGTTCTACAAGGAGTCCCTCGTCCAGCGGCCGCTCAACTTCGCCATCGTCGACGAAGTGGACTCCATCTTGATCGACGAGGCGCGCACCCCGCTCATCATCAGCGGCGCGTCGGAAGAGTCGACCCAGCTCTACCGCAAGGTCGACGCCATCATCCCCAAGCTGGTGCGCGGCGAGAAGTCCAAGGAAGAGGGCGCGGAGCCCACCGGCGACTTCGAGGTCGACGAGAAGGCCCGCAGCATCTCCATGACCGAGCTTGGCGTGAGCAAGTGCGAGCAGCTTCTCGGCATCGACAACCTCTACGACCCGGCCAACGTGACCTTCCAGCACCACGTGCTCCAGGGACTCAAGGCCCACCACCTGTACCACCGCGACGTGGAGTACATCGTCAAGGACGAGCAGGTCGTCATCGTCGACGAGTTCACCGGGCGCCTCATGCCCGGACGCCGCTTCTCCGAAGGCCTGCACCAGGCCCTGGAAGCCAAGGAGAACGTCAAGGTCGAGGCCGAGAACCAGACCCTGGCCAGCATCACCTTCCAGAACTTCTTCCGCATGTACGAGAAGCTCTCGGGCATGACCGGCACGGCCGACACCGAGGCCGTGGAGTTCAAGCAGATCTACGACCTCGACGTGAGCGTGATCCCCACGCACCGCGACATGGTGCGCATCGACTACCCGGACATGATCTTCAAGACCCAGCGCGAAAAGTTTGTCGCCATCGTCGACGACATCGTCGACTGCCACAAGCGCGGCCAGCCGGTGCTCGTGGGCACGGTGTCCATCGAGAAGAGCGAGCTGGTTTCGGAGATGCTGAAGAAACGCGGCACCCCGCACAGCGTCCTGAACGCCAAGCAGCACGAGCTGGAGGCCCAGATCGTGGCCGAGGCCGGGCACAAGGGCCGGGTCACCATCGCCACCAACATGGCCGGCCGCGGCACGGACATCGTGCTCGGCGAGGGCGTCAAGGAACTGGGCGGCCTGCACATCCTGGGCACCGAACGCCACGAGTCCCGGCGCATCGACAACCAGCTGCGCGGCCGCTCCGGCCGCCAGGGCGACCCCGGCACCTCGCGCTTCTACCTGGCGCTGGACGACGACCTCATGCGCCTGTTCGGGAGCGACCGCATCGCCGGGCTCATGAACACGCTGGGCATGGCCGAGGGCGAGGCCATCGAGAACCGCATGGTCAGCCGCGCCATCGAGGGCTCCCAGAAGCGCGTGGAGGCCCACAACTTCGAGATCAGAAAGCAGCTGCTCGACTACGACAACGTCATGAACCAGCAGCGCGAGGTCATCTACGCCCGCCGCCGCGAGATCATGTACGCCGAGGTGCTGGACGAGATCGTCGAGGAATACGTCGACGAGCTTCTGACCGACATCTACGCCCCCCTGGCCGAGGCCAAGGGCCACGAGCTGGACGAGGAGACCGAGGGCATGCTCGCCTCGCGCCTGGACGAGATCTTCGACCTCTCCCGCTTCCCCGGCTTCGCAAGCCACCTGCCGAGCCGCGAGCAGTCCGAGGCCTGGATCCAGGAGATCCTGGACGCCCTGCAGGCCGCAGCACCCGACAACTACCAGGAGATCCTGCGCTACTTCATCCTGGAGACGCTGGACCGCAACTGGAAGGACCACCTTTTGTCCATGGACCACCTGCGCGACGGCATCGGCCTGCGCGGCTACGGCCAGAAGGACCCCAAGCAGGAATACAAGCGCGAGGGCTATGACCTGTTCCGGGCCATGCTCTACACCATCGCCGAGAAGTCCATGAGCCTCATCCTGCGCCTGCGCATCGAGAAGGAGGTCAAGGAGGAGGAGTTCCAGCACAAGGAGACTCCGGCGGAGCTGGAGTACCAGAGCTCGGGCACGGCGGCCGAGCCCAAAAAGCAAAAGCCCGTGAAGCGCGGCGCCAAGGTTGGCCGCAACGACCCCTGCACCTGCGGCTCGGGCAAGAAGTTCAAGAGCTGCTGCGGCCGCTAGCCCGGCAGGGCATCCAACAGCTCACGACAGCGGACATGCTGCGCAGGGCGGGCCATGGCGGCGCAAACGCTCGCCACCCCGCCCTCGCCCTTTGCCGGACCCTTTTGCACGCGACCAGGCGCGCACCAAGCGCAGGAGCCTTCATGTCCAAGGTATTCGTGGTTGAAGACAGCCGGACCTTCTCCTCCATGCTCTCCCGGCGCATCACCGAAGAAATGGGCCACGAGGTCGTGGTGGTCGGCTCCAGGGCCGAGGCCGAAAGGGTCCTGGCCACGGACGCGGACTTCTTCGTGGCCCTGCTGGACCTGAACCTGCCCGACGCGCCCAAGGGCGAGGTGGTGGACCTGGTGCTGGAGCGCGGCATCCCGTCCATCGTCTTCACCGGCGAGATGGACGACGAGCTGCGCGACCAGTTCTGGGCCAAGCACATCGTGGACTACATCCTCAAGCAGAACATGGACAACGTGGCCTACATGCTCTCCCTGGTGGAGCGCCTGCACAGGAACCCCGGCATCAAGGTCCTGGTGGTCGACGACTCCCAAAACACCCGCTACGTGGTGGGGGAGCTGCTGCGCGCCCACCGCTACCAGGTGCTGGAGGCCGAAAGCGGCCGGGAGGGCCTGGCCATGCTGGCGAAGCACCCGGACACGCGCCTGGTCATCGTGGACTACAACATGCCGGGCATGGACGGGGCCGAGCTCGTGCGGGCCATCCGCCGCGACCACGCCAAGGACCAGCTGGCCATCATCGGCCTCTCCGGCACGGGCGAGACCGGGCTCACGGCCAGGTTCATCAAGAACGGGGCCAACGACTTTCTGCACATGCCCTTTTTGACCGAGGAGTTCTACACCCGCGTGACCCAGAACATCGAGCTTCTGGAGTACATCGTGCAGATCAAGGAGCTGGCCGAAAAGGACTACCTGACCAGGCTCTACAACCGCCGCTATGTCTTCTCCGCCGGGCCCAAGCTCATGGCCGCCCAGACGCGCCGGGGCCAGGGCGTGGTGCTGGCCATGATCGACGTGGACCACTTCAAGAGCATCAACGACAGCTTTGGCCACGCCGCGGGCGACACCGTGCTGCGGCAGATGGCCGCGCTTCTGGCCGCGCGCTTCCGGGCCTCGGACATCGTCTCGCGCTTCGGCGGCGAGGAGTTCTGCGTGCTGGCCACCGACATGAACCCGGCGGACGCGGGCGGAATCTTCGAGGACCTGCGCCACGCCTTTGAGATGAGCCCGGTGAGCTTCTGCGGCCAGAGCATCAGCTACACCGTGAGCATCGGCCTGTGCACCAGTCCGCTTTGCGGCCTGGAGGAGATGATCAAGGCCGCGGACGATGCGCTCTACGTGTCCAAGCACGACGGAAGAAACCGCGTGACCAACGCCGGGATGTAGCGCCCCCGCGCGCCCCCAAATCCCCCTTTGAATCCCGGCACGGCCTGTGCTAGGTATTTTCCTGCGCGGTGCTCCAGGGCGTTAGCCCAGTAGCCGCGACGATGTTTCGCGAGGTGCGTGTATGACCATCGTGCCCAAAGGCTACCGTTTCGCCGTGGCTGCCGCCGGCTTCAAGAAGGCCGACCGCAACGACCTCGGCCTCATCCTGAGCGTGGGCCCGGCCGTGGCCGCAGGCGTGTTCACCACCAACCGCTTCCAGGCAGCGCCCGTGCTGATCTGCAAGGAAGCCCTGGCCGCCAGCCCCGTGGCCCGCGCCATCGTGGTCAACTCCGGCCAGGCCAACGCCTGCACCGGCGACGAGGGCCTGGCCAACTGCCGCGCCACCCAGGAGCTCATCGCCCGCACCGCCCGCGTGCAGCCCGGAGAGGTGCTCGCGGCCTCCACCGGCGTCATCGGCGCGCAGCTCAAGATGGACCTGTGGGAGCCCGCCGCGCTGAAGCTCGCCGGGTCGCTCGGCCGCGCCACGCCCATGGACGTGGCCAAGGCCATGATGACCACGGACTCCTTCCCCAAGCTCGTGGCCAGGAGCGTGCAGCTTTCCGGCGGCGAGGTGCGCGTGCTCGGCATGTGCAAGGGCGCGGGCATGATCTGCCCGACCATGGCCACCATGCTCGGCTTCGTCATCTGCGACGCGGACATCGAGCCCAAGGTCTGGCGCGAGATGCTCACCTTCTGCGCAGACAGGTCCTTCAACGCGCTCACGGTGGACGGCGACACCAGCACCAACGACACGCTCATCGCCCTGGCCAACGGCGCCTCGCGCGTGCGGGCCGAGGGCAAGGACGACCTGGAAACATTGCGCCAGTGCATGCTTGAGGTCTGCCAGGAGCTTTCCTACCGCATCGTGCAGGACGCCGAGGGCGGCACCAAGGTGGCGCACATCACCGTGCGCGGGGCCAAGAGCCACCCCCAGGCGGAAGCCGCCGCCCGGGCCATCGGCAACTCGCCGCTGGTCAAGACCGCGCTCTTCGGCTGCGATCCCAACTGGGGCCGCATCATCGCCGCCCTGGGCCGCAGCGGCGCGGAGTTCGACCCCGGCGAGGTGGTGCTGACCATCGGCGGAATCCTCGTGTTCGAGAAGGGCCAGCCCTCGCCCGAGGACCTGGACGCCCTGCTCGCGCCCTCAATGCGCCACCAGGACGTGCACATCGAGCTTTCCATCGGATCGGGCCGGGGCACCTTCACGCTGCTGGCCTCGGATTTGACCAAGCGCTACGTGGAGATCAACGCGGACTACCGAACCTGATCCGGGCCGAACAGCAAACATTTCCACTCCCACCCCCCCCAATCCGGGGGTCCGGGGGGGCCACGGCCCCCCGGCAGGGATGGTCCAGGAAGGGGCAGCGCCCCTTTCTGGCCGCCGGAGGCGCCTTCCACCATGTCCCGACTGAAAAAACGTTCGCGCCTGACGCGCCTGGCCGACTTCCTGTTCGAGTGCGGCATGCTGCGCAAAACCCCGCGCACCGGCTACCAGTTCCTGGGCACCGGGCAGGAGAACGTGGCCGAGCACAGCTTCCGCACGGCGGTCATCGGCTTTGTGCTGGCGCAAATGGCCGGGGCGAACAAGGAGCGCACGGCCATGATGTGCCTGTTCCACGACCTGCACGAGGCGCGCACCGGCGACTTCAACTACGTGGCCCACATCTACAACACGAGCCAGCGCACCCGCGCCCTGGCCGACGCGCTTTCCGGCACCGGCCTGGAGGGCGACCTCATGCCCCTGTGGACCGAGCTGGAGGAGACCGAGACCCCGGAGGCGCACCTGGCCCAGGACGCCGACCAGCTGGACCTGATGCTGAACCTGAAGGAGCAGTCGGACCTGGGCAACAGGTACGCCGACAAATGGCTGGCCGCAGCGACGGCGCGCATCCGCACGCCCGAGGGCAGGCAGCTGGCCCGCACCATCCTGGAGACGGACCACACGGAATGGTGGTTTCTCGGGCCGGACGCTTCGTGGTGGGAGAAGAAGAACGGCTCGCGCAAAAACCTGCCGAAGATCCCCGTGCCGGACGCTGCAAAGGAAGACGGCGGCGCCGACGGAGACGAGAGCGGAAACGAGGACGGCCAGTAGTTTCGGAGTTACATTATTGTTTTAAATGTCACGCCTCGGGGCGCAAGGGATTGCACCCAGCCTTGCCTTGTGCTAGTTGCGTGCAGTCGCTGGGAACGCAACGTGCGCCCGGCGGCCTCATTTTGCGGACACGAGGGAGGCCTTGGCAGGCGTGGCCTGGCAGGGCGCAAAGGGGGATTCCGCAGCAATGATCCACGGCAGACGCCCACAGCTATCGCCCATCGCCCTTCTGGGCGACGCGACCTTGCGCTTTGTGGGCGACACAGGGGCCATGTTCCTGTTCCTGGCGGAAGCCAGCGTGCGCATCTTCTCGTCCCTTGGCCAGTTCCCCAAGATGGTGCGCCAAGTCTACTTCATCGGCGTCAAAAGCATCAGCGTCATCACCCTCATCGGCCTGTTCACCGGCATGGTCATCGGCCTGCAGATGCACTACGCCCTGGCCAAGTTCGGGGCCGAGGGCTTCCTGGGCGCGGCCGTGGCCCTGTCGCTGGTGCGCGAGCTCGGGCCCGTGCTCACGGCCATCATGATCACCGGCCGGGCCGGGTCGTCCATGACCGCCGAGATCGGCGTCATGCGCATCAGCGAGCAGGTCGACGCCCTGCGCGTCATGGACATCAACCCCATCGGCTACCTGGTGAGCCCCAAGCTGGCGGCCAGCATCATCTGCTTCCCCATCCTCACGGCCTTCTTCGACCTGGTGGGCATGGCCGGGGGCTACCTGACCGGCGTGCTGCTCCTGGGCGGCAACGAGGGGGTCTACTTCTACCGCATCCAGGCCTACATGAAGATGAGCGACGTGTCCGGCGGCTTCATCAAGTCCCTGGTCTTCGCCGTGGTGGTCTGCACCGTGTCCTGCTTCATGGGCTTCTACACGCACACCCGGCGCGACGCAGTGGGCCCGGAGGCCGTGAGCCAGGCCACAACAGCGGGTGTTGTGACCTCGTGCATCCTGATCCTTCTGGCCGACTACATCCTGACCTCCCTGTTGTTCTAGGAAGCCTGGCATGACGCGAGACAAAACACCGGACATCCGCCTCGAGGGCCTGACCGTCGGCTACGGCAAGACCGCCGTGGTCAGCGGCATCGACGCGGTGCTGCCCGGCGGCAAGATTTCGGTGATCCTGGGCGGCTCGGGCTGCGGCAAGTCCACCCTGCTCAAGCACATCCTCATGCTCCATTCCCCCCTGGCCGGGCGCATCATGATCGGCCGCCACGACCTGAACAAGCTGGACCGCCGCGGCAAGCACTGCCTGCGCCAGCGCATGGGGGTCCTGTTCCAGGACGGCGCCCTGCTCGGCTCGCTCTCGCTCGGCGACAATGTCGCCCTGCCCCTGCGCGAGCACACCCGGCTGGACGAGAAGACCATCCACGAGCGCGTGCTGGACAAGCTGGCCCTGGTGGGGCTGGAGGACTTTCACGACTACTACCCGAACGAGCTCTCCGGCGGCATGCGCAAGCGCGCCGGGCTGGCCCGGGGCATGGTCATGGACCCGCCGCTGTTGTTCTGCGACGAGCCGACGAGCGGGCTTGACCCGGTGACGGCGGCGGAGCTGGACCAGCTGCTGCTGGAGCTGAAGAAGAGCTTCGACATGACCATGGTCGTGGTCAGCCACGACCTGGACAGCATGCGCGCCATCGCCGACCATGTGGTGGTGCTGGGCGACGGCCGCGTGCTCTTCAACGGCCTGCGCGACGAGCTTGAGGCCACCACGGACGACTACCTGCGGCGTTTCCTGGACCGGCAGGCGGCCGCGCGCACAAGCCCCCGGCTGACCATGCCGGCGCTTGATTTCAAGGTCATGAAACGCGACTGCTCCAAATACTTGGGCGAGGGCTGACGCGTCAGCGAAAGAAGGCTGGCGTGAAAAGGCCGGCGCGGTTTCTGGGCGAGGTCGAGGACCACAGTTGGACCCTGCGTCCAGGCCATGGGAGGTGCAAATGAAAAAGTATTCCAAGGAAACCCAGGTGGGCATCTTCGTGCTGCTGGGATTTTTGGCCATCGCCTACATGAGCGTCAAGCTCGGGAACGTGCACCTGTTCTCCGACAACTTCTATCCCATCGTCGCCAAGTTCAACGACGTGACGGGACTGAAGCTGAACGCGCCGGTGCAGATGTACGGGGTGGAGATGGGCTTCGTGGAGAAGATCGGCATAGACCTGGATTCGGGCATGTCCTCGGTCACCCTGCGCATCCGCAAAGACATCAAGCTCACGGACGACACCATCGCCTCGGTGAAGACCAGCGGCCTCATCGGCGACAAGTACATCAAGATCTCGCGCGGCGGCGGCGATCCCATCAAGTCTGGAGCCGTGTTGCGCGACACGGAATCGTCTATTGACCTTGAGGAGTTAATCAGTAAATATGTGTTCGGCGGCGTGTAAAAGCGTGGCCCATCATACATTGGCGGTGCGCTTGAAGATGAAGAAATTTTCGATCATTATCGGCACGTTGCTCCTGACGGCCTGCTTCTGCACCTCTGCCCTGGCCGGAGAGGCGCAAGATCGCCTGAAGGTCGGCATCGACAATGTCATCAATATTTTGTCCGACGCCTCCCTGAAGGGGCCGGCGAAACGGGCCGCGCGGCAGCAGAAATTGCGCACCGTGGCCGATGGCTTCTTCGACTGGCGCGAGCTGTCCCGCCGGGCTGCGGCCGAGAGCTGGAAAAAGTTCACGCCCAAGCAGCAGGACGACTTCGTGGTCAGCTTCTCGGAGCTGTTGCAGAAGACGTACGTGCGCAAGCTTGAGAAGTACAACAACGAGAAGGTCGAGTACCTGGGCGAGCAGATCGCCGAGAACCAGGCATTCCTCAAGACCCAGGTTGTCATGAAGGACAAGAGCATCCCCATCAACTACGTCATGATCAAGCACAGCCAGTGGATGGTCTATGACGTCGTGGTGGAGGGCGTGAGCCTGGTCAAGAACTACCGCACCCAGTTCGCCAAGATCCTGTCCAAGGAAACCCCGGACGCGCTCATCCAGCGCATCAAGGACAAGATCAAGTCCCTGGACGCCGGCAAAAACGTCGATGACGTGGCAAGCTAGGACGGAGACAACAATGATGTCACACGAGAAGGCGGCGCGCATGCACACCCTGTCCCGGAGCCTCCTGGCGACCCTGGCGTTGACGTTACTCTGCTCGGGCGCGGCCCTGGCCGCCGGGCCGGACGGCCAGCCCGCCGCCACCGCGCCAGCCAGCCTGGCCCAGAAGACCGAGGCGCCCAGCATCCTGCTGGCCTACGGCGATGTGGACATCTGGGACGAGACCGGCCAGATCATCAAGAAGCCCGCCAAGGGCGAGATGATGACCAAGTCCGATGCCGCCGCATCCACCCCGGACCCCCTGGAAGGCTGGAACCGCATGTGGTTCACCTTCAACGACAAGCTCTACTTCTGGGCCATGAAGCCCGTTGCCCAGGGCTACAGCGCCGTGATCCCCGAGCGTCCGCGCATCTGGGTCGGCAACTTCTTCCACAACCTCATGTACCCCGTGCGCTTCGTCAGCCTCATGCTCCAGGGCAAGCCCGACGCCGCCGCGGTGGAGACCTCGCGCTTCATCGGCAACACGGCCTTCGGCCTGGGCGGCTTCGCCGACATCACCGCCGACAGCAAGCCCTACAAGCCCATCGGCTCCACCGAGAAGGACCTGGGCCTGACCTTCGGCTACTGGGGCATGGACAACGGCATGTACCTGGTGTGGCCCTTCATCGGCCCCTCCTCCGCGCGCGACACCGTGGGCTATGCGGGCGACTACTTCCTGACCCCCGTCAGCTACATCCACCCCTGGTACTGGTCCATCGCCACCAAGGGCTACGACAAGATCAACGAGATCTCCATGCGCATCGGCGATTACGAGACCCTGAAGGAGGCGTCCGTCGACCCGTACGATGCCGTGCGCGACGCCTACCTGCGCAACCGCCACAAGAAGATCAACGACTAGGACTCCTGGCGGCTGGAGCCTCGTCATGCGACTGGCCGTCATCTCCGACTCGCATCTGTCCATACCAGACGACCGCTTCGAGCGCGTCTACGACCGGCATCTCGCCGACGCAGACGCGCTCTTGCATTGCGGCGACATGGTCAGCGCGGCGCTCTACCACTGCTTCTGCCGCCACCCGCGCTTTCTGGCCGTGCGCGGCAACTGCGACCACTTCCTGCTGGACCACGACCTGCCGCAGACCCGCAGCGCGGAGCTGGCCCTGGGCCCGGACCGCGTGCTGCGCATCGGCATGGCCCACGGCTGGGGCGAGCGCTCAACCGTCTGGCAGCGCGTGGCCGAGCTCTTCCCCGGCCACGACCTGGTCTGCTTCGGCCACACCCACCGCCGCCTTTGGGCCGAGCACCACGGCTCGTACCTGCTCAACCCCGGCAGCCTGGCCGAGGGCTCCCTGGCCCTGGTCGACGTGGCCGACGACGGCGGCCTGACCTGCACCTTTGTTGACGTGACCCAGGAAGACTAGCCCGCCAGCGCTCCGGACTGCCTTGGCAAGACTGGCGTGAACCTGTGATGTCCCCTGGGGATGGAGGTGGCGTGATGGACGGTCTGCTCAGGTTTCGGCGGCGGCTTCAGCCCACGGTTCTGGCCATGTTTCGGCGCGGCCTGGCCGCCAGCCTCCTGGCCCTGCTCCTGCTCCACCCTGCGGCAAGTCTCGCCGAGACGACGTCCGAGCCCCCGGCCCCTGCCTTCCCCCCTGCGGCCAGCGCCCAGCGCGCGGCCCTGCTGGCCGGGTATGCGGCGGAAATACGGCGCG
>Ga0209373_10005191_pt1 | contig 10766 bp, 7 predicted proteins | sample Higcelweek5metaG_FD_187173 | JGI IMG/M metagenome (GOLD analysis project Ga0209373, IMG submission 187173) | Freshwater pond sediment microbial communities from the University of Edinburgh, under environmental carbon perturbations - High... | ecosystem: Environmental > Aquatic > Freshwater >... | reverse complement strand
GAATTCGCTGAGAACGAAGAAATCTTTCCCTATACACGCCGAAGTGTTGAGAATACGCTTTTCGCGCAAGAACAGATCGGAAGGATCGAACTACCGGAGGAATGGACGAGCGAGATGGTGCCTTGGGACTGGGAGAACCGCTCTGTCAGGAAGAGGATGATTCCCTATGAGCCTGCGATCTGCCTCCGTGGTGCCGGAACTGTACGAGGCCCATTGATCGGCGGATGCATCGAGGTCATGGAGTTCATGAAGGAGACGATCCTTTGGGAAAGAGAGCAGTTCGAAGGTGCCGTGATTTTTTTCGAGACATCGGAGGACATGCCGACACCGACAAACCTTTCGTATTATCTCCGGAACTATGGGATGCAGGGGATTCTTGCGAAGGCTGCCGGTCTTGTCTTCGGAAAACCTTACGACAATAAATATGCTGCCGAGTATCAGACGACGATTCTCTTTGTCCTCGATGAATTCGGTCTTGATCGGCTTCCAGTCGTATTCGGCCTGCCGTTTGGCCATACGGAGCCGATGACGGTGCTTCCATACGGGGCGGTAGCGGAGCTTTCCTGTGAGGAAGCCTCGCTTGTGATTCTTGAACCGGCTGTTTCTCCGAGGAGGAGCTAATCGGCCTGTTTGAGGTCAATCGTAGGCAAGAAATCAATCGAGGATAGACGTCGGTCCGGCAAAAAGCAATGTTTGTTTACAGATTTGTCTTCGATAGCATTCTTTTACGTGTTAAAATAATAGACAAGATTTACCTGGGTATCGAAATATCACCGCGTCAATCGGCGCGGCTCCGGAGGAAACCATTATGAAACGCTTGCTGTCTGTCGCACGTCACGCGCATTGGAATCGAGTGCTCATAGCCTCTCTTCTGAGTTTAACCTTTCTTCTGACTGCTTGCGGGGGGAATACGACTAAGTCGACTACCGCTACCACCAAGGCTTCTCCGGCTTCTGCGGATTCTTCCGAATCCGAGAACACGGACGGGACCACACCCGACGCTACGACGGGAACGGTCGCCGATGTAGACCGCAATCTCTATGAGATGGATCTGACGCTTGACCCGGAGAACAAGAGTATCGGCGGTACCGTCACAGTCACCATCCTCAATGACAGCGGATTTGACTGGCCGGATTTGTGCTTCCGTGACTATCCGAGTCTTTTCCTTACCGATCCGAATACCGGAGAGGAGACAGACGGCAAGGTGTCTGAGATTTCTTCTCTGACGGATATCGCAACAGGTGAGGTTCTGGCGATCGAGCGTTCCGAGAAGGACGCGTCGATCATTACCGTTCCGTTGACGGAGCCGTTCAAAGCAGGAGAAGTCCGAGCATATACCTTTACGTTCACTTCCTATGTTCCGACGATCGGAGATCGCTTTGGCAACAGTGAGGGTGTGTTTAATCTATCAAATTTCTATCCGGTTCTTGCGGTATATGAGGAGGACGGCTGGGTAGCCCAACCGTACTTTGCATATGGCGAGTGTTTCTATAGCGTAACCGCGGATTATCAGGTGAAGATCGCAGCTCCCGAGGATATGACAGTGATCAGCTCCGGTGATGAGACGAAGGGTGAGGCAGGCGCATGGACGATCGAGGCGGAACTCGTACGGGATATTGCAATCGTTGTCGGTTCGGGCTTCTCGGTCAAGACCGGTGAGGTCGGCGGCGTTGCGGTGAACTGTTACTATCTGACGGAAGACACAACGTGGGGAGATGTCGCGCTGACAGCGGCCTCAACATCGATTACATCTTTTGAAGAAACCTTCGGAGAATATCCGTATCCCGAGGTGGACGTCGTACAGACGTATCTTGCGGCTGCTGGCATGGAATATCCGTCGCTTATCATGATAACGACCTATCTTGGCACCTCGCCGGATCCGGATGGCAGCCTCTCGGTGGTCATCGCCCACGAGTTAGCGCATCAGTGGTTCTACGGAATGGTCGGCAATGACCAGTATGCGGAAGCGTGGCTCGACGAGTCGCTCGCCTCCTATGCGGAATTCGTCTACATGAATTCGTATCTTGAACCTGCTGTTGTAGCTGAACGCGCGCAGCAGATGGAAGATTCGATGAAGACGGAAGGCATGCCGATGGCCCGTGCAGATTTCCGACTGAATGCCGCGTATAACGAGTTCGAAGGCGATTACGACTATGTTTATTCCGCATATTATTGTGGCAAGGTTTTCATCTATCGTTTATGGCAGCAGATGGGTGACGAAGCCTTCGATACGATGATCAAGGAATATGTCGCGACGTACACCAACAAGATTGCGACCACCCAGGATTTTGTTGACATAGTGAAGAAGCATGCGCCGGACAATGCCGAAGTCAATACAATTCTGGATCTGTACCTGGACGCCGAGATCTGACTCGATGCTTTTCGCGCGAGTGATATATGAGTAAAGAAGAGGACCGGGTGGAGGAACACCTGGTCCTTTTCTTTGCCGCACACACGAGAATCAGCAATTAGACGTGCATATCGGCATAATTGAAAAGAAGGATGGATTAGGAATACGAGCGAAACGTTTTGTCGCATGTGCACAAAAAATCCGGAAAATTTAACAATAATATGTGCAATACCACTTGACACGAGCGTTTAGGATGCTATAATTAAGACAAGCTCCAGGGAATACACAAGAGATTCCGAATATACGAGGAGAGCCGCCGTAAGATAATTACGGAGAGCGAATAGCGATTGACGAGCCACGCAGATGGAAACAAGTCGCGATCCAGTGAAAGAGTCAACAAGTAGGAAGTGCGGTAGGGTCATTGAATCGGAACCATAACGAGCCGAAAAGGATTCGAGAACAGGATAAAGAGATTCGCGGTAAAGGGCGTCCGTACAAAGGAAAATCGAAGAGGTTCGCTGGAGCTCCTTTATGCTCAAGAACCGGCACGCAAGATAGCGTGCCGGTTCTGTTTTTTTCACGTTCCTATACCCCCTATGGCAAGAAGAAAGACCGGGTGCACGCTCTTGTGTGCAGCCCGGTCTCTCGCGTAGGGCAGAAAGAGCGGTGTTATCGAATATCTCTGCGCGTGAAGGAATCGAAGGAGATGAAGAGCATTGTGAAGGCAAGAACACCGAGGTAGATCAGGGAGAAAATGGCAGGAGGGGTCTGATAGTTGAATGGAGTCTGCATCATCTCCATAGTAAAATCATAACCGCTTGACATGAGTCCGGCGTAGGGAAAGAGTCGTCCGGTCAGATCAAGGTTATTGAATGGCATGAATTTCAACATTTCCATATTGGGTAACATCATGCAAGCTTGCTTCGCGATGCTCCCACCAAAGAAGGCCCCGAGCGGTAGAGCGACCGAGAGTGCCGTATTGCGGGATATAATCGAACACATAAACGCGAAGCAGATCAGGAATAGGACATCTACATAAGCGATGAGAGCCTTGAGAAGAACAAACACATAGGCAGGCATCATCGATATTGCATCACCCGCAATATATACGTACGGCACTGTGCTATTGAATCCGTAAACGAATCCATGCCCCAAGATACTCGCAAGGTACAGGAGCAAAACCGCAACAAGGCCGGTGACGACAAGTGAGCATAGCTTTGCGATCCAGATCTTATAGCGTTTTACCGGGGCGATGATCAGTGACTTGATCGAGCCGGTGGAGATTTCATGGGAGACTGTTCCGCCGGCAATAATGATCATCATAATCGTGACGAAGAACATTCCGAAGGATATCGATGTGTTAAACGCTGACAAACGATCACTGTCATCCATCCGGAGAGGATAGCAACTATTGTCGAGACGGTAGTTCATAATACGCAACTCGGATTCGGCAAACTGTCGTTCCTTAAGCGTCATGGGACTTCCGGTGTAAGAATTAACTCCGCTATCCAGACTTAGCATTTTATCCGCTATATCGTAATAAGCCTGCATTCGGGCATCACCATCCTGCGATGGCGTAATATTCCCGTCCGGCATTAACGCCAACCGGATGGCCAATAGTTCAAGTTGCGTCTCTTTCTCGCGAACGGTCAGACTGGAGTCTGCATCAATACGCCGGTTCTCGGCATCGAGGAATGCATGGAAATCCTTGGTCTTCAAGACCGCCTCGTAATCCTGACTTATGGACTTCAACAGATCGATCTCATCTCTCTTGTTGTCACTCGGCTTGGCTTCATAAACCGCCTCGGCATCACGGATCGTCATTCTCAACATTGTTAACTTGGCAATTGACTCGCCCGCAAAAGTCCCATCATACCCGGGATATACCTTGTTCTCCAACGCAAGCGAATAGATGTCCAGTCTGTCCTGGGCGCTGCCAAGCTCGTAGTTCGCAGCGGCAAGCATCATATCTTTCTCTTCGGGGCTTACATCCATAGCCTCAATGGAAGCGATTCTTGCTGTAATATCGTCGATTTCTTTCTGGAAACCGGCGATCGAGTTCTTTGTATCTTCCTCCATAATGGTGGAATCAGACTGATAGTAAGTCATGGCGGATGCGGTAAACATGGCAATAAGTCTTACACCGACCGGAGCAAGCATTCCGGCAAACATCGTAAGGACCAGAAAAACAATCACCGAAGGTTTCAATCGAATCTTGATGATCTCATTATAGAAAAGTGCTTTTAGTTTACGCAATGTGCATCCCTCCCCCTGTTATTTCGAGGAAGGCATCCTCAAGGCTTACCTTCATCTGTGAAATTCCGGTGATGACAATCTTCTTCGACAGAAGATCGAAAATGATCTTCTGTAAGATATCCTCTGCCGCGCGCACTTCAAATCCGACTTCGTCTGTGCGTACAATCTCTGCGCCCTCCACCGAGGCAGTGATTTTAGTAGCCCCGGCCGGATCAGAAACCGTGAGGAAGTACGACGGTGTACGATTCCCCTGGTTGGAAATCTCGTCCATCAACAGGACCTTGAGGATGCGGCCGTTATTAATAATCGCAACACGGTCGCACATCATTTGCATTTCGGAGAGAAGATGACTTGAGACCATGACAGCGACATTCTCCTCGTGAGCCAGCTTCTTCAGAATGTCACGAAGCTCGCGGATGCCGGCTGGATCCAGGCCGTTCGTCGGCTCGTCGAGAATCAGGATCTTGGGCCGGTGGAGCAAAGCTTGCGCAAGGCCGACACGTTGCTTCATACCCAGGGAGTATCGCTTAATCTTATCGTTGATACGATCCTCCATACCGACAAGACGAACGACCTCGTCAATCCGTCCGGGGGTTACTCCATCGTGAAGCCGCGCGTACATCTCAAGGTTCACGCGACCGGACAGGTCCTGATACATCTCGGGATTCTCGACAATACCTCCGAGAGCCGCCATTGCCGATTCATATTTCTTCCGGTGATCGAAACCATCAATTATGATGTCACCCTCGTCGACAGAGAAAAAGCCCATAATCATCTTGATCGTTGTAGTCTTTCCAGCTCCATTCGGACCGAGAAAACCGAAGACCTCGCCCTGCCGGAGTTCAAAGGAGATATTGTCGATAATCTTCTTGCGCCCGATCGTTTTCGATACATTCTGGATTCGCATGATTGATTCCATAATTCACCTCACCATATTGGGATATCGAGTTGAGAGAAATAAATCTTCCACTCGCCGTTCTGCTTCTTCAACGCAAATGTATCGGTTGACTGCCACGATTCCGATTTTACGGAAGAATCTGACATTACGTCATAATCGACCGTTGTCAGGGTTTGGACCTGCACATAAACCGTATCGTCGGCATAGGAGATTGTCGGACCGAACTGGACGACCTTATCTACGGACCGGATATAGCTGCCAACCGACCTCTGCGTCTCGTACATTGTCATCAATCGATCGAGCTCGAAAGAAAGGGCATCTTCGCTCTCGTACAGATTCTCGCCGACCTCGTCGCGAATGGAAGAGAGATAAGCGGATGGCCCCGTTCCTGGACCCGGAAATCGATGTTCTTCCGGCAGGGGAACCCAATCGCAAAAATCTTCCAGATAGGTTAAACAAACGGACCTGATCTCTTCTTTCTCTCCCGCTCGCGAGACCTCCAGGGCAACAAGATAGACGGATAGTCCGATGACCAACGCGAAAAACAAAATCAGACCTCGGTTGATTTTGGAAAGAAACTTCTTCATAATTCCTCCCTTGTCAGTATCTACTATCGAGCATAATAGCATGAATATCATTCGCGAAAAGCATGGTTACGAAAAAGTCACAAAGCGTTGATAATCTTTGAGCGAATTGCTTTTTCGAACGTAGCTTTCTGGAGTACTTTGCTCGCGTGATATAATAATTTCGCTTGTTTTCCCGCAACAAAGAGAGAGGAGCTTTCGATGCAGCATCAGGAGAGCCGAAAGAACTTCATATGGAACTCAATCGGCGCGGGACTCAACAGTCTGCACTCGCCGCTGTTCCTCTTTGCTGTCACGCGATTTCTCGATTTGCGTGCCGCCGGTTATTTCTCCCTCGCGTACGCAACCGGACTTCTTCTATCCAATATCGGACTGTTTGGCGTGCGCAGCTACCAGATCACGGACGTAAGCGGCGAGCACAGCGATGAGGTCTATCTTAAGGCTCGCCTGATCTCCACCGGGTGGATGGTGATTGCCGCGGTACTTTTTGCCCTCGGTCGCGTAGCGGACCCAACGATTTGCTGGCTTATCCTTTTTCAGGCATTATGGCGCGTGCCGGAATCATTGGCCGACGTCATGCACGGCACATTTCAGATGAAGGGACGCCTCGACCTGGCGGGGAAGTCGCTGTTTCTGCGCGGTGTTCTGTGCAGCGCCGCATTCCTTCTTGCTATCACGATGACGAGGGATCTTCTTCTGGCCTCCGGTCTTCTGGCCGCTTCGAGCATCGCGGTTTTTTGTTTCTACGACATTCGCTATTATCGCCGGCTCTGCCCCGAGAGCCGCTTCGGCTTCTCGCGTGAAGCGGTAGGCCTTCTTTTGGCGTCGCTACCACTCTTTCTGATCTCCATGCTCTACGCCTACCTATTGAATGCGTCGCGTTTCGCGATTGAGCTTTTCGGGACGGTTGAAGGACAGGCCGCATTCTCTGTCGCTGTTCTGCCATCCTCGCTCTTGTGGGCGCTCTACCTGCTTCTTCTGACCCCGAAGCTCCCGCGTCTGGCCAAACTCTACTTCGCGAATGACAGGAAAGCGTTTCTGACAACTGCCTTCAGGCTCGCTGGTGGTGCGGCAGCTCTCTGTGCAGTGCTTTACCTGTTCCTACTTGTTGTTGGAAATCAGCTCCTGTCTTCCGTGTTTCATGTCGACCCGCAATCGATCCGTGATTCTCTGCTCCTCGCGTGCGTTGCTGGCGGATTCTTATGCATCGCAACGGTTTTCTCCAATCTCCTCGTTCTGTTGCGCGAGATGCGCATGTTACTCCTCATCTACGGCGCTGTCGCCACCATCACCGCTGTGATGTCGGGCCTTCTGGTCGCTTTCGGAGGAGAAACGGGCGCGGCTGTCGCCTATCTTGCGACAATGGCAGCTCTCTGCGCGGCTCTTGCGGCGGGCTTTATCTATGCCGACGCGAAAAGAACCAAGGATCGCGGCGCGATGACGCGATAATTTTCGTGGGCAAATTGTTCTTAACGAGAGCAAAAGAGGTTATAATCATATTGTTTATCATAGCCGTATTCATCCGGTGTCCGATGGGAGGCTTTATGACCGAACCGAAACTAGATGCCTTTTTTGACAGAGCTACGACAGGTCTTTCGCGACAAAAGGTGGTTCGAAGCGATTCGAACACTGTCTCGGACATGATATTTATAAGCATGAACCGGAGTTTCGAACGACTGACCGGTCTGCACGCCGTCGACATCATCGGGAAACGGTTCTCCGAGGTATTTTCCCAGGACAATGGGTTCCAAATGACGCTTCTGTCGGATCATCTCGAGATCCTTCTGTACCGCGTGCTGGGCGAGACGGATAAGAAGGCCCCTCGGGAACAATGGATTCGTGTGAGCTCCTTCGGAATTGATGACGAGCTTTTTGGGTCGACCTATACCGATGTCACGAGGACAGAGATGCTCCGGCGTCGAACGACCGGCCTTCTCAATGTATCGACTGATATCCTTTGCTCCTTTGATCTATCCCTTCGGTTTGTCGAGGTTTCTGACGCGTTCACGAGAGCTTTCGGCTACGAGAAAGAGGACGTTGAGAACGTCAATCTCCTTACCATGATGAATATCGACGATGTGCCGCAGGCCATGGAGATTGTTCGAACGATCGCGCAGAAGCGGCAGGTCTTCGGTTACCGGTGCCTGCTACATTGTAAGTCCGGCGTTTTTCGCAGTACGGAATGGCGATTCAGCCTGATCGATTCACATATCTTTGCTTCGTGCCGTGAGATTGAGGACGGAGATGAGAACTCCAGAAAGACCGCGGATACAGATGCCGCCAGCCGTATTGACGAACGTACGGGTTTGTTCAACCGTGATTTCTTCTTCCGGTCCGCATCGGCAGAAATGGATCGTGCGCTTCTCTACAATGAGAAGATTTCGATCTTGATTGTAGAGATCGAGCACCTGAAGACGGTCAACGATACCTGGGGCCACCCTGTGTCGGACGATATTATGCGCCAGGCGGGACAACTCATTTCGCATACGGTCCGCAAGGCGGACATAGCCGTGCATTTCGGCGGAGACGAGATCGTGATTCTCCTGCCGCAGACGACAGCTGTCGGCGCCACCGCAGCCGCGGATAAGCTCCGCCGGATCCTTGCCGAGAATATTCGCACGAAGACCGGCAAGGTCAGTGCCTCCTATGGCCTCGCGGAGCGCGGCCAGGACGAGCCTTTGCCGATCTGGTATAAGCGCGCCGACGCGGCATTACATTCCGCCAAAGCGAGAGGACATAACTGTATTTCTACGGCCGAAGCGAACGCCTTGTTCATCGCGCCCGAATTGCGATATGTCTGGCAGCCCGCATTCGAGAGCGGAGATCGCGAGCTCGACACACAGCATCGTGAACTGCTGCTGGTGGGTCGCGAGCTGATCGACATGTCGATCGCCAATGTCGGATACGCAGAGATCATCAAGGTCGTTGAGCATCTCGTTGAACTCGTGAAGCAGCACTTCACCTACGAAGAGCAACTTCTGTCGAGACTCCGCTACAAGGAATCCCGTCAGCACGGCAAGATCCACCAGAAACTCCTCGGCAAGATCGATTTTCTGGTATCGTCGTTGCGCCGCCAGCAACTGAAGTCGCCCGCGTTCTACCTGTTCCTCACCAAGGAGTTGGTCTATTCGCATGTCGTGGAAGATGATGCCCGGTTCTTTCCGCTGATTCACATCTCTCAGGAAATCGGCTCTGTCGGATGATTCGGATTCGACGATGCCTCTTTCCGCTTCGCTGTGACGAGCGGATGCTTGCCGCACTCGTCGCGTCGCGTCTGGGGGTTGAACCAGCAATCATCCAATCCGTCACGATAACCGATCGCGAAATCGTACCCGGAATAGACGAAGCCGAGATGTGTTGTCGGGCGACGCTTGTCGTCGCAGTGACATGCAGAGAAGAGTCCCTCGTATGGGGCAGAGGCGACCGGAACATCTCGCTGATCTCTGAACCGCTACCCTATCCATCCCCTGTCAGAGGCACCCCGCCGCTCGATGGTTGTAGGCCGCTTGTCGTCGGATCCGGTCCGGCGGGACTTTTCGCGGCATATCTTCTTGCGCGGGCGGGAAGAAGACCGATACTCATTGAACGGGGCCGGGACATTCGGGATCGTGACGAAGATGTATCTCGCCTGATGCGTGAGGGTATTCTCGACCCCGAGAGCAACGTCGCGTTTGGCGCCGGCGGTGCGGGAACCTATTCCGACGGCAAACTCAAACCGGGGCAAATCGACCCGCTGAAGCGATTTATCCTGGAGACTCTTGTGGAAGCCGGTGCCCCTGAAGATATTCGGATCGAAAAGAATCCGCACGTCGGGACGGATGTGCTTCGCAAGGTTGTCACATCGCTTCTTCGTGCGATTCGGGAGCTGGGCGGCGAGATCTATTTCTCAACGCGCTTCGAGCGACTGATCCTCGAGAACGGTCGCGTGACAGGGGCCGAGATTCGAACCAGCGAAGACGTCCGGGAAATCTCTACGCACGCAATTGTGCTTGCGACGGGCCACGGTGCCCGGGATACCGTGAGGCGTCTTTATGAGCAAGGTGTTCATATGGAGGCGAAGCCGTTTGGTATCGGCCTTCGAATCGAGCATCCGCAGACTCATATCAATCGTCTGGTCTATAAGGCCGGATACCGTGACGAATTGCCGGCGGCATCCTACCGCATGGTCGTTCATTTGCCCGGCGGCCGAAGTGTGTATACCTTCTGTATGTGTCCCGGGGGTTTGGTCGTGCCGGCGACGAGCGAAGCGGGTGCGATCGTAACCAACGGCATGAGTTATCGTGCGCGCGGTGGGCGAAATGCGAACGCAGCGCTTCTTGTCTCGATTCTGCCGGAGGATATCGGCAACCCGTCCGTTCTTGCCGGCTTTGACTTGCAGTGGCAGGTTGAGAGAGCCGCCTACGATGCAGGTGGCGGTAATTTCCGCGCGCCGGTTCAGCGACTCGGTGATTTTCTGGAGGATAAAGAGACGAAGTCCTTCGGAGAGGTTCTTCCGACCTATCGACCCGGAACGACGTTTTCGCGCGTTGATGCGTATCTTCCTCCCGCGATTGCCGGCGCACTTCGGGCCGCTCTTCCGGAGATGGGCGAATGGATGCCGGGCTATCTTCATCCGGACGCTGTGCTTAGTGGCGCCGAGACGAGATCAACCTCGCCGGTAAGAATTCTGCGCGATGCA
>Ga0209373_10005189_pt1 | contig 10770 bp, 9 predicted proteins | sample Higcelweek5metaG_FD_187173 | JGI IMG/M metagenome (GOLD analysis project Ga0209373, IMG submission 187173) | Freshwater pond sediment microbial communities from the University of Edinburgh, under environmental carbon perturbations - High... | ecosystem: Environmental > Aquatic > Freshwater >... | reverse complement strand
TACCAAACGATGCACACCGTTTTCACCTTTTAAATAACCAAAGGCAAAATCGCCTTCGAATTCTAAGGTTACAGTTTTAATTCCCGCAACATCACCTTCCTGAAAGTTCAATTCTCTAATTTTGTAGCCTTGTTTTTCACCCCACATTAAATACATTCGCATTAGCATGGATGCCCAGTCACAACTTTCGGTTCCACCAGCACCAGCCGTAATTTGTAATACAGCACTCATGCTATCTCCTTCGTCGGAAAGCATGTTTCTAAATTCTAAATCCTCAATATGATTTAAAGTTTGTTGGTAAAGCGTTTCAACTTCTTCTTCGGTTACATCTCCTTCTTTGAAGAAATCCATCATAATTTGAAGTTCTTCAGAGAATTCAATTCCTTTATTGTAATCTTCCACCCATTTCTTTTTAGAACGTAGGTTTCTTACAATGATTTCGGCTTCTTTTGGATTGTTCCAAAAATCGGGAGCGAAGGTTTTTTCTTCCTCGTTAGTTATTTCAATCGTTTTGGCATCAATGTCAAAGATACCTCCTTAACGCGCCAAGGCGATCAATAATATCTCTGACTTGTTCTGTATTTATCATAAATATTGTAGTTTTACAGAACAAAAATAGCTATTCTTTTTTATTCTATGGAAATAAATTTAGTAAGTGATACTGTAACCAAGCCTTCTGTTGAGATGTTAAACGCCATGTTTAATGCTAAAGTAGGCGATGATGTATATAAACAAGACCCAACAGTCAATGAGTTAGAAGAAACTTTGGCCGATTTGTTTGGGATGGAAGCCGCTTTGTTTTTTCCTTCGGGAACTATGGCAAATCAGACAGCGATTAAGTTGCATACACAACCAGGTGAGCAAATAATTTGCGATAAATATTCGCACATTTATCATTATGAAGGAGGTGGTGCTTCTTTCAATAGTGGTGTTTCGTGTTGTTTAGTAGATGGAAATCGCGGTATGATAACGGCGGATTTAGTTAAAAACGGTATTAATGACCCTGAATTTTATCACGCGCCTTTAACTTCGTTAGTTAGTATTGAAAACACAACCAATAAAGGTGGTGGCGCTTGTTATGACTTACAACCTTTACAAGAAATTAAGCAAGTTTGCATCGACCATAATTTGAAATACCATTTAGATGGTGCGCGTTTGTGGAATGCTTTGGTAGCAAAAAAACAACATCCAAAGCAGTTTGGTGAATTGTTTGATACGATTTCGGTTTGTTTATCGAAAGGATTGGGTGCTCCTGTAGGTTCGGTTTTATTAGGAAGCAAAGAAGATATGCATCGTGCTTTGCGAATTAGAAAGATTTTTGGTGGCAATATGCGTCAATCTGGATATTTGGCTTCAGCTGGATTATTTGCATTGCAGAACAACATCAGTCGTTTAGAAATTGACCACAGAAGAGCCAAAGAATTAGGCAGTTTATTAGAAAAAATGCCTTGGGTTGCCAATGTGGAACCTGTGGAAACCAATATTTTGATTTTCGGATTGCAACCTTTTGTAGATGAAAAGCTTTTCATGGAAAAATTGAAACAAAAAGGTATTGCAATTAGTTCTATGGGACATGGAAAACTTCGAATAGTAACGCATTTGGATTATAAAGAAGTAATGCATGAATATGTAATGGAAGTATTTTCTAAATTGACTTTTTAATTTTTTCGGAACACAGATTTTAAAAAAATAGAAATTAAAAAAATCTAACTTGAAACTTGAAACCTGAAACAATAATTTTATGGAAATCATAATCATATCAATCGTAGCCTTTTTAACCGCCATTCTAACCTTTTTCTCTGGTTTTGGATTGGGGACTTTATTAACTCCGGTTTTCATGTTGTTCTTTCCTATTGATATTGCGATTGGTTTGTGTGGATTAGTGCATTTTGCCAACAATTTATTCAAGTTTTTCCTAGTTGGAAAACACGCCAATAAAGAAGTTTTATTGAAATTCGGAATTCCAGCAATTTTTGCTGCTATGATAGGTTCGTGGTTGTTGTTGCAAATTTCCGATTTAGAACCTTTGTTTAGTTATTCCCTTTTTGGAAAAGAATTAGATGTTTTTCCTGTAAAATTCATCATTGCGATTTTATTAGTGATTTTTGCGCTTTTAGACTTGATTCCGTTTTTGAGTAAATTGGAGTTTGGAAAAGATAAATTGCCTTTAGGTGGAATTTTAAGCGGGTTTTTTGGAGGACTTTCCGGACATCAAGGTGCTTTACGAAGTGCGTTTTTGATTAAAGCAGGTTTATCCAAAGAAAGTTTTATCGCCACAGGAATTGTAGTTTCGATGTTTATCGATTTTACCCGATTGAGTGTTTATGCTTCAAAAATTACGACTTATACTTTGTATGAGAATAAAGTATTGTTGATTTCGGCAACGCTTTGTGCCATTACTGGAGCGTATTTGGGTAACCAACTTTTAAAGAAAGTTACCCTAAAATTTCTCCAAGTTTTTGTTGCTGTTTTATTGCTTTTAGTAGCAATTGCTTTAGGAATGGGAATTATTTAAACATATCCATTCCAGGAATATTTGGCATGCCTTCTTTAGCAACCGCTGCTAACTCAGTTTCGTGAACGTTTGTTGCTTTTTCTATAGCTTTGTTTAAGACGTTAACTAAATAATCTTCAAGCATTTCTTTGTCTTGAAGTAAATTATCACTTAAGGTAATGTTTTTGATTTTTCTGTTGGCTGTTAGCGTTACTTCAAGCAAGCCATCAGCGCTTTTTTCATCAATTAAAACAAAGTCTAAACGCTTCTTGGTTTCTTCTACTTTTTGTTGGGTTTCTTTAAGTTTCCCCATCATACCCATAATATCTCCAAACATAATTTTTATTTTTTTATTCCGACAAAAATACTAAATTAGCAGTTAATAATTATTGTAAAACTTCATGAAAAAAATCACTTATTTCCTTTTAGGTTGTGTTATTTTTGCTCCAGTTCACAGTCAAAATAAAACAAAAAAAATGTCTGATAAATTACAGCCACCAGTTGCTAAAATTGTTCCAAAAACATTAGAAAAACATGGTGATAAAAGAATTGATAACTATTATTGGTTAAACGAAAGAGAAAATCCAGAAGTTATTGATTACTTGAATAAAGAAAACGAATATTACCAAAAATCAACGGCCCATACCAAACAATTTCAAGAAGAATTGTTTTTGGAAATGAAAGGAAGAATTAAAGAAGATGATAGTTCGGTTCCTTATTTTTATAACGGATATTATTACATTACGCGTTATGAAACAGGTAAAGATTATCCTATTTATTCGCGTAAAAAGGGAAGTTTAGATGCCAAAGAAGAAATTTTGTTTGATTGCAACGAAATGGCAAAAGGGCATTCTTATTTTAACTTAGGCGGTTTAAATATCAGTGAAGATAATAAATGGGCTGCTTTTGGAGTGGATTTGGTATCAAGAAGACAATATACGATTCAAATTAAAAACTTAGAAACAGGTGAAATTCTTCCAGTGAAATTAGAAAACACAACAGGAGGTTCTACTTGGGCGGGCGATAACAAAACGTTGTTTTACACTCGTAAAGATGCACAAACGTTACGTTCTGATAAAATTTATAAACATACTTTAGGAACTGAAGCTACTGCCGATGTTATGGTTTTTCATGAAAAGGATGACACTTTTGGCACCTTTGTTTACAAAGAAAAATCTAAAAAATATTTGGTGATTGGTTCATCAAGTACTTTGACTTCTGAATACCAAATTTTGGAATCTAAAAATCCTAATGGTGAATTTAGAATCTTCCAAAAAAGAACGCGTGGATTAGAATATTCGATTTCGCATTATGGCGATAGTTTTTACATCGTAACTAATAAAGACAAAGCAACTAATTTTAAATTAATGAAAACACCAGAAACAGCTACTTCGGCTGAAAACTGGAAAGATTTAATTGGACACAGAAAAGATGTTTTATTAGAAGGAATTGAAATTTTCAAAGATTATTTAGTGGTTGAAGAACGTTCAAATGGTTTGAATAAAATTCAAATTCGTCCTTGGAACGGAAAAGGCGAGTACTATTTGCCATTTGAAAGCGAAACGTATACAGCTTACACTACAACTAACGTTGATTTTGATACTGAAATTCTTCGTTATGGTTATCAATCAATGGCAACTCCGTCTTCTGTAATTGATTTCAATATGAGTACTCAGGAGAAAAAAGTACTGAAAGAGCAAGAAGTTTTGGGAGGAAAATTCGATAAGAATAATTACATCGAAGAAAGAGTTTGGGCAACGGCAACAGACGGAACAAAAGTGCCAATCTCAATGGTCTACAGAAAAGGAATCAAAAAAGACGGTAAAAATCCGTTGTTGTTATATGCTTATGGTTCGTATGGCGCTACTATGGATCCTTATTTTTCATCAACTCGTTTGAGTTTATTGGATAGAGGATTTATCTATGCAATCGCTCACATCAGAGGAGGCGAGGACTTAGGAAGAGAGTGGTATGAGAACGGAAAACTTTTGAAAAAAATTAACACTTTCACCGATTTTATTGACTGTTCAAAATTTGTAATTGCAGAAAAATATACTTCAGCATCGCATTTGTATGCAGAAGGTGGATCGGCTGGTGGTTTGTTAATGGGAGCAATTGTTAATATGGCACCAGAATTGTACAATGGAGTAATTGCACAAGTTCCGTTTGTAGATGTGGTTACCACCATGTTAGATGATACGATTCCGTTGACAACTGGAGAGTATGACGAATGGGGAAATCCGAACGAAAAAGTGTATTATGATTACATGCTTTCGTATTCGCCATACGACCAAGTTAAAAAGCAAGATTATCCAAATATGTACGTGTCTACAGGGCTTCACGATTCACAAGTACAATATTTTGAACCTGCAAAATGGGTGGCAAAATTACGTGTTATGAAAACTAATGACAAACAATTATTCTTAGATACGAACATGGATGCAGGACATGGAGGAGCTTTCAGGACGATTTGAGCACTTAAAGAATTAGCTAAGGAATTTACATTTTTGTTAGATTTAGAAAAAATTAAGAAGTAGTTCAATATTTTTTGTTAAATTTGCAAGGTTTTAGAGGTGTCAAAAACACACTTTTAAACAAAAAATCAAGTATAAAATACTTTAAATGCTAGTTGTGCATAGTATTTTGGAAACATTAAAACAAACAGTATCTTCATATGAAAGAAGAAATAAAAGCCTATAATAGTGTATTAGATTTAATTGGGAATACACCATTAATCAAACTGAATAAAGTTTCAGCTGATTTACCAGGTAATTTCTATGCAAAAGTTGAAGCCTTTAATCCAGGTCATTCTACAAAAGACCGTATCGCATTATATATTATTGAAGAAGCAGAAAAAAGAGGTATCCTAAAACCAGGAGACACTATTATTGAAACTACTTCAGGGAATACAGGTTTTAGTTTAGCCATGGTAAGTATCATCAAAGGGTACGATTGTATCTTAGCGGTGAGTTCAAAATCATCTAGAGATAAAATTGATATGTTACGTTCAATGGGTGCTAAGGTATATGTTTGCCCAGCACACGTTTCAGCTGATGATGAGCGTTCTTACTACAATGTTGCAAAAAGATTACACGAGGAAACTAAAGGTTCGGTTTATATTAACCAATATTTCAACGAGTTAAATGTTGATGCACATTATAAATCTACAGGACCAGAAATTTGGGAACAAACTGGCGGTCAAATTACACACTTAGTGGCGTGTAGTGGAACTGGTGGAACAATTTCTGGAACAGCACGTTTCTTAAAAGAGCAAAATCCAAATATTAAAGTTTTAGGAGTAGATGCTTTTGGTTCGGTTTTGAAAAAATACCATGAAACAAAAGAATTTGATAACGCTGAAATTTATCCATACCGTATTGAAGGTTTAGGTAAAAACTTAATTCCAACAGCTACCGATTTTGATATCATTGATAAATTTATCAAAGTTTCAGATGAGGAAAGTGCACACACTACAAGAGAATTAGCTAAGAAAGAAGGTTTATTCGTAGGATATACTTCTGGAGCCGCTTTTCAAGCAGTGAAGCAATATGCTGAAGAAGGAGAATTTGATGCCAACAGTAAAGTAGTTATCATTTTCCCTGATCATGGTTCACGTTATATGAGTAAAGTATTTAGTGATGATTGGATGAACGAACAAGGTTTCTTTGATTCGGTTAACCAAGAAGAAGCTTTAAAAATTGAAATTATCAAGTAATTGATTTTAGATATACAAAAATCCCAATCGAAAGATTGGGATTTTTATTTTTTAATTATCCGGAATATTAGTTTCTACTAACTTCTTTAGTTTTTCTAACGATTCTTGCCAACCCAAGTAACACATTTCGGTAGGAATCATTGCTGGAATGTTTTCTTGTAGAATTTTAATTTCTGTGCCACACGAAACTTCTTTTAACCAAACCGAAGTTGTCATTTCGCCTGGTAAGTTAGGGTCATCAAAAGTGTCGGTGTATTTTAAAAATTCATTTGGTTTGACATCGAGATAAGTTCCACCAAAAGAATGTCCGTTACCCGTTGTAAAATTGATAAATGACATTTTAAAACTACCTCCAATTTTTACTTCCATACTGTGAACCTCACACAAAAAACCATAAGGTGGAACCCACGAAGCCATTGCATTTTTCTCTGTAAATGCACGAAACACCTTTTCAGGTGGAGCCGTTACTACGCGATGTAACGATACAAAATTATCTGCCATATTTTTTTATAATTTAGCTTTTAACCATTTGAATAAAATATTTCTTCTTCTATTGTCTACATCATCTAATTGAACACTTGTAATATCTTCAATTTTAAAAATAGACATTCCTAAATCTTCTCCGTTTTTTCCAACACAATTAATAATGAAATCCGTTTCAGAAACCTCTAAAATATAACCTGAATAATATTCATCATTTGAAATCTCAAAACTTGTGATGACATTTTTATTTCCTTTAAGTTGCTTCAATACACTTTCATAGTAGCTTTCATCTTGAAAAAAAACAAAATTTATTGGGTTCGGTTTGTAAATTTCATCACTATAATCAATAACGCATTCCATTGCTTTAACATAATCGTCATTAAAATCAATTCTTTCAAAACGTTCTATGGGATGAACTATTATTCCATCTTTTTTTCCAAATTTTGTAAAATGTTGAATTGCAACAAAATCTTCCGAATAATCTACAACATAACCACACCAAAATTTGGAGTCATCGTTGTAAACTGTAAAATTTAAAAGCTCTTTGTTTTGTTTAGATTTTTCTAATTGTTCGAGTAGTAGATTCATTTTTTTTGTTTTTTGTTTTGTGGGCACGGAATGTAATTCCGCGCTATCGGGAGTTATCGGGGTCTGTTTAATTTTACAACTCCTGCAAATGTTGCAATCCAAATGTCACCATTTCCGTCTTTAGTTATCTGTTCGGCATGAATACTTGGAAAATTTGAGTTTTTATTTGTGTAAATTTCCCATTTTTTGCTTTCCAAATAATAACACAAGACACCAATACCATTTACAGTAATCCAAAGTTCTTGATTTTCTTCATCTAAAAGAAAATCATTTATTGAATTACCATCTAATATTTTGTTGTTGTATGGAAAATCAATTTTAATCCAGTTATTAGATGTATCTAGAATATAAATACCCTCGTCTTTATAATTTTTGTCATTATAAAGGGAAAACCAAAGGTTTCCTTTTTTGTCTTCAACAACTTTTGAAATAAATGCTTTTGAAAGTGGAGAAGATTTGTCTTCTAATAGTTTTGTTTTTCCATTTTCAATAATAACGTTACCTTCAAATGTTCCAATCCATATTTTATCATTTTTATCTACAAATACACCAAAAGTTTTATTTGTAGGCAGATTTGAATTTTCTTTGTTATAAACTGTCCAATTTTTACCATCAAATTTTGTTACTCCATCCCATGAAGTAAACCAAACATTATTTTTAGGATCAACAAATATTTTTCTTGCCCAATTTATAGGAGAATTAATTGAGTCATATTTTGTCCAATTTCTATTATCGTACCTGTAAACATCCCAACCAGCAATAAACCATTTATTATTTTTTTTATCAACTTCTGCATATCTGACAGATTGTGTTTCATTTTTATTGTATGCAGGAGGAGCTATTATTGTATTTTTTGAGTTGTATAATTTCCAAGAATTATTGTTGTTTTCAACAATTCCGTTGTCTGTACCAATCCAAACATTTTTGTCTAAATCAGTTACAATAGATCTTGTCATATCCCAAGGAAGTTCAGAGTTTGATTGGGTAAATAAAGTCCAAGTATTTATTAACTTCTCTTTTTCAGTACCTTCAATATTTGGTTTTCCCTCAGATTTCATGTTTGATTGGTTTTTGAAATCGAATATTCTTCTTCTCGCAGAAAGTTTTCCATTGTCAAATTCTAGAACTAATGAAACTGAAGAATTTTGTTTCTTACCTTTAGTTATAGCAGGATTCCAATTTGAAGTATTATTAATTGCTTTTTTTAGTTTCAATTTTTTTGTAGAAATATTAGTTTTGTTTTGAACACTTAATAAACAAGGTGTTCCATTTTCATCAATCAGTATTTGAACTTCAATTATTCCTTTAGTTTTAATGAAATTCGTTTTCTCTAAATTTTCAATGATTTCATCTACTATTGTTGATTGAGGCTCAGCTTTTGCATCACCACAATCTAAGCAGAAAGTAGATAATTTGCAGTCATCAAATTTTTCTTGATAAATGTTTTGTGCATTTAATAATGAAATCGAACAAAAGAATATTAAAATTGAGAGTGCAGTTTTCATATGTATTTTAAATAAATTTTTTGCTAATAAATATAATCAAAAGTATGACTTTCCAATACAGCTAATATATAAAAAAATCCTCACAATTTCTTGCGAGGATTTCGTATATAAGTTAGAAAAAGGATTACTCAGCGCTTTCTTGCATCGTATGATACACGTTCATTACGTCATCGTCTTCTTCAATTTTTTCTAATAGTTTTTCAACATCAGCTACTTGGTCTGGTGTTAATTCTTTTGTTATTTGTGGTATTCTTTCAAACCCAGAAGATAAGATTTCTATTCCGCGAGTTTCTAATTCTTTTTGGATAGTACCAAAGCTTTCAAAAGGAGCGTACATTAAAATACCGTCTTCGTCAGCAAAAATTTCTTCTACACCAAAATCAATCATTTCTAATTCTAATTCTTCCACATCTTGTCCTTCTGCTGGAATTCTAAAATTACACGTATGATCAAACATAAATTCAACCGAACCTTGAGTTCCAAACGTTCCGTTACATTTGTTGAAGTAACTTCTAATGTTAGCAACGGTTCTGTTGTTGTTGTCGGTAGCCGTTTCAATTAAAATTGCAATTCCGTGAGGTGCATAACCTTCAAACAACACTTCTTTAAAGTTAGCTGTGTCTTTATCCGATGCTTTTTTAATAGCGCGTTCCACGTTATCTTTAGGCATATTCGCAGCCTTCGCATTCTGAATAACCGCTCTTAAACGTGAGTTGGTTTCAGGATTTGGTCCGCCTTCTTTAACGGCCATTACAATATCTTTTCCTATTCTAGTAAACGTTTTAGCCATTGCTGACCAACGTTTCATTTTACGGGCTTTTCTAAATTCAAACGCTCTTCCCATTTCTTTTTTGGTTTAAAGTTTCAAGTTTCAGGTTGCAAAAATAATAATTTCAAATTTAAACGCAAAGCTCGCAAAGTTTTACGCAAAGTTCGCAAGTGATAAAACTTAAAACACTAATTTTCAATAATTTGTAATGCTATGTTATTCTATGAAAAGTGTAACGACTTTTAAATGCAAAGTAAAACTTATGTGACTATGTGTTTAAAAAAGATTTCGCTAGACTTTATACTCTAATTACTTCTTGTAAAACGGCATTTTAACCACTTTCGCTTTAATATCTTTATTTCTAATTCTAATATAAATTTCAGAATCTGGAGTAGCTAAAGCCGTTGGGACATAACCCATTCCGATAGCAATTCCCATTGATGGCGATTGCGTTCCAGAAGTTACAATTCCTACAACATTTCCGTTAGCATCAGCAATTTCGTAATCGTGACGAGGAATTCCTCTTTCTACCATTTCGAAACCAACTAATTTACGAGTAACACCCGCTTCTTTTTGTTTCTTTAAGTTTTCTGAATTCGTAAATTCTTTGTCGAATTTTGTAATCCATCCTAAACCAGCTTCTAATGGAGAAGTCGTATCGTTGATGTCGTTTCCATATAAACAGAATCCCATTTCTAAACGTAACGTATCACGTGCTGCTAATCCAATTGGTTTGATTCCGAATGCTGCACCAGCTTCAAAAACTTTGTTCCAAATGTATTCTGCATCTTCGTTTTTAAAGTAAATTTCAAATCCTCCCGAACCTGTATAACCTGTAGCTGAAACAATTACATCGCTTTTTCCAGCAAATTCACCAATTTGGAATGTGTAATATCCCATATTCGTTAAATCGATAGAAGTCAATGATTGCATAGCCTCTGCAGCTTTTGGTCCTTGAATAGCTAATAATGAATAGTCATCTGAAAGGTTTTGCATATCCACACCTAAATCATTGTGCGATGAAATCCAATTCCAATCTTTTTCAATGTTTGAAGCATTCACAACCAACATATAATGATTATCTGCTACTTTATAAACGATTAAATCGTCAACAATTCCGCCTTCGTTATTTGGTAAACAAGAATATTGTGCTTTTCCATCAACTAATTTAGAAGCGTCATTTGAAGTTACTTTCTGAATTAAAGCCAACGCATTT
>Ga0209373_10005187_pt1 | contig 10773 bp, 12 predicted proteins | sample Higcelweek5metaG_FD_187173 | JGI IMG/M metagenome (GOLD analysis project Ga0209373, IMG submission 187173) | Freshwater pond sediment microbial communities from the University of Edinburgh, under environmental carbon perturbations - High... | ecosystem: Environmental > Aquatic > Freshwater >... | reverse complement strand
CGGTGTCTGTCTTCAGGTCAAAACGATGACCCCCAAGAAACCAAACTCTGCTTTACGTAAGATTGCTCGTGTCAGACTCTCAAACAAACAAGAAGTCACTGCCTACATCATGGGTGAAGGACACAACTTGGCCGAACACAGTATCGTTATGATCCGTGGCGGTCGCGTTCGTGACTTACCAGGTGTCAAATACCACATTATCCGTGGCAAGCTCGACACCGGTGGAATTGAAAAACGCAGAACCAGTCGTAGTAAATACGGTACCAAACGTCCATCACCAGCTAAATAACTAATATGAGATCAAAGAAAACACACGCTAAAAAAATCCAGTTCGATCCAATCTATGGAAGTGAATTGGTTTCCAAAATCATCAATGGTTGCATGCTGGAAGGCAAAAAGTCCGTCGCTGCCAAACAGATTTATGGAGCTATTGATTTAATAGCGCAGCAAACAGGTAAAAATGGTCTTGAGTATCTTACTGAAGCCATGGAAAACGTTAAGCCTACGATTGAAGTTCGTTCTCGCCGTGTTGGTGGAGCTTCATACCAAGTTCCTACTCCTATCCGCCCAGAACGTCGTGACTCCCTCGCCATCCGTTGGGTTTTAAATGCTGCTAAAGCCAGATCCAACAATCCTACTCGTACTTTGGCTGATAAAATCGCTGCTGAAGTTCTCGAAGCTCACGAAAACACCGGTGCCGCTATCAAGAAAAAGCTTGATACTCACAAAATGGCCGAGGCCAACAAAGCCTTTGCTCACTTTAGATGGTAAATCAAATTTAATATTAAATTTCAAAAAGTCCCCTGATAGGGGACTTTTTGTTACTTATGGTAAAATACTCCAAAATCTCGCACTTTACTTTTTAGGAGGAAAAATGGGTGATAACTGTCCAAAAGGATGTAAACATAGAACTTTCCATTTTTGTATGGAATCGGGGACGCATTGTGACAAACACTGTATCTGCCTCTGTTATTTGTGTGTGGAAGAGAGAGCAATAATCGCCTCGCAAAAGCAGGAAAAAAAGGAAAAAAGAATCCAAAAAGCTCGTGTCGCTTCATCAATAAAACTTCAACATTTCCACACCGACGATTTTCCTTTCCCTTCCGAACCAGAATAAACATCTAGCGCCCCAAACGGGCGCTATTTTATTTGTCTCTTCTGTGCTAATCTTAGCCATAATTCTAGACTCAAAAATGTCCGTCAAAACCGAAACCAAAATTTACCGCTGCGATCTGACTCCCGAAGAAATTCTTTCGGAGCGTACTCACATCCCTGTTGCCAACCTCAGGGAAGACATAAGACCCATTATGAGACAATATCAGAATTTTGTTCTTGTTGGCGAAACGGGGTCGGGGAAAACTACACTTCTGCCTCTTCTCCTTCTCGAACTAAAAGAGGAGCTCAATCTTAAGGGGGGTATTGCTGTCACTCAACCGCGCCGTATTGCCGCCCACAGTTCCTCTGGTTTTGTGTCGGAGATGTTCGATTCAAAGGTGGGAGAGAAGATTGGTTACCATGTTCGTTTCGACGACTCCACATCAGAAAAAACCGAAATTACCTATATGACTGACGGCATTCTACTCCGAGAGATGCAATACGATCCACTTCTTCTCAAGTACTCCATCGTCATGGTTGATGAAGCTCACGAACAGTCCACCAATATTATTTTGGTTCTTGGTTTGCTTATGGAAGCCAACAAACGTCGTGAGGCAGAAGGTATTGACCCTATCCATATTATCGTTTCTTCGGCTACCATCGAAGTCAGTCGTTTTGCGAAATATATTGGAAACCCCGGTGAAGAAAATTTCATCGAAATTCCCGGGCGGATGTTCCCTGTCGAAGTTTTTTACAAAGACGAGATTCCGGATAACTACGACTTCACTAGAGGCGCCGCCGATACCGTCAAATACATCGTTGATAACGATCTTGATGGAGATATTCTTATTTTCATGCCGGGCAAAAGGGAAATTAGTAGTACAGCACGACACATCTCCAATATTGTAAATACAAACGATCTCGAAATTATTCCTCTTCATGCCGAAATGTCTCCGGCAGATCAAGACAGAATTTTTGCCCCTTCCGATAAAAGAAAAGTGGTCATTGCTACCAATATCGCCGAAACTTCCATTACTCCACCAGGGAAAATTAACGTAAGTGACACTGGTCTTATCAAACAAACTCAATTTGATCCGAGATCCGGTATCGAACAGCTTGTTTGTGTCGAACACTCACTTAGTGGACTCAAACAGCGCGAGGGAAGGGGTGGTCGAAACGACCTAGGTCGCTATTTTGCCCTATACACCAAGGAAAGTCTCAAACGTCGTCCCCAACATCATGCCTCCGAAATTCTTCGCTCCGACCTAGCTCAAGTTGTTCTTACGATGAAAAAAGTGGGTATTGAAGATATTTCCCAGTTCAATTTTCTTGACATGCCGGATATTGAATCAATCGATCAAGCACTTCACACTCTCACCATTCTTGGCGCCCTTGATGGAGATGGCCACCTTACCGAAATAGGAGAATGGTTGGTTGAATTCGCTCTCGAACCGCGTCTCGGTCGTATGGTCATTGAAGCTCTCAGACCGGACTTTGACTGTGTCAATGAGATTATTACCATCGCCTCTTTCCTTAATGGCAAAAATGTTTTTATCAAGCCTGATGATAGAAATCTAGAATATCTTGCCGATCAGGCTCATGCTCAGTTTAGCGCCGGTTGCGACAATGACTTCCTAGTTTTTCTCAATATATGGAAAGAATATGCCGCTCATAGTTACAACGACGACTGGGCCAAAAACAATTATCTCAACGATCAAGTGTTAGACGAGGTCAGAAATGTGCGCTTGGATCTTATTGATGCCCTAGCCAACCACAATATCTTTATTGAGTCTGAAACGATTCCGAATTCTCACAAAAAAGGTATCGAAAAATCACTCACAGCCGGTCTTATCGGCAACCTTCTAAAAAATACCGGCAAACACGGTTTTTCTAAGGTCGATGGCACCAAAAATGAAATCGCCATTCATCCCGGTTCGGTTCTCGCTCTCGATCCTCCCTCAAAAGGGTCTTATATTATCGCCAATGAAATCTTTATCAATCCCCAAGGCAAAACTTTTGCTTGCAACTGTTTGGAAGCAAAGAGGGACTGGCTCAATGATTATGCTCCGGAGCTCTTCCCCAACAAACAAAAACCACGCCGAGAACATAGTAAAAATGCCGGTAAAAATGGCAAAAGGAATCATCGTCACAAAAATAAGAATAAGTTTAATCCGTTAGACAGACCTTTCCCATTATTATAGGAGTTGTGGTAAAATTAAGCTCGTGAAATTATGGTCCTTTACGGACAGATTTCTTTCGTCTCGTCCTCCGTACTCGAAGGGCAAAATAATACAAATAAAATAAACTACAAAAAGTATGGCCGCAGCCGTCTCAAAACAAGTCCCATTAGAAAGAGTTAGAAACATTGGTGTCATCGCACATATCGACGCTGGCAAAACCACTACCACCGAACGTATCCTTTTTTACACCGGTAAAACCTACAAAATTGGTGATATCGATGAGGGTGATACTCAGATGGACTGGATGGATCAAGAACGTGAACGCGGAATTACCATCGTTTCTGCTGCTACCACTACTTTTTGGACTCCCGTTTTAGAGGACGCCAACATTAAAGATGACTGTCGTTTCAACATCATTGATACTCCCGGGCACGTCGACTTTACCGCCGAAGTAGAGCGCTCTCTTCGTGTTCTTGATGGAGGTATCATCGTTCTAGACGCGGGTAGTGGTGTTCAATCACAAACCGAAACAGTCTGGCGCCAAGCCGACAAATACAAAGTTCCTCGTATTGCATTAGTCAACAAGATGGACGTTTTGGGCGCAGATTTTATGGCTACCATCAAAGATGTTCACGAAAAACTCGGTGCCAAAACAGCTATTCTTGCTCTTCCTATAGGAGTCGAGAACACCTTCAAGGGCATTGCTATGCTTCTTGAGAAAAAAACCATTATCTGGCAAGGTGATGAAACCGGCGCCAAATATGATGTTACTGATGGTTTCCCTGCTGAAATGGAAGTCGAATGTGAAAGTGAAAGAGGCAAACTAATTGAATCCATTGTTGAAACTGAGGAAGCTTTGATGGAAAAATATTTAAATGGAGAAGAACCTTCTATGAAGGAACTTAAAACAGCTCTTCGTAGAGCAACAATCGCCAACGAAATTGTTCCAGTTTTCCCTGGCTCGTCCTTAAGAAACAAAGGTGTTCAACCTCTTCTTGATGCTGTCGTCGATTTCCTTCCTTCTCCTCTTGATATCGTAGATACTACCGGTACCAACCCCAAAACTGGTGAAGTCGAAATCAGAAAACCATCTCCAGATGAATCTTTCGTTGGTTTAGCTTTCAAAATTCAGGCCGATCCTCACGTTGGAAAAGTTACTTACGTCCGTCTTTATTCCGGAAAAATTCAGGCCGGTTCCTACGTTTACAATGCAAGTAAGTCCGAGAGAGAACGCTTGGGTCGCTTAATGCTTATGCATGCCAACACGCGTGAAGAAATTCAAGAAGCCAAAGCTGGAGAGATTGTCGGTATTGTTGGTTTAAAAGCCACTAAAACAGGAGACACCCTCTGTGACGAAAACAGACCAATTGTTCTGGAATCTATCGACTTCCCAGACCCAGTTATTTCGCTTGCAATTGAACCAAAGACTAAAGCCGATCAAGAAAAACTAGATATAGCCCTCGGTCGTTTAGCCGAAGAAGATCCAACATTTAAGATCAAAACGAACCTCGAAACTGGTCAAACTGTTATTGCTGGCATGGGTGAACTTCACTTGGAAATTCTCGTTGATCGTCTTCGTCGTGAATTCAAAGTCGAAGCTTCCACTGGTGCTCCTCAAGTAGCCTATCGTGAAACTATCACCAAAGAAGCACGCGGTGAAGGTAAATATATTCGTCAGTCTGGTGGTCGTGGTCAATATGGACATGCTATTTTAGTTATTACTCCTAAGGCACGCGGTGAAGGTTTCACTTTCACCAACAAGATTGTTGGAGGTTCCATTCCACGCGAGTTTATTAATCCAATCGAAAAAGGTGTTCGTGAAGCCCTCGACAACGGTATTATTGCTGGTTTCCCCATGGTTGACCTTGATGTTGCTGTCGTTGATGGAAGTTTCCACGAAGTTGACTCTTCCGAAATGTCCTTCAAAATTGCGGGGAGCATGGCTCTTCAAGATGCTGTCAAACAAGCCAGTCCTGTTATTCTTGAACCTATCATGAAAGTTGAAGTTACTACTCCAGAAGGCAATATGGGTGACATTATTGGCGATCTATCAGCTAGACGCGCCCAAATTGGTGGTACTGCTCAACGTGGAAATGCTCGTGTTATTACCGCAACAGTTCCTCTTTCTGAGCTCTCCGCCTATGCCACAGCTATCCGTTCCCTTACTGCTGGACGCGCCTCATATTACATGGAACCAAGTCATTATCAAGATCTTCCAAACAGCATTGCAGCTAAGTTGTTGAAAAATCCAGCACAATAAGGTAAAATCTGCTAAAATAAATAGGCTTAAAACGCAAATTATAAATAATTAAAAAAAATTAATAAAAATGGCTACATACCAAAGAACCAAACCCCACGTTAATATCGGTACTATCGGTCACGTTGACCACGGCAAGACCACATTAACTGCTGCTATTACTTCAACCTTAGCTGCTCAAGGACTAGCTGAAGCTCTTCCTTTTGACATGATTGATAAATCTCCCGAAGAGAGAGAGCGTGGAGTTACAATCAACATTTCCCACGTCCCTTACGAGACAGCCAAACGTCATTATGCACACATTGACTGTCCTGGTCACCGTGACTACATCAAAAACATGATCACCGGTGCTGCTCAAATGGATGGTGCCATTTTAGTTGTTGCTGCGACAGACGGTCCTATGCCTCAAACCAAAGAACACTTACTTTTGGCTCACCAGGTTAACGTTCCTCGTTTGGTCGTTGCCCTCAACAAATGTGACTCCGTTCAAGATGAAGAACTTCTTGAGCTAGTCGAAATGGAAATTCGTGAACTTTTAACCAAATATCACTTCGAAGCAGAAACCCCAATTGTTCGTGTTTCCGCTCTTAAAGCCCTCGAAGGCGATAAAGAAGCTCAAGCAGGAATTATGAAACTCATGGATACCGTCGACGAATGGATTCCAGATCCAGTCCGTGATCTTGATAAACCATTCCTTATGCCTGTTGAAGACGTTTTCTCCATCAAAGGTCGTGGCACAGTCGTTACTGGTCGTATTGAAACTGGCATCATCAAAATTGGTGATGAAGTCGAGATCGTCGGTATTAAAGCAACCACCAAATCAGTTGTTACCGGAGTCGAAATGTTCCACCAACAGCTAGAACAAGGTCAAGCTGGCGACAACGTCGGTCTTCTCCTTCGTGGTATTGAGAAAGAAGATGTCCAAAGAGGTCAAGTTTTGGCCAAACCTGGTTCCATCACTCCTCACACCAAATTTGAAGCCGAGGGTTATATTCTTGGTAAAGACGAGGGTGGCCGCCACACTCCTATGTTCACTGGCTACAAACCTCAATTCTTTATCCGCACCACTGACGTTACCGGTGAGGTTAAACTCCCCGAAGGTGTCGAGATGATCATGCCTGGTGACAACGCCAAAATGAGTGTCGAACTTATTCAACCAATCGCCATGACTGCTGGCCAAAACTTTGCTATTCGCGAAGGTGGCTTAACTGTCGGCGCTGGCGTTATTACTAAAGTGATCGCCTAAACCTCGTTTCCAAAATTAGCACATTTATTCTTCTTTAAAAATGACAGACCAACCACGTATCCGCGTCAAACTAAAATCTTTTGATCATCGAGTAATCGATGAAGCGGCTAAGAAAATTATTCAAGCTGCTTTAGTTTCCGGCGCTCAGGTGGTTGGTCCCGTCCCACTGCCCACAAAGAAGAAAGTTATCGTCGTTACTTCTTCTCCTCACACCGATAAAGATGCTCGCGAACAGTTCGCCATCCTCACCCACAAGAGACTCATCGATATCGTGAACCCCACTAACAAGACTATTGATTCACTTCAGCACCTCGATCTTCCTGCCGGTGTTGGTATTGAAATCAAGATGTAACTTTAATGTCGCTATCCTTAACTTAATAAACTCCCTTTTCCGTTTTTCGGCTTCCCCGAAACTCGGGGACGGATTTTGTTGGTAAAACCAATATTAATAAAAAAATGAAAAAACAAGTATACGCAACCAAACAGAGTATGACTCAGACCTTCGTCGAAGGTAAGCGGATCCCCTTGACCGTCCTCACGGTTGATCCTCACGTGCTCATCTCTCAAAAAACCGAAGAAAAAGACGGGTACACAGCCTCAGTTATGGGCATTGGTACCAAAAAGAGAGCCAACAAGCCACTTTCCGGCTATCTCAAGAAAGCCGGCATCGGCGCTACTCCTAGAATTATTCGTGAAGTAGAAACCGAAGAATTAGCTAATTACAATTTAGCCGAACTTCTAGTCCCCGGTTCTATAGTGAACGTCACTGCTACCTCAAAAGGTAAAGGTACTTCCGGTGTTATGAAACGCTGGGGTATGCACGGCGGTCCACGCACTCACGGTCAATCCGATAGAGGTCGTGCTCCAGGTTCCATTGGTCGAGGTACTACTCCAGGTAGAGTCGTCAAAGGAAAACACATGGCCGGACATATGGGTGATGTCAATGTCACTATTGAAAACTTGAAAATCCATTCATTTGATGCCGATACAGGCACACTCCAGATTACCGGTTCCATTCCTGGTTGTCGTGGTGCTGTTACCAAGATCACTCTTAAATAAATATGGCTACCAAAAAAGTTCAAACAACCACAACTCAAGATCTTTCAATCTTCAATAAAGAAGTTAGTCCTTCATTATTGGCCCAAGCAATCTACGTTTATCAAGAGAACTCTCACGTTGGTGTTTCCAAAGTCAAAACACGTGGTGAAATAAATCTAACAAAACACAAAGTCTACAAACAAAAAGGTACTGGAAATGCCCGTCATGGTGCCAAATCCGCCCCAATCTTTGTTGGAGGTGGTGTCGTCTTTGGTCCTCGTGGCTTAGATCTAAAACCCAAGTCTCTCAACAAAAAAATGAAGATTAAAGCTCTTCTTGGTGCCCTTTCCCTATATCACAAAGAAGATCGCCTTTCCATTTTGGACACAGCATCTATCAAAGATTCATCCACCAAATCAGCCCTCAAGTCTCTCGGTGCAGACAAACTCTCTCTTGTTCACTTCCAAGAAGACCCAAAAACTCTTAAGGCCATCTCAAATCTGGACAATATTACTCTTCTTTCTGCCAATCGCTTAAATGTTTACAAAGTGGTTCAGAGTCCCAAGTTAGTTCTTACTCCTAGTGCTTATACTCATTTAATCGCCAGACTGAAGTCTGTTTTAACGGCTAAATCAAAATAATATGTCTACACCATTAATTCACCAAAACACCATTATTAGTCCGGTCGTTACCGAAAAGAGTTATGCTCTCTCAGCACTCGACAAATACGTCTTTAATGTTGCGCCTTCAGCTAGTAAATATCAGATCAAAAAAGCTGTTGAAGATTTATTCAAGGTTAACGTTCTCAGTATAAATACTGTCAAACACGGCGCCAGACCTCAAAAATCCAAAAAAACTGGTCGTCACATTACCTTACCAGTTAGTAAAAAAGCCATTGTTAAGATCAAGGCAGGTCAAAAGATCGAACTATTCAACACTGTTAAAGCCTAAAAGTATATGAAACTTAACTCACCCAAAAAACTCAGAACTTTAAATCCCAAATCGTCAGGACGCAACTTTTCTGGTAAAATAACAGTTCGCCATCAAGGTGGTCGCGAAACACGTTTTCTCCGTCATATAGACTGGAAGCGTAATGTTGCGCTGACTGCAAAGGTGGCTTCTATCGAATACGATCCAAATCGTACAGCCGATATTGCTCTTTTAGTCTATGGAAATGGTGTCAAAGACTATATTTTAGCCCCACAAGGACTAAAAGTAGGCGATGTCATCGTCAGTTCCGATACCGCCGAAATCAAAGTTGGCAACTGTTTACCTCTCATGAATATTCCTATTGGTATTCAGATCCACAACCTTGAAATCACTCCCGGAAAAGGTGCTCAAATGGTTAGATCTGCCGGAAACTATGCTACTGTTCAATCCAAAGAAGGTGAGATGGTCTCCGTCAAACTTCCTTCTGGTGAAATCCGCATCTTCAAAGGTTCCTGCAAAGCTACCATCGGTGCCCTAACCAACGAACACCACAAAGAAGAAATCATCGGCTCCGCTGGTCGTGCCCGTCACATGGGTCGTCGTCCCGAAGTTCGTGGTGTCGCCCAAGATCCTCGCTCTCACCCACATGGTGGCGGTGAAGGTCGTTCCGGTGTCGGTATGAAATCACCTAAATCTCCTTGGGGTAAAAGAACCATGGGTAAAAGAACCAGAGACAAAAAGAAATACAGTAATAAATCAATTATTAAACATCGCTACAACCATTAATTATGTCTAGAAGTACGGTAAAAGGTCCATACGTTGATGAAGGACTCGTCGCAAAAGTCGAGAAGCTCAAAAACATGGGTAAAAAAGAACCCATAAAAACATGGGCAAGATCCTCACAGATCCCCCCAGAATTTGTTGGCTATACCTTTTTGGTTCACAACGGTAAGGTCTTCAAAGATGTTTTTGTTACCGAAGATATGGTTGGACATCGTTTGGGTGAGTTCTCTCTCAGTAGAACTTTCCGTGGTCACGGACGTATCGTCAAGAGACTCTTAACCAAAACCTAAAAATATATGGCTACTCTTAATAACGAAAACACTAAAATCATTACTGCCAGAGCCAGTCACGTACTGTCTTCTCCTCGTAAAACAAACCTTATTCTTAAGGCTATGGTTGGCAGACCTGCACTTTTGGCTATCAAACAGCTTTCTGTTATCCAAAAAAGAGCTTCTGAACCAATTGTTAAGCTTATTAAACAGGCTATCGGTAATGCCGTCTCTTTAAAACAAGTTTCTCCTGACTCTCTAATTATTGATTCTGCTTTCGCCACCAAAGGTCGCACCATAAAACGTGCTCATATTGGCGGTCGTGGCAAAACCAAACCTTACGAGAGAATCTCTTCCCACCTAACCCTTAGTCTAAGAGTCAACACACCCAAAGTCATTACCCCCAAAGTTGTTGCTCCAAAAACCGAAGTTAAAAAAGAAGTTGTCAAAAAAGTAGCCACCACTAAAAAAACTAAATAACATGGGTAAAAAAGTAAATCCAACCATTTTTAGAACCGGATACATCTTCCCCACAAAATCCGTCTGGTACAGTAACTTCCGTAACTACGCTAAGTATGTTTTGGAAGACAACAGTATCCGCCGTTTCTTGGAAGAAAAATTAAAGCTTGCCGGTATCACTAGTATTGAGATCAAACGCAGTATCAACACCGTTGATATTTTTATGTATGTTTCTCGTCCTGGTGTCGTAATAGGACGCGGTGGTTCTTCTTTAGAGCAGCTCAAAAAAGACGTTGAAAAACTTCTAAAAATTGACCTCAAAGCCAAAAATGCCATCAAGATCAATCTTCATCCAATGGAGATCAAAAATCCAGAGCTTTCCGCCGGCATCATCGTTGATCGTCTATCCAATCAGTTAGAACACCGTTATCCTTTCCGTCGTGCCGCCAACCAAGCCATCGAAAAAGTCATGGCTGCTGGTGCCAAAGGTGTCAAAATCGTTTTCTCCGGTCGTAT
>Ga0209373_10005186_pt1 | contig 10775 bp, 4 predicted proteins | sample Higcelweek5metaG_FD_187173 | JGI IMG/M metagenome (GOLD analysis project Ga0209373, IMG submission 187173) | Freshwater pond sediment microbial communities from the University of Edinburgh, under environmental carbon perturbations - High... | ecosystem: Environmental > Aquatic > Freshwater >... | reverse complement strand
AAAACCCGATCAGAGGGTTTTCATACTCACCCGTTCAGCTTTTGCCGGGCAGCAACACTATGCCGCTGCAACCTGGAGCGGAGACATTGTTACCCGCTGGCACGATTTAAAAGGTCAGATTGCCGGAGGTATCAACATGGCACTTTCCGGAATACCATACTGGACAACCGACATAGGAGGTTTCGCCTTGGAACGCCGCTACATGAATCCGTCGCCTGCCGATTTGAAAGAATGGCGCGAAATCAATACCCGTTGGTATCAGTTTGGCGTTTTCTGTCCGCTGTTCCGTATTCATGGAGAATTTCCTTACCGTGAAATATATAACCTTGCTCCTGAAAATTCAACGGAATACAAATCGATGATTTATTACGACAACCTGCGTTACCGTTTGATGCCATACATTTATTCGCTGGCTGGAGCTACTTATCACGAAAATGCCACCATCATGCGCGGGTTGGTTATGGATTTTTCAGCCGATCGGAAAGTAAACAATATTGCCGATCAGTTTATGTTTGGAAAAGCATTGATGGTTTGCCCGGTTACAACTTACGAACAACGCGAACGGAATGTTTATCTTCCATCAACTGCAGGCTGGTACGATTTCTATACCGGAAAATATTACGATGGCGGCCAGACAATTAATGCTCCGGCTCCGCTCGAAACGGTTCCTTTGTTTGTGAAAGAGGGATCGATTGTTCCTTTCGGATCTGAAATTCAATACGCCATGCAACCTACCGATGGAACCCTGAAGGTGTTGGTTTATACAGGGAAAGATGCGTCGTTCAATTTGTATGAAGATGAAGGTGCCAACTACAACTATGAAAAGGGTCAATGTGCAACCATCCCGATGAATTATACCGAAGAAAGTAAAACACTGGTTATTGGGAATAGGACAGGGACTTTTGAAAACATGGTTGGAGAACGTGAAATACAAATCTATTTCATCGATAAATCGCTTGCGAAACCCTTTGATCTGAACGGGAAACCTGATCAGGTAATTAAATACAATGGTGCGTCACAGGCTGTTACGAAATCATAAAAAATTAATATTCAATTAGAATTTAACTAAACGATATGAGAATGAAACCAGGAAAAGGGAAAACACCCAACGTGAATAAAAAAGAGATCCACTGGCCTCGATTGCCAATGGGCCTGTTTATGTTGATAACACTCCTGTTTTTTGCAAGTACTGATACTGTTTTTGCACTTCAAAAGGCGAAGGTAAATGGTCAAATTTTTTCGACTACTGATAAGACAACGATTGTTGGAGCTACTGTTTATATAAAGGGTACAACACGGGGAACATCGTCCGATTTGGATGGCAAATTTTCCATAGAAGCCAACAACGGGGATGTAATGATCGTTTCTTTCATCGGTTTTAAGATGAAAGAAATTAAAATCGGCACATCTACTTCTTATGTTATTGAACTGGAAGAAGATATGGCAAAGCTTGACGAAATTGTCGTCGTAGGTTATGGTACCATGAAACGGAGCGACCTGACCGGTGCTATGGCTTCTGTGTCGGAAGAAGAGATTAAACGCACAGTGGCGACTTCACTCGATCAGGCTTTGCAGGGTCGCACCGCCGGTGTACAGGTTACCCAAAACAACGGTACCCCGGGTGGTAGCGTATCGGTACGTATTCGTGGTATCAATACCCTTGGTTCAAACAACGAGCCGTTGTACGTGATTGATGGGGTTCCTGTTGAAGGGTATTCCGGTTCAAAGTCGGGTAACGTTCTGTCGTTGATCAACCCTTCGGATATCGTTTCCATGGAAATTTTGAAAGATGCTTCAGCAACCGCAATCTATGGTTCAAGGGCTTCAAATGGAGTTATCCTGATTTCAACCCGTCAGGGGCAATCAGACCGGACCCGTGTAAGTTACGAAGCCTATTACGCTATACAGCAACTTCCAACGCAACTTGAGACCATGAACCTGCAGGAGTTTGCCAAATTTTACAACGAACGTCAAGCATTGCGTGGTCATGCATTATTAACTCAATTTATGGATCCTTCTGCTTTGGGAGAAGGTACCGATTGGCAGGGTGAACTTTTTCGTAATGCACCCATGGTGAATCACCAACTTTCGGTGACCGGCGGGAATGATAAATCGACCTATGCTTTTTCAGCCGGCTATCTTAATCAGGATGGTATTGCAATCGGATCGAGTTTCGACCGCTATACCATGCGCTTGCGTTTCGACAATCAGGCTACAAATTGGATGAAAATTGGCGCAAGCATGATGACTGCACGTACAAAACAAACCATTACTGCATCCGACAACAACCTTATCAGCATGGCGCTCAAGCAAACTCCCGATGTTCCGGTGAAAAATCTGGATGGAACCTGGGGTGGGCCAAGTGTAAATTTATACAGTAATTATACAACGAACCCTATTGCAGAAGCTCTTTCGCGTGAGAACTACAATACAGGAACACAATTAATTACAAACATCTATGCCGAAGTTACCTTTCTCAAACATTTCGCGTTTCGAAATGAAATAGGGGGCACCATCGGATACACAAACAATTATTATTTTCAACCCAGTGCAACCTATGGTTATTATACGATAGCAAGCAATGGTAGCCGTAGTGCGAATAGTTCGACTTACTGGATTCTGAAAAACTACCTGACTTATAACAATACATTTGCTGATAAGCATAACGTGTCGGTGATGATAGGACATGAGGCTCAGGAAAGCGCATGGGCAGGAGTTTCGGGATCGGTAACCAACTATTTGGGCAACGAAATTCACGAACTTCCCAACGGTGATGCTGAGACCGCAAAGAACAACAGTTACAAGGGCAGTAATACACTTGAGTCGTTCTTTGGCCGTGCAAACTATTCATTCGATGAAAAATATTTGCTTACAGCAACCCTGCGTGCTGACGGGTCTTCAAAATTTGGCCCCGAAAACAAATGGGGTTATTTCCCTTCAGTGGCTTTAGCATGGAAAATCAATAAGGAAGGATTCATGTCAGGTGTAAGCCAAATTACAAATCTGAAGTTGCGTTTGGGTTACGGTGAAGTTGGAGGTCAAAACATCGGAAACGGAGTTTATCTTGCTTCGCTTGCTTCTGCACAATCGGGTTTTGGCCCGGGTCAGCTTCCCGCAAATATGGCTAACCCTTATGTGAAATGGGAGGCAACATCGGCATACAATGTAGGAGTCGATTTGGCTATGTTCAACAACCGTATTGAATTTATTGCCGAGGCCTATCTGAAATCCACCAATGATTTATTGCTAGATGTAACGCTTCCGTCTTACGGCGGAACAAGCGGAACTGGTAGTTTGGCAAAACCTGTTGTTAATATTGGTGGATTGGAAAATAAGGGGCTTGAGCTTACTTTAAATACGGTGAACATCAATAAAAACAATTTCAGATGGCAAACCGGAATTACTTTTTCGCTCAATAAAAACATGATTACCAAGTTGAACGACGAAGATGCCAGTATCTATGGATATTCCGATAATGCAGAGGGGAATGGTACCATACTTATCACCCGGTCGGTTGTTGGACAGCCAGTCGGTCAGTTTTATGGATATGAAGTGATCGGAATGTTTAACAACGAAAGCGATTTCTACCAGAAAGACGAAGATGGTAATATTCTGAACGATGGAAACGGAAACCCATTGAAAGTGGCAATTCCCGATCAGGGTGGAGTTTATGGAATTGATCCCAATGAAGTTTGGGTTGGCGATTTCATTTACAGAGATCAGGACAACAATGGAACCATCGACGAGAAAGACCGTACGTTTATTGGAGATCCTGCCCCTAAATTTGAATATGGGATTAGCAATGCGTTCAGTTATGGCGATTTCGAACTGAGTATAAACCTTACTGGTGTTTATGGAAATAAAATTTATAACATGACCAGCAGTAATTTTTCAAATCCAAACAGCAATCTGGGTATGCTTAAAGATGTTCAGAATTATGCTAAAATTGGATTGATCGATGAAAAAGGGTCAAGCTCTGATATTTCCAATGTTTACATTACCAATCCGGGAACGAACATCGGGCGTATATCAGTATATGACTATAACAATACAGGCCGGCTTTCAGACCGCTTTGTCGAAGACGGTTCTTATTTAAGGATCAAAAACATCATTTTAGGTTATAATATGCCTAGGAAAGTGTGTTCAAAGTTGAGAATCGATGGATTGAGGGTTTATGTCAACATACAAAACCTCTACACCTTTACCAACTATTCTGGTTACGATCCTGAAGTTGGGGCACAACGTCAAAACATCCTGCTATCGGCTATCGATCAGGGGCGTTATCCTACACAACGTATTTGGACCGTGGGTGCAAATTTGAGTTTTTAATTTCATCGTAAAAATCGATTATTATGACAAGAAATCATATCATAACATTAATATTCCTGAGCCTGTTGATTGTAACAGGGTGTAGTTCAGATTTCCTTGACAGGGCTCCGGAAGATAGCTTAACGGTTGCTACCTTTTATAATTCACCCGAAAACCTGAAGGCAGGAACCGGCCCCTTGTATTGCAAGGTTTGGTTCGACTATAATGCCCGACCATCTTACGTTTTGGGCGATATCCGTGCAGGAGATTGTCTCTCACCGTGGGGATACCCTCAATTTTCGAATTTCACACTGAGTTCAACGGATGCTAACCTCTTAAGCGCATGGCAATCGTTTTATACAGTAATTGCTCAATCATCAACGGTGATGAAAAATATTGAAGATTATGCTACTGGTGTTACTCAAGATGATATTAACCTTGCAAAGGCTGAATGCCATTTCATGAGGGGAACTGCCTATTTTTACCTGGTAAGGCTTTGGGGCGCTATTCCGATTATAGAAAATCCATCGTTGCTTATCGAAACGCCCAAAGTACCCATTCGCCCGGTTGAGGATGTTTATAAATACATCATCAATGAGCTGAATTTTGCAGTTCAGCATCTGCCAAAAACTGCCGAACAAGGTAGGGTAACCAAATATTCTGCTGAAGGGATGTTGGCAAAAGTTTACCTGGCCCGTTCGGGTTACGGACAAAACGGAACCCGCAATCAGTCTGACCTCGATAGCGCAAAATTCTATGCCGGTGATGTTTGCCGTAACTATCCCTATACATTGCTACCCAAATATGAAGACCTCTTCAAATACAAATTCAATAACAACCAGGAATGTCTGTTCCAATTGCAGTGGGTTCCGCTGGGATCGTGGGGTACTCAGAACGCGACACTTTCCGATTTTGCTTTCTCAACCGCTGTTGCGGGTGGGGCAGCCGCAGGTGTTAATGTATGGAGTAGTACAACCGCTTCATTCGATATGCTCAAAGCATACGAAAAAGGTGATACCATTCGGCGTAATGCAACTTTCTTTACCGATAAGAGCTATTATTCGTACATCAATATCAGTGGTGGAGGGTACACGTATGAATCGTCTAAAGAAGGCACTGAAGCTACCCAGGCGCACTTTAAGAAATATGTTCCCGGTGGCCCCGACGATGATAACGATGGCAAAGTGGCAACCATGAATTCGCCGTTAAATACTCACATGCTTCGTTTGGCCGATGTTTATATGGTTTATGCTGAGGCCGAACTGGGAAATTCAGCGTCGCTCAATTCGGGTGAAGCTTTCGATTATTTCAATAAAGTAAGGACCAGGGCTGGTGTTAAACCCCGCAGTTCGATTACGCTCGACAGCATCATGTATGAACGCAGAATTGAGTTGGGAATGGAAGCGCAGCATTGGTACGATATGGTAACATGGTTCTATTTTGTGCCTGAAAAAATTCTTAGTTTCATAAACAATCAGCATCGCGAGGCATTTTATGCTTATACAAAACTGAAAGACGGGAATATTGATATTCGAATTTCTTCGGAATCTGAAATTCAGGTAAACAATGTTACCGCTGATAAAATCATGTTCCCGATTCCTGAAACGGAAATGATTGCGAATCCTCTGTTAGGTGAAGAACCTGTACCTTATGATTTTTCAGAATAATTAACCTGTAGGATTAATTCTATAAAAATGAAGAAAATGGTCAAAAATAATCAATCAAAAATAAAGTCTTTGTTCAAGGCGCTTTTACTGCTTTTGGTAAGCTCTCTTTTTATCGTCGCCTGCGACAAGGACGAGGTCGGGTTACCCGAGATTAAATCTGTCAGGTCGACCGATCCCGCAAAAGCTGATTCAACATTTACAAATTCATTGCCGGGTAACTGGATTATCATCGAAGGTAGGAATTTTGATGGTTTGCAGTCTGTTTCTATCAATGAAACAGAAGTTTATATTAATTCATCTTTTGTTACGAATGAAGCTATTGTTTTGCAAATACCATCAGATATTCCAACACTGGCAACCAACGCGAGCGTATCAAATAAAATTAAACTCGTTACAGCAACAGGTGAATGTGTTTACGATTTCATCATGATGATTAGTCCTCCGGTGGTTTATTCTTTGTCAAATGAAATGGCTCCGGCTGGTGAAAAACTTTACATTTCAGGTGCAAATTTTTATGTGATTGACTCAATTATTTTTCCGGGTGGTGTGATTGTTTCATCTGGTTTTGAGATAAATGATGGTGCCACTCTTATTGCGGTTACAGTACCTGAGGGTATTACCGAAGGTGGGGCAGTGGTTGTTAAAAATGTATTTGGCAGGGCTTTGTCACCGGGTGATTTTAATAGCAAAAAAGGGTTGCTCTGCAACTTCGACGATAAGAACACCTACATTTGGGGGAGTACCGTAATGAGCAATGACGGAACATATCCCGGTGCCAGTGGTCAGTTCAATCAAATGAAAAGTGATGATGTTGGGCCAGGTTCGTATGATTGGTGGTCTAATTTTAAATGCTGTTCCATCGACTCCTCATTATGGATCAGCCCTGAAAATATGACTGATAACATTGCCGATTGGGCGATTAAATTTGAATTATTTGTGGCAAAGCCTTGGAATTCAGGGTGCCTGTTGTTTAATGCAAACAACGGTTGGGTTTATACTGCTCGCTATGCCCCCTGGGTTGTTAATGAAGAAAGAACCGATTTTCAAACAAGTGGTTGGATAACGGTTTCAATTCCTTTGAATGAGTTTAGAACAAAAGGAACAGCCGATGGTAACGGGCTTCAAGCTAAGTCTTTAGCTAACTTGGTGCCCTCCAGGGGAACTGCTTTTCTGACCATCATGTTTATTAACGATGCTCAGCAAGGGATTGATCCAAAATTAATCAGCATTGATTTCGGAATCGATAACATCAGGGTTGTTAAATTGGCCAGGTAAATCTGGTATATCATAAAAAGAAGATTCATTGGTCATTAGTTGAGGTAATGTATAACTTTTCTAGTGACCAATGATTTTTTTTGAATTTCTGATTATTCATTTTTTCTTGTAATTTGCCGAAATTGGTCATTCTGGTGGAAGACCTATTTCAAATGAATAAATTAAATCTATGCCTAAAAAAATATTCATAATCTCCGTTTTTCTGCTATTGCTGATTGCTTTTGTTTGTTACGGTAAAAAACCGAATGGGGAACATGAGGCAGAAATTAATACATTGATTGGGCAAATGACCCTCGAAGAAAAGGTGAACCTCCTTTATGGCCATTCAATGTTTACCAATGGTGATTGTAAACGGTTGGGAATTCCTACCCTGAAATTGTCTGACGGGCCACATGGGGTTCGAGAGGAAATTGCTCTTGCCTCATTCAAACCAGCTGGTTGGACAACCGACTCTTCTTCTTATTTTCCAACCGGAACGGCTGTTGCCGCAACCTGGAATAAAGAACTTGCTTATCAACAGGGTAAAGCCCTTGGTTCTGAATCGCGTGCCCGGAACAAGGATGTTATCCTGGGGCCAAGTGTAAACATTCACCGAACTCCTCTCTGTGGTCGCAATTTTGAATACATGAGCGAAGATCCGTTTCTGGTGGCTTCGATGTGTGTTCCCTATATCAATGGAATCCAGTCGCAAAATGTAGCAGCCTGCATCAAGCATTATATTGCCAATAACCAGGAACTCGACCGTGGTACTGTCGATGTAAATATGTCGGAACGGGCTTTACGCGAGATTTATTTGCCCGCGTATAAGGCAGCTGTTCAGGAGGCGAATGTGATGACTTTTATGGGGGCTTACAACAAATTCAGAGGCGACTGGTGTTGCGAAAACAGTTATTTGCTCGATACCATTTTACGTCACGAATGGAATTTCAAGGGTGTGATCATGTCCGACTGGTCGGCGGTACACAGCACCGTAAAATCAGCCAATGCTGGTCTCGATCTCGAAATGGGAACCCGTGGTCCTTTCAGTTCGTTCTATTTTGCCGATTCGCTGGTCAGCGCTGTAAAAAATGGTAAAGTTAGCATGGAGGTGATCAATGAAAAAGTACATCATGTTTTGTGGGTTGCGTACAGTACCAAACTAATGGGTGACACCATCACCCGGGCCAAAGGTGAATATGTAACCCCGGCCCATTTCAAAACCGCATACGATGTGGCCAAAGAGTCGGTCGTATTATTAAAAAACGAAAATAACTTACTCCCACTGCAACCTGATAAAATAAAATCGATTGCCGTTTTTGGCGATAATGCCACGCAGAAACATGCGGAAGGGGGCTTCAGTTCGGGCATTAAAGCCAAGTATGAAGTGACTCCGCTCGAAGGTATACGAAACAGGATAAAGGGGAATGTTGCCATTCACTATTCGCTGGGATATGAAAAAACCACAGAACATTGGTTTGGCAAGGGAACAACAATTCTGGAGCCAAAATTCAATAATGATTCTTTGATTGCCGAAGCGGTAAGAATCGCACAGCAGTCAGATGCGGTTGTGATTTTTGCTGGCCTGAACCACGATTTCGATACCGAAGGAAAAGACAAACAAAACATGGATTTACCTTACAACCAAGTGGCGTTGATTAATGCTGTGGCAAAAGTAAACCCCAAAACCATCGTTGTGATCACAGCCGGTTCTCCGGTCGATTTCAGGGGAATTATCAATCATGTTCCTGCCATTTTATGGGGGTGGTACAACGGAATGGAAGGTGGGAATGCCTTAGCCGATATCATTCTTGGGAACGTAAACCCATCGGGAAAAATGCCGTTCACCCTGCCCGATTCGTTGGGGCAAACACCAGCGCATTTCCTCGGAAATTACCACGGAAAAGAAAAACCACTGGTTTACGAGGAAGACATTCTGGTAGGTTACCGCTGGTTCGATGCGAAAAAGTTGCAGCCAGCTTTCCCTTTCGGGCATGGTCTCTCATACACCTCTTTCAAATACTCCAATTTAGAAATTAGTTCAGATAAAAATGTCATCTCAGTCAGTTTTAATATTCAGAATACCGGAAAATTAAAAGGTGCCGAAACAGCTCAACTTTATATTTCTGCCCCCGGTAAAGAGGCAATTCGGCCTCCTTTGGAATTAAAGGGTTTTCAAAAGGTGGAAATCAACCCTGGAGAAATAAAAAAGATTGTGATTGAATTAAATAAACAAGAGTTAGCTTGGTTTAACGAAAAGATCCATGACTGGCAAATTGAAGAGGGAGATTACAAATTTAATGTCGGATCCTCTTCACGCGATATCCGCTTGAGTAAAGAAATTACGATCAACTAAAAAATAAATTTGGAAGAAAAAAATAAATCAAATACGACTATGAAGATTTCCAATTCACTTTTAATCATTTCAATCCTCTTAATTCTGATAACCGGATGTGGTTCGGAAAAGGCGAAAGTCAGTCAGATTCAAAACGGGGTCGAAATTCATTCGGGCAACCTTAATGTGAAGGCGCAATTTTATGCCGATAACATTGTGCGGATTACAAAATGGAGCAAAGACGGCACTTCTGAAAAAAAGAGCCTTTCTGTCATTCAGCATTCTGTTCCATCGTTGAACATCACATCCGAAGAAACCAAAACCGATGTGACACTGAAATCGGCTACATTGGTGTTGAAGTTAAATAAACAGACAGGGAACATTAAATACCTGACAAATTCGGGTGGAAATATTTTGAAAGAGATCGGTGAAACGATGCTCAAACCGGTTGTTTTCGATGGTGACTCAGGTTTTCAATTTCAACAGAATTTTCAACTTACCCCCGATGAGGGAATTTATGGTTTAGGTCAGCATCAGGATGGCTATTTCAATTATCGTGGCAAAGAGGTTGTTTTGGTTCAAAGCAACACCGAAGCGGTAAACCCATTCCTGGTTTCTACTCAAAACTGGGGAATTCTGTGGGACAATTATTCAAAGACCATCTTCAAAGATAAAGCTGAAGGAGCTTCAATTTGGAGTGACATGGGCAACAACATCGACTACTATTTTGTGAAGGGCGAGAATATGGACAAGGTGATTTCGGGTTACCGTTACCTCACAGGAGCCGCACCGATGTACGGAAAATATGCTTACGGTTACTGGCAAAGCAAAGAGCATTACGACACGCAGGAAGAACTGCTGACCGTGGCCCGTAAATACCGCAAACTGAAAATCCCAATCGACAACATGATTCAGGACTGGGATTACTGGAACGGGAATAAAAACTGGGGGAGCATGGAATTCGATAAAACCCTTTTCCCTGAGCCACAAAAAATGATGGACGAACTCCACGGTATGAACTACCATGCCATCATTTCAATTTGGCCTGCTATTGGCCCGAATACCGCATTCTACAAGGAGATGGAAAAGCATCCCGGATTCCTTTATCCAACCGTTGGCTGGGCTGGCTTCAAATATTTCGACACCTACAACCCTGCTGCTAACGATTTGTATTGCAAGTTCCTGAACGAGGGTATTTATTCGAAAGGTCTCGA
>Ga0209373_10005185_pt1 | contig 10776 bp, 7 predicted proteins | sample Higcelweek5metaG_FD_187173 | JGI IMG/M metagenome (GOLD analysis project Ga0209373, IMG submission 187173) | Freshwater pond sediment microbial communities from the University of Edinburgh, under environmental carbon perturbations - High... | ecosystem: Environmental > Aquatic > Freshwater >... | reverse complement strand
GTGCAGAGAAAGTATACGTAAATTCAGCATCCGGAGCCAGCGAAGTGAATCCCGAATAGGAGCTGTTAAGCGTTTCATTTACAATGCTGCCGCCATCAACCTGATAGGATACTGGAATCGATGTTTGCGCGCTGGTTCCGAAGTTTTTCACCACTACAGAAATTTGCTCTACGCCCATACCAAATCCTGACATAGGTGCTGCCAGCGAAGAAATGCCGGCATCGTTGGGTTGCGGATCCCAGATTGTTACATTGTCAACAGCCCACCAATAATCATTATTGGCACCTTTATAATAAAACCGGACTTTGAAGTTTGCGTTTTTATACGCCGAAGCATCCAGCGTTACATGCTGAGGAGCTCCCCAGATTCCCATATCTGAAGTAGCATTGAAAAGATTCACCCAGGCACTGCCATTCCACACATCGACGCGTCCTGATTCCGTTCCTCCACCACCGAAATAGTGAAAATACACATCAAATTCAATAATAATCAGATTGTTCGCAGACAAATTAAAAGTCGGCGAAATCAACTGCTCACTCATGGCAACCGCACCGGCTGCATCGCTGTTGACCATGGCAAAAGGCGTCCCATCAAGGGTATTCGAAACCAGATAAGTACTTACGAATTCCCAGGTATGACTGTCAGTGAGCGAATCATAAATTGTCCAGCCCGACGGTAATGCAACGCTGTTGAAATTTTCGTTCAGCGAAACCGCCCTGGGTGATTGTGCCTGCGCTTGAAATACAATGGCCAAGATCAGACATGCAAATGCGTAAAACTTTTTATTCATAGGATCAAATTCAAAATTACAAATGAAAAGACAGTGTAAACACCATAAAAGTTGTTCTGAATTTACACATTGCAATAATAATCAATTGAAACAATTTATGCAAAAGAAATGCATATAAATCGCTGAATCATATTTTTTACGCTATAAAAAGCGATAAAAACACCGTAATAATGTAGCTTTTTTTACTGTTTCTTATCGCTTTCAACCAGCACTTCCTTGCGGTTCCGGTAAACAACCATGTACTGGAAAATTGCGTTGGAATGAGTGTCGGATTTTACAACAAAAGATCTGGCGGTTTTTTGTGTCACATATAAACCGGAATTTGCATTCACCGGAGTCAGCATGACAAAATATTTGTCAGGCTCTATGGGCTGTTTCAGTTCAATCAGCCATTCGTTGTTCTGCAAAGTAGCCTCACCCACTGCAACAATGGAATTTTTTTCGACTGTAACCGGCTCCTGAGCATAAATCCGGAGAAAACCCGACAACAGAATCAAACTAAGAAATATGTTTTTCATGAAAGTGCTTTTTTATTAGTTTCTCAAGACAAAAATCATCAGTACGCCTTCAGCAGCCTGTGTTGCATCGCCGCCGACATAAATGGTATTTCCGCCAAGCAGGCGACGGGCGCGCACATCAAAGGTGTAATTTCCGGCTGCAGCAACATTATAGCGCGCTATGGCCGAGAAGTTCTGCCAGGTAACATATGCAGCATCACTATCGAGCGAAACCCGCACAAATCCACCTACCACAGCCATTGTTCCATTAATAAACAACGCCACATCCACATCATTGTAATCATTTCCATCCATATACATGTTTCCACCAAACCAAATCAACACGCGGTCGCCGGCATTTAAGCCGTTTATGGTAATAGATTCTCCCGGAACCGCGGTAAATGTATTCGATGTAACGGCCAGACTACTGGTACTTTCCACTGTATAAATATTATCAGGTGTTACCGCACTGATCCAGGTCGGTGGCACATTAGCGCCATTCGATTTCAATACTTTTCCGGTTGTACCCGGATCCCCGGCCGGCATCAGCGCAGCCGAAAACTGTACATTTCCGCCAACATCAAGTCGCTGTGCAGGAGTTACACCAATTCCGAGATTGTTCGAAACATACACATCACCACTGCCAAAATACCCTGCCCAGTTGGTCAATCCACCAGCGGCAGTTGCATACAGGCCATAGGTGGTTGTGCCATTGCTGGCGCTGGAATAAATACCATAATTAGTACCTTCATCGCCGTTTCGGATTGAAGAATTGTATAAGCCATACAAAGTTGTTGCATTGCCGGTTGCCAGATTTGCGTCATTTCTGATGCCATACAAAAAGCCGCCTGTTCCCGAATGGTTTGCGGTGTTGTAAATTCCATACTGGTCCTGAGTTGTAGATGTTGATACAATCCGGGCGCCATAAGAATAACTGGAATTCCCTGTACCCGAATAAATTGATTCAGCCGCAATGCCACAACTGGCACTTGCCGTAGACGTACCAGAAAAATAGCCGCCATAGGCGGTTCCGGTCCCGGCGTTCATTCGCGAATAAACCCCATATGCCGAGCTGGCTATTTCAACATACCGGTTGGCATCGTATTGAGCGCGAATGGCTGTCGAATTTAATCCGTCCACATGCAACTTGTATCCTGGAGCCGCTGTTCCAATACCCACATTTCCACCGCACATGACCCGCATTTTTTCGCTGTTGTTGGTGCGAATCACCAGATCCTGTGCATCGTTGGTGCCCAGCCAGTTCAATGCAGGCGATGTACCAGTGTTTCCGGTGGTCAGCCAGGCATCGCGTACCGTTAAAACCCGTACCCAGTTTGGTGCAGCAGGAGTTCCGGCATTATAATAATAACCCGGTGTTACCTGATTGGGCGCCACTCCCGCTATAGCAGTATTATACACCATTAAACTGGTCGCCGGCAATGTTACAGGCGCAGCCACATTGGTTGCACTCAATGCAACCCGTGGAATCAGAATACCTTTATTAATACTTTGAATTTCCAGAATACTGGAACCGTCGGGTGTTATAACAGTGGATGAAATCCCTACACTTTGCCCTCTTAATCCACATACCAATACCATTAAAACACCCGTAAAAAACAACTTTCCCCCCATAGTTTGTGATTTTTTACCGATAATTTGAAACGCGAATGTATTAAGTTAATTTGAATAAACAACTGTAATTCCTTGTTAATTAGTATGTTTACACTGTATTGATTAAAATATTGCGATTTACTAATTCATACAAAAGATGCATCAATAAAAGCAAACAGGCCGGTGTTACCCGGCCTGCTGTTCCTCCCTTAAATAAAATCGTTGTTACTGAACAACAACCTTATAAGTCCATTTTTGATTGATGACAAAGAAATACATACCCGGCTCAAGGCAACAAACTTTGTTGTCCAGAATTTCCGGATTTATTTCGCGGCTCATGCTGTCGAATACCCGCACCGAGCTTATTTCACCAATAATATTTATCTGATCTCCCTCGCTGGCCAGTGTCGGGAACACCTGTACCTGATTGTCTTCGCAATCAACAGCAATCACATCGGAATACGTAAATCTGCCGTCGAAATCGGTTTGTTTGAGGCGGAAATATCTGGCTGAAGTTTTAACGTCGGCCGAATAATGAATCACTTCATTCGAATTCCCTGCTCCATCTACTTTCACAACCGGCACAAAATCACCGTTGGCAACATCAGCCGCCTCGATGGTGAAATAGGCGTTGTTGATTTCGGTGGCGGTGGACCAATGAATTTGGATATTGTCATTTTCGCAAACCGCTTTCAGATACAGTAAACTAACAGGCAAACTGAAAATGGGAACCGATGAGCATTGTCCGGATGGCGAATAGGTCGGGTTGCCGGGATAATCAAAATCCACGGTTGCGCCATCTCCATTGTACACATAATAGGCATTGTACGTAACGGCATCTGAACCACAGGAACCTACGTTCATGGTTAATGTCCTGTTGGTTGGATTGGTTGAGTTGTGGTTCACAAAATGACCAGGCAGATTATCCGGACACTGGAAAATTGCGTAGAGCGTGTAATTCAGATCCGAAAAATCAAACATCGCATAATTGAAGTTGGTATTGGTGAAAAACATTACCTGCGCCCCGGCAGGAATCATACCGGCAACTGGTTCCAGAATCTGGCCGCCAGCGGTAATCGTTGCATTGATGTTTGAAATAATTGAAGCAGTCGTAGCGTTCTGACAGATACCCTGCCATGTGTTCGCAACATTTGGCCATGTTACTGTAATGTCAGCTGTATTAATCGGGTTTCCGCCAACAATAAACCGAAACATTTCGTTTCTCCCTTCTGCACTGCCATCGCAGGCATCAACCAAAATACTTTCAATTTCAATACAAGAACATGGACCGCCAGTCAATGTAACAGTAAATACAGCCGATTCCGTTCCCGTTACAATAGGATTTGAACTGACCACCCTGATTTTGTAACCGGCACCCGAAGCTGTTGCAGGCGGAATAGTAATGTTAATTGTACCACTGTTGGCCGTTGATGTCAATGTACCAATACTCACAGGAGATGCAAAACTACCCGAAGCATTGGAAAGCTGTGCAGTGTATACATTTCCGGCATTAAACACATCAGTTGATGTGAAAGCAACAGTACCACTGGCGCCGGTTGAGCATGTTACTGTAAAAGGCGGAGCTGAAACAGTGCCGGTGGTGATGGTGTTGGATGAACATGTCATTGTATGGGAACCAAGATGAGAAATGTCATCAATATTGAAAAGTGTCCATTCTGTTGCTAAGGTAGGAAAACCCGATGCAGGATTGGATGTTACACCACTGGTAATTGTTGCATTTCGTACTAAAGTCTTATCTGCAGTTGAATACGAGCCGCTGGTCCATTCAGAGCCAGGGTCTTCGCCAATTCTTCCAAAAACATCTGAATAAGTACTGGAGATTTCATTCCAGATTGCTATTGCATCATCACCATTAAATAACGCAACACCAGCAGTTATATCTGCAATTCCTAAAATAGTTGCATTTGCACTTGAATTGGCAATTACATAAACATCTCCATCTGCCAATGTACCACTCATAGCTAATGTATTACTCGGAGTTGGTGAACCATTGGCATACATATAAACAGTGTAATTGCTTAAATCAACTAATGATCCAGTTCCATTGTAAATCTCTATTGCCTTATTATTACTTGATCCTTCAATGTACTCCGAAATAAACAGATCCGCAGCACAACCCGTAGCACCGCAAGCCGATGTTGATTGAGTAAGTGTTACTGGTGCAGCCGAATTGCTGCAGCTGTTGTAAGTCCAGACATATAAAGTATAGGCCGTCGCACAAGTCAGACCGGTTTGTGTATAGGTGGACGAAGCCACAGTGTTCACGCCAGCCCCCGGATAAGTATTGGTGGTATTCCATTGATAGCCTGTGGCGCCGGCAACATCGGTCCAATCCCAGACAATCTGGGTTTGAGATGGTGTATTGGTTCCTGCCGTTGGTGCCGATGGCACCGAATTTACCGTGACAGAAACCGTTGCTGTTCCTGTGCATGTATTGGCAGCTGAACCGGTTACGGTATAAGTGGCGGTCACTGCCGGGCTTACAGTAATCGGGTTGGCCGTTTCAGTTGTACTCCATACGTAGGATGTTCCGCCGGCGGCGGTCAATGAAGAACTGTTTCCACTGCAAATGGAAGCAGGAGAAGCACTCGCTGTAATGGTGGCTGTGTTCACAGTTACTGTTACTGTCGAAGTGGCTGTACAACCTGATGCGGAACCGGTAACCGTGTATGTTGTTGTGGCAGTTGGAGAAACAGAAACAGAAGCTCCAGTCAAACTACCGGGATTCCATGAATAGGTATCTGCCCCCGATGCTGTTAATGTTGAACTTGAACCACTGCAAATAGTAGCAGGAGATGCTGAGGATGTGACGGTGGGAGGAGTGCAGGATGCGTCTGTCAATATCAAATTTTGAATTCTGACGCCTCTTCCAGAAGTACCATTATTACTAAATCTGAATTTTGTTGTAGTACTAAATGTTTGAGAAATGGTAATGGGCCCTCCATCTATGTAAGTGCTAGAACTAGGTGTAGCCGTGGTATAAGAAATAGCAGACCAAGTTGCCCCCCCGTCAACCGAGAATTCAATTTTAAGTGGATACGCAGTTCCACTACCATATGTGGCAACTCTCACATTTAAAACAACTGAAGTTGATGCCGATAAATCATAATTAATGGTTATTATCCTATCACTTGGATTCCCCGCATCAAGCAAATAATATGTTGTCTGATCAATAGCATTTGTCGTGACATTGTTTTCTGAAATCCAACCTGAGGGTAAGGATCCCCCGCCTGAAACGCTGAATATCTGCGAATTTGCAACCAACCCCAACCCCACAAACACCACCACCATCACAAACCGCATCCAACTCAACCTGCCAGCCCCTACCTTTGCCGAAGCAGGCCCGGGCTTGTCCAAATTTGTCAGTAAATTTCTTTTCATGACCGTATTTTTAGTTTCTTAAAAGTTCATTTCTACACCGCACTGAAAACAGGACATACCGAAGCATATCCCGAAATTTTTCCATAAAATATTAGCAGATGTACAACCCTCCCCTTAACGACTGGCGCATAAACTGCCAAGTTTTAAAATCAGATACAAAGTTACATTATAATATAGCTAAGTCAAGGCTTTTGGGCCTTCCGGAGCGCTAAATTCTACTTGGAAAAACGTAAAATACGACCTGTTTAAAAACAACTTGCACCAAATATGTAATTTTCTGAATAAATGCGTTTTTTTTAGCGATTAAAGTTATTAACAGGCTTTTTAACAGGCGATATGGTCATTTTGCACAACAGGTGTGGATACCTGCGCGAATTGCGCGCTTTGAGCATGTTAAAACAGAAATTCCGTGCGGTTTTCAGCGCAGTGGAGCCGTGGAAATTTAACAAAATAATCTTCGGGGGCAAGCACATGAACACTGAACAAGGAACAAGGAAGTGAGAATGATGAAGGATATTTCACTTTTAACTTCACTTCTGCCTTCATAATCCCTTGTTCAGTATTCAGTGTTTTGTGTCTTTGAGCCTTCGTGGCATAAGACCACAAAAAAACGGAACCCCGCCCCGCAGGATTCCGTTTTGGAATAACAATTACGCTACAGACAGCATTAACTATCCGATGCTGAGAGTTCACAACTCCTTAATGTCGTTGCTCACTGCCTGTACAATTTTCGGATTAACCGAATATGATTGTAAGAGCAAGTAAAGCTCCGATAACACCAAGATAAATCAGCCAGTAAAAATTTTGTTTCAAAGCATTCATGGGTTTAAATTTTTGAGTTTTCATACAGTAGTTTTCAACCTTTTAGAAATCGATCGGCAAAAAAGCTTTTTTGGCATTTTATCAGCTTTTTTGGCGTCACGTAGTTTAGACATATAAAGATACTAAAAAGTTTATTCGTTTGTAAAAGAATTTACTTCGTCGACTGTTAAAGTATGTTAATTCATATTCAATAATCAAGATATTAACCACGCAACACTTGATGAAATCAAAGGATTGTTGATAAAGTGATAACTATCATGAAATTCATGTGTTTTTTGTTTATGATGTCGGGCACATGAATTTAAAAGATTAAGCTATTGAATTTTCAATATTAAAGACATGCTCAAATACGTATAAATATGGTTACTTTTGCAGCATGTATAGCCTCCACAATCACACAACCTTCTGCGATGGAAAAGCGTCGGTGCGGGAAATGATTACAGCTGCCTGCAACGAAAAGCTTGATCATTTCGGGCTTTCGGGACATGCCCCGGTTCCTTTTCAAAACAAGTGGAGCATTGCATCCGACGAGAAAGTAAAAGAATATTGCGACGAAATTGCAGAAGTTCGCAAGACCTGCAACGATATAAAAATATGGACCGGGCTGGAAGCCGATTACATTCCCGGAGTAACACAAGCATTCGTGCACTGGCGTGAAAATTTCGGCATTGACTACCTCATCGGGTCCATACATCTGGTTGAAAACAAAGGCCAGCTCTGGTTTATCGATGGTCCGGCCGAAGGATATGATGCTGGCCTGCAGGAAATTTTCGGTGGCGATATTCGTGCTGCAGTACAAGCATTTTACAGGCAAACATGCGACATGATTGAAACGCAGAAACCGGATATTCTGGGCCACTGCGACAAAGTACTTATGCACAACCGCGGCCGCTTTATCAGCTTCGACGATCCATTTCACCTCGGTCTGCTTAAAGAAACCTTATTGCTTGCAGCCGAAAAAAATGTGATTGTGGAAATCAACACACGCGGCATTTACCGGAAGCTGCACACCGATTATTATCCCGGCAAATATATTTTCGGATTTCTGAAAGACAATAATATACATGTGATGCTAAGTGCCGATGCACATATGACGGATCAGATTACCGGAGAATTTCAGCAATTGAAAAACGATTTAATTACTGCGGGAATAGATGAGACCTGGCTCCCTCTCTGTGTTTCAGATAAGCCCGTAGTTTTGTATGAATAGATATTGCTTTCGTTACACGTTACAAGCGTTACACGTTACAGTCGTTACAAGCGTTACAGTCGTTACAGTCGTTGCAAGTTAACGGTTTGATGCTGTTTCGCATGCGTTGCACTTTCCCCGGCATTTTAGCGTCAGTTTGCAGGAGATGAGTGCGCAGCATTACTGACCTGGAATCGTCGGGAATTTTTTTTTTATAAGCACCCAACGATTCCGGGATCGCTCCTCTACACATCTTAAATCTGGCGAACGCCAAAATGTTGGGTGCCTGCTACTGCAAAATCAGATTGAGCCCGCCGCGGCGAATCAGCTGTAAGCAGTAAGCAAAAAATATCGACCTAAGGATGTGATGGGCATTGTGCGTTGAGCCCTATGCCGCATGCTGCATGCCTTTTACGCCCACTCTTCGCTCAGCACTTCACCCGAAGCACTCACGACAATGGCTTTTACCGGTACTTTGCGTGTGGCATTTTCAAGCGCCATCTGAACAAGCTTTATCAAACCGTGGCAACACGGAACTTCCATCATCATGACCGTGATGGTTTTCACTTTGGCATCGTCGATCATAGAAGTAAGTTTTTCTACATAGGATTCTTTGTTGCTGTCGAGTTTCGGGCAGGCGATGGCGAGTTTTTTACCTTTGAGCCATTTGCTGTGGAAATTTCCCATGCTGAAAGCCACGCAATCGGCCGCCATTAAAAGATCGGCATTGTGAAAAACCGAAGACTGCGGATTGATCAGATGCATCTGAACCGGCCATTGCTCGAGCGCAGAAGGCTGATCGGCAGTAATGACACCGGGCTTCGATTCATGCTTGATTTCGCGGTGCGCTGAGCCCTGACATCCGCAAGCTTCGCCTTCTTTGTGGTGATTGTGCACTACATAAACAACTTCCATCATGTCGAAGCCAAGCCTGTCCTGATTTTTCTGCATCCACTCAACGCCTTTTTTAAGCCAGATATGTTCGTTGTGATCTTTCAGATGTTTGAGATGCGCAATGACAACATCTTTACCTTTCATATATAAATGCTCCATCACTTTATCTTCGTCGTATGGTTCAGCTTCGCGCTCAGTAATGGTAATGGCACCTTCGGGGCAGCCACCTATGCAGGCCCCCAGTCCGTCGCAAAGCAAATCGTTGATCAGAACAGCTTTTTCGTTGATGATCTGTATGGCACCTTCGTGACAACCATCGGCACAAATACCACAGCCGTTGCATTTTTCTTCATCGATTTCAATAATCTGGCGTTTCATATCGGATTTTTTAATTAGGTAATTCCGTACCAAAATTACTTATAAAAGAAATTCAAAAACGAAAGGATGATAATTATCATGAAAATAAAATACTGATTTGAATCTGTTATTAAGTTTCACGAGAGCACGGCGAAAAATTAACAATTACAGCATAATTAAAACCGGGAGTAATCTGCAAGTGTCAAATATTCAAATTAAATAAATTATTTAACATATAAACTGGCAATATATTGATTTACACCATTAGAAGAAAAAAAATATTAAATAAAAAAAGGAAATTAATTTGGTTAGCAAAGGAAATTGCCGTTACATTTGCAAGCAAAAAAAAACATGGAAATATCCCATATCGAACACATCGGTATTGCTGTTAAAGACCTGACAGAGAGTATAAAGTACTACGAAGAAGTTCTTGGATTGAAATGCTACGCCATTGAAGAAGTGGCCGATCAGAAAGTGAAGACCGCCTTTTTCATGGTTGGTCAGACCAAAATCGAATTGCTCGAAAGCACTGACCCGGAAGGTCCCATTGGAAAATTTATAGAGAAAAAAGGCGAAGGCATTCATCACCTGGCTTTTGCTGTAAACAATATTGAATCGGCGCTGGCTGAAGCCGAAACAAAAGGGGTTCAGCTTATCGATAAAACACCCCGCAAAGGAGCCGAAGGCCTGACTATAGGATTCCTGCATCCGAAATCAACGATAGGAGTACTCACCGAATTCTGCGAAAATAAAAATAACAAGTAATATGTCCATTGAACAAAAGATTGCCGACCTGATGGAGCTTCGCGAGAAAGCTCGTTTGGGCGGAGGGAAAAAGAGAATTGAATCTCAACACGCCAAAGGAAAACTCACAGCCCGTGAACGAATTTTCAAATTGCTTGACGAAGGCAGTTTTGAAGAATATGACATGTTTGTAACCCACAACTGTCATGATTTCGGACTGGAAAATGAACTGTATTTATCAGACGGAGTTGTGACCGGAAGCGGTACCATCGACGGACGTCTGGTGTTTGTATTTTCGCAGGATTTCACCGTTTTCGGAGGATCACTTTCCGAATCATACGCCAAAAAAATCTGCAAAATCATGGATATGGCTCTGAAAGTAGGCGCCCCCGTTATCGGCATCAACGATTCTGGTGGAGCACGTATTCAGGAAGGCGTTAAAAGTCTTGGCGGATATGCCGATATTTTTC
>Ga0209373_10005184_pt1 | contig 10776 bp, 5 predicted proteins | sample Higcelweek5metaG_FD_187173 | JGI IMG/M metagenome (GOLD analysis project Ga0209373, IMG submission 187173) | Freshwater pond sediment microbial communities from the University of Edinburgh, under environmental carbon perturbations - High... | ecosystem: Environmental > Aquatic > Freshwater >... | reverse complement strand
GGGAACCTGAGTTTCAGGTTGAACGAGAAGGAGATGCTAATCACAGCCACGAGTTTGGATCTTGGAGCAAGGCTTTCCTGCGAAGATTTTGTTATCGTCCACGATTGTGATTTCGACGCTTTCGAAATCGTAGCGACAGGGAAGAAGGCGCCATCTTCCGAGTCTCCTGTACATGTGGCTCTCTACCGTGCCCGCCCGGATATTAGGGCCATATTCCACGGTCACAATGAATATATCAATGAGCATGGACGTGAATGTGGCGTTGAAGAAACGTCTATGGAGCAGCCTTATGGTTCTATGGAGCTGGTTCACGAGGTACTAAAATTATCGGGTCACACGTTTTTCAACATGAAGAATCACGGGTTCATTTCCATGGGTAAAACGATGAATGAAGCTGGTCGTCAAGCTCTTGATGTGATCCAGGAACTTAGCTTAAAGGGATAACCATCCCGTCATGCACGGCTATAACATTTTCGAAAATTTCTTTCGCTTCTTTCTCGAGTGTGCGCGGGTTTGTAATTCTAGCGGAGTAGTGTCCTATTGCCAGTAGCTTCACGTTAGCTTTGCTCGCAATAGTTGCCGCTTGCGATGCCGTGGAGTGGAACGTTTCTTTAGCCCTGGCTAGTAACTCATCGGGGAACGTTGCCTCGTGGTACAAGAGGTCTACCCCCGTCACTTGTTCCACAATTTTCTCGTTGTAGGCCGTGTCGGAACAAAATGCGTACGATAATTGTTTCTTGGGCGGGAGCGTGAGTTCCTGGTTTGGTATCACAACCCCTTCGTCGGTAGTATAGTCGGCACCCTTTTTTATGTTCACGATTTCCCTCAATGGAATGTTCAGCTCTGCAATTTTCTCCTTCTTGATATTTAACCATTCAGGTTTTTTCTCTCTGAAGAGGAACCCGTAGGTTGGGATGCGGTGTTTGAGCGGGATGGTCTCGATGGTCAGCCTCTTGTCTTCGAAAATGATCCTCGGTTCCTTTCCCGTGATGGCGTGGAACTCGATCTTGAACAGCAAGTTGGCTTCAATGTATTTCAACTGGAACGTGACTAGTTCCTTTAATTCTGGCGGCCCGTAGATGTTGAGCGTTTTCTTCCTACCCAGGAGGTTGAACGAAGAGAGCAAGCCGAAAAGACCCAGGTAATGGTCGCCGTGAAGGTGGCTGATGAGGATATGGTCGATGGAGGTGAACCGTACTTTGAATTTTCGCAGCTGAATCTGCGTGCCTTCAGCGCAATCTATCAAAAAAACACGCCCAAGCATTTGTAGTACTTGGGCGGTTGAAAATCTTTCAGATGTTGGTAAGGCAGAGTTACACCCCAATATAGTAAGCGAACCTTGCATATAAATGCTGTGGTTATTTTGCTTCTTTGTTGATTATATCTTCTGCTTTCTCAACAGTAGTTGTGATATTTAAAACAGTGTCGAGTTGTGAAATTGTAACAAGTCGCTCCACTGCCGTCTGCAAACCAGTAAGTACAAAAATCCCGCTGGCATTCTTGCAAAGTCTGTTTGCAACGAGAATTGCACTTAACCCGGAAGAATCGCAGTATCTGCACTGATTTAAATCGAGAACGATATTCTTCTCCTTGTTTCCAGATATGAGAACAAGCTCTGATTTAAGAGAGGGAGCTATCTGAGAATCAAGCTTATCAACTTGTACTTCGATAAGGGTATACTTCTCTTTTTTTGTTATTTTGAATTCCATATTCGAATGTTTTTCTGGATGTAAATATAGTGTAACCATTTGAGAAAATCAAAGGTTACACTATATTTTGATTTTTTTTGTCTTTATTCTGATTTCTCAGAATCTTTATCCATTTCAGATTTTAGCTCGGCTAATCCAGCTATGTCACCAAGGGTTGTCTTCTCAACATTGTCCTTGATTTTCTTGATAGCCTTCTTCGTAGCTTGATTCTTCACCTTATCTACACCTTTTTTCTCGTCTTCGTGGATGCGTGAGTGAGAGACGAAGATTTTCTTGCCATCTTTAGAGAACTCGATTACCTTGAAGTTCAATTTCTCTTCAACCTTGGCAGTCTTCCCGTCTTCTTTCATCAGGTGGCCGAGGGTTGTGATGCCTTCAACACCGTATGGAAGTGCAACGATTGCGCTCTTCTCGTTGATCTCGATGATTGTTCCTTCGTGTATAGAATCAACGTTGAAGATCGTCTCGAATACGTCCCACGGGTTTTCTTCGAGTTGCTTGTGTCCGAGGCTCAAGCGGCGGTTTTCCTTGTCGATGTCGAGAACAACCACGTCGATTTCGGCGCCGATCTGGGTGAATTCGCTCGGGTGTTTGATCTTCTTCGTCCAAGAAAGGTCGCTGATGTGGATGAGACCGTCGATGCCTTCTTCTATTTCAACGAAAACGCCGAAGTTGGTGAAGTTGCGGACGTGAGCCTGGTGGCGGCTGTTCACGGCGAAACGAGTTTCGATGTCTTGCCATGGATCTGGGCGAAGTTGTTTCATGCCGAGAGACATCTTGCGCTCTTCCCTGTCGAGGGTGAGAACCATCGCGTCTACCTCGTCGCCTACCTTCAAGAATTCTTGCGCGCTTCTCAGGTGCTGGCTCCAAGACATTTCAGAAACGTGGATCAATCCTTCGATTCCTGTAGCGATTTCAACGAAAGCACCGTAGTCGGCGATAACCACTACTTTACCTTTCACTTTGTCACCAATCTTGAGGTCTTTATCCAACGTGTCCCATGGGTGGGGAGTAAGTTGTTTCAAGCCAAGAGCGATACGCTTCTTCTCGTTGTCGAAATCGAGGATAACGACGTTGAGTTTCTGGTCGAGCGTGACGATTTCCTCTGGGTGAGAGATGCGTCCCCAGGAGAGGTCGGTGATGTGGATAAGACCATCTACGCCGCCAAGGTCGATGAACACGCCGTACGAAGTGATATTCTTAACGGTTCCCTCAAGAACTTGACCTTTCTCAAGTTTAGAGATAATCTCGCGTTTTTGCACCTCAAGTTCAGCCTCGATGAGTGCCTTGTGGGATACAACCACGTTCTTGAACTCCTGGTTGATCTTAACAACCTTGAATTCCATCGTCTTACCAACGTAGACATCGTAGTCGCGGATTGGTTTAACGTCAATTTGCGATCCTGGCAAGAATGCCTCGATGCCGAAAACATCCACGATCATACCACCTTTCGTGCGGCACTTGATGAATCCCTTGATGATTTCGTCTTTCTCGAGAGCCTGGTTGACGCGTTCCCAAGACTTGTGAGCCCTGGCTTTCTTGTGTGAAAGGACAAGCTGGCCGTTTTTATCTTCTTGGCTCTCAACGTATACCTCTACTAAATCGCCAACCTTAAGATCGGGATTGTAGCGGAATTCGTTGATGCTGATGATGCTATCGGATTTGTACCCGATATTTACAACAACTTCGCGTTTTGTTACGGCAACAACGTGACCATCAACAACTTCGTTCTCGGTGATTGTCGAAAGCGTCTTGTCGTAGATGTCCTCGAGGTTTGTTCTCTCGCTGGCAGAACCTTTGCCGCCTTTTTCGGTTTCGTAAGAATCCCAGTCGAATTCTTGTTTTTTCAAAAGAATCTCGGAGACGATGGCTGCAACTTCTTCGTCGGCATCGGTTCCCCCTTCTTCAACTTCTTCTTCAACGACTTCTTCTTCTTCAACGGTTTCCTCGCTAGAGACTTCGTCGATAGTTTCATTCTCGTTGTCCAACTCTTTGTCAGATTTTTCCAGATAAGTTTCTTTTTTGCTCATTTAATGTAACAAAATTAGTGATTAGACATTATGTTGATTTTGAGGGTGCAAAAATAATCTTTTTTTCGGTAATCAAAAAAAGATTTTAATTGGGTAGGGGGAGGTTGATTCTCGAGTGTTGTTTACGCGTTTTTCGATAGGTATTTTTCGATGAGGAGAAGTAGTTTGTCCCTGTCTATTGGTTTGGATATGTAGTCGTCGAGTCCTGCTTTTCTTGCTTTTTCTTTCTCGTTGGCGAGTGCAAAAGCCGTCTGAGCTATGACGATGACGTTCGGGTTGATTGCTTTTATCAGTTGCGTTGCCTGGTAGCCGTCCATTTCCGGCATTTTGATGTCCATAAGGACGAGGCGGATGAAGGGGTTCTCCTTGAACAGGTTGATGCATTCCACTCCGTTTTTGGCGCGGAGTAGTTTCATCTTGGTGGCTTCGAGGGCTTTCTGGAGGTAATAATAGTTGATGTCGTCGTCTTCGGCCACGATGATCTGAACGTTGCTCCAGTCGAAGTTGCCCGTGTGTGCGGCTTTTTCTGCCACCTCTGCGGCTGTGGGGCCCACGACGTATGGAAGCGTGAAGAAAAAGGTTGATCCCTTGTCTGTTTCCGATTCGAGCCAGATGGTGCCTCCCAGCAATTCTACAAGTGCCTTGGAGATGGAAAGACCCAGGCCTGTTCCCCCGAGCTTCTTCGCAAGGCTCAACTCTGCTTGCCTGAAGCGTTCGAAAATGGTCTTATGGTGCTCGGGGCTGATGCCGATACCGGTGTCGGCTACCTGGAAGAGGAGTATGTCGCCCTTGATTTCGAAGCCAAACTTCACGTAGCCCTTGTTGGTGAACTTGATGGCATTGCTCACGAGGTTTATGATGATTTGTTTCAGCTTCGTGTGATCGGTGATAATGGTCAAGTTTTCCTCGTTCTCGTCGTGTTTTTCGAAAACGAGTTCGATGCCTTTCTTGCCGGTTTGTGTTTTGAACATCGAGTGTATTTCAGAGAGCAAGGTGTTGATGTTCACCGGTTTTTCAATCACCTTTTCCTGGCCGGCCTCGATCTTGGAGATGTCTATTATATCGTTGATGATGTTCATCAACTGTTCTCCTGAAGAATTGATGATGTCGAGAAATTCTTCGAACTCTTCCCTCTCGATGTTCGGGTCGCGTAGGAAATCGGAGAACCCGAGGATGGCGTTCATCGGGGTACGTATCTCGTGGCTCATGTTCGCGAGGAAGGCGGATTTCAGCTTGTCGCTTTCCTCGGCTTTGTCCTTGGCCTGGCGCAGCTCGACGTTGATGTCACGTATCTTCTCGTTTTGCTGGCGTAGCTCGAGCTCGCTCTTGCGGAGCGATTCCTCGTCTTTCTTTCGCTTGGTGATGTCTTGGGCGGTGAACATGATGCCCTGGTTGATATCGCCGCTCATGATGGGAGTGGAGCTGTAGAGGATATCGATGCAGTCGCCGTTCTTTTTCTTCCATATCGTTTCGATGGATAGCGAGCCATTGTTCGAGATAACCCAGGCTTGTTCCCTGAGGACGAATTCGTATTCTTCGATCGTGGGGTATATCACGTGTACGGAGTTCCCCACCAGCTCGTCTTTGGTGTAGCCTGTCATCTCGCAGATGCACTCGTTGACGTCGTTGATGGTTCGGTCTACCATTATGCCTATGCCGACGGGAGCCACCTTGAATATGCTGCTGAGGCGGGCTTCGCTCTCCTTGATTTCCAGCTCCTTGGTTTTGATATCGGTGACATCCCTAATCAACCCGTCGTAAGAGAAGAGCTTGCCCTGCTCGTTGAAGTGGAGCACGGGCGTGTTGGTTACCCAGCGTATGGAGCCGTCTTTCTTGCGGATCCGGTGCACGATAGGTCCAGGCTCTTTGCCCTGCAGTATCTCGAGGGTTTTTTCCAGCACGATGTACTTGTCGTCTTGTACCACCATGTTGAGCCATAGGTTTTGATCCTCGTCGAACTCTTCGGAAGTGTAACCCATGACGGAGACGCACGCTGGCCCGTGGTATGTCTTTACGGCAACGTTGTTCTCCACCCACACGGTGTAGATGTAGTCAGTAACAGTTTCTGTGATTCTCTTGAAGCGTATCTCGCTCTGCTTGAGGCGTTCCTGGGCGGTTCTTTGCTCGGTGATGTCGTTGGCGAAGATGATCAAACCGGTTACGTCCCCCTCGTTGTTGGTAATGGGGGCTTTACACGTGTATGTCCAACGCAGTTGTTTTGTCCCTATTACGATATGCTTTTCAATGATTCCTGTCCGGGGCATTTTCGAGTTGATTACCTCGAGGTCATCCTGGTAATATTCTTCTGCTAAATCACTGGGATACAAATCGAACGGTGTTTTTCCTATTATGTCGCTAGGGCTAACGCCTTCGAAATCGGCGGCTGCCTTGTTTACTTTGTAGTACCGGTTGTTTAAATCCTTGTGCCAGAGCATGATAGGGAAGGCGTTGATGATGGTCTCGTACATCTCGTGCCGTTGCTTGTAACGTTTCATGTTTTTGGCCGTCACAAGGAAGTAGGATAAGTCTCTGGTAAGGTCTTTGACTAGTTTGGCCGAGAGTTCCACGTATGCAACGTTCCCGGGAGATCTGATGATTTGTAGCTCAACGGAGAGGCTCTCCTCTTGAGTCAATGCCTGGTCATATGCCAGGTGGAGTAATTCAATATCCTCGTTTCGGACGAACTGTTCGAGATTTCGGCCAAGCAACTCTGGTGAAGCTAGCCCCGCGATATCCTCAACCTTTGCATTCAGGTCGACAATTTTCCTGGATAACGAGTCGACAAGGAAAACTGCATCGGGAGAGTTGTCGAGGAAGAACTTTGTGGAGGTGCGGAGGTCAGAGAGAGTCGAAAGCCTTTTCTCCAGTGACTCAATCTTGGATTGCAACGATGTTTCTTCTGACATAGCCCAAATATATTCTTACTTCCCCAAGGGTGCATAGAAAGCATAAAGACAAATGTATGAATAAATCGAATATCTTAGGTTGTTAGACTGCAAAACAGTTGCGTTTTTTTTGAACATTTTAAAAGTTTTTTGTAACCTTGCACGGCGAATTTTTCGTATAAAAGGACGATTTGAAATTCTTGATAGATAGATGAGACAGTTAAAAATCACGAAGCAGGTTACCAATCGGGATACGCCTTCGCTTGACAAATATCTGCATGAAATTGGTAAGGTAGACCTTATCACTGCAGAAGAGGAAGTAGAGTTAGCTAAGAGGATTCGCGAAGGTGACGAGAGAGCTCTCAACAGGCTCATTAACGCCAATCTGCGCTTTGTTGTATCAGTATCGAAGCAGTACCAGAACCAGGGATTAAGTTTACCCGATTTGATTAACGAGGGGAACCTCGGGTTGATAAAAGCAGCACAACGTTTCGATGAAACGAGGGGCTTCAAGTTCATTTCTTACGCTGTGTGGTGGATTCGTCAGTCAATCCTGCAGGCACTGGCCGAGCAGGCACGGATCGTGCGTTTGCCCTTGAACAAAATCGGTTCGATCAACAAGATCAACAAGACTTTGGCCCTGCTGGAGCAGGAGTACGAGCGTGAACCTTCTGCCGAGGAAGTTGCCATAGAGCTCGATTGCTCGTCGCGTGACGTGAAGGAATCTCTCAGGAACTCGGGCAGGCATGTTTCGATGGATGCACCGCTCTCGCAGAGCGAGGATGGAACGCTTTACGACGTGCTCGACAGCAAAGACACTCCCTCGCCAGATCAACAGCTGATCAACGAATCGTTGCGCAGGGAAATCGAGCGTGCGATATCCACACTTACTGAGCGCGAGGCTAATATCATCCGATTATACTTCGGGTTAAACTCCAAGAACCCCTACACGCTCGAGGAAATCGGCGAGGAATTCGGTCTCACGAGGGAACGGGTTCGCCAGATAAAAGAAAAGGCTGTTAGGCGACTGAAGCAGACGTCGAGAAGCAAAATATTAAAAACCTATCTTGGATAATGATTTGAAAAAGACCGCCTGACAGCGGTCTTTTTTGTTTCACATCGACCAAACAATTAGTTGCAAGCCCCGCACTATGAATCGACGTTTTTTTCGTAGTTTTGGGAAATCAAGGTACATTTGCGACGAAATTTTAATCATTAAACTCTAACCAATATGAATTACAAATTACTATTAATGACTGCTTTTGCCTTTTTCTTGGCAAGCATCACTCGCCTTTCAGCGCAGGGAGATAACTGCACGGATGCGATCGACCTGGGTGTACTTACCAGCCCGCAGACATACAGTACCGCGGGTAAATCTGTAGATTTCGGATCGTACACATCAGAGACATGGGAATCTCCGGATATGGCGTTCTACATCGATATCCCGGCTGGGAAGCAGTTGATTATATCACAAACGAATGATTACGACTCTAAATTTATGATCCGCACGGGAGGTGCTTGCCCGGGGACGACGGAGGAAGCGTATGTTGATGATCCTGACGATTCGACAATTTACTTCACGAACATTACAGCCAGCTCAGTGCGCGTGTACTGGATTCAAGGAGGCTACAATGGAGAAGAGGGATCCTTCACGCTTTCCTGGTCCGTTGCCGACCCCATTGTTGATGAACCATTTATTTACGATGCATCCTGGATTTCGTCAGTGAACAACGATGGCGATTATTACGCGCGAAGCGCTGTCTTGAAGTTTAATCCGGATTTTAGGTTGGCTACAAGTTCGGCTAGCGTGTATGGGAAGATATACTACAAGTTGTCAACGTCTTCGTCGTATTCCTACCTGGGCCAGTCGGAAACTGGTATTATATCAGGTAAATCAACTGGAGATTACTTGACGTATGACGTGTCAAATTTGCCGGAAGGTGTTTATGACTTCAAGATCGAATTGTATTCGAGCGGTGGCAAATTGTTCGACGAGACCTGCGATACAACGGATGATAGCTTGGACGATATAGCGTTCGAGCCGGTTTCGAGAGATGTGGTGCTACCGGTGATCTTCGCTAGTGGATCGTATATAGGGTCGACGGTGGACAGCGATGCCGACGGGTATGCCCAGAGCGGTGTGCTTACCTTCGATCCCGACATCGCAAATGGAGATACTACCGTGTACGGTAAAATATATTACAAGCTTTCCACGGCTTCTAGTTACGATTACCTTGGGACAACGGCTTCAGAGATTATCAGTGGAGAATCGAGCGACGACACCATAATGTACAGTATATCCAATTTGCCTTATGGTATTTACGATGTGAAAATTGAGCTGTATGTCAACGATAGTACATTGGCTGATACTTTAATTATAGACAATCAGAAATTCGAACTAGCCTCGACTGATCAAGGTACCGTTACTCCAACGACGGGAATAACGAGCGCGTCGTGGCCCTACATGGTGGATAACGACGGCGACACCTATGCCCGGGGCAGGACTCTCAGAATTGATCCAGACATCGCTTCCGGATCTACAACAGGTCAAATAAACGTGTACTACAAGTTATCGACATCAACGGCATACACGTTTTTAGGTTCTTCGGTCGAAAGTACCATAACCGCTGGTTCATCCAGTGATTACATAGTGTATTTCCTGGAAGATCTTCCCCATGGTTTGTATGATATAAAGGTAGATCTGATGGAAGGCGGCGTTTTGGTTGACTCGTATACCGAGTTGGATGATGCTGATTTGAAAGATGTTGGCTTCGAGCTTTCAAGCGAGGATGTTGCCACGACAGCTCTACCGGCGATCTATGGCGTGTCTTGGGCTTCGCAAGTGGACAACGATGGCGATTATTACACGCAAAATCGTGAGCTGCAAATAGATGCTGATATTGAATCGGGAAGTGTAGCCGTTTACTCAAAAGTGTATTACAAGCTTGCCAGCTCAACAATCTATACATTACTGGGGACGACGAGCACCAAGACAATTTCGGGTCAAAGCACTAGCGATTATATGTCTTACCAGGTGTCTGATTTGCCTAAAGGGACCTACGATTTCAAGATAGAACTGTACAACAGTAGTAATGCCTTGCTGGAAACGTATGCCAGCGATTACGATTCGAACCTGAAAGACGAGACCTTCGAGCCTATCAGCGAAGATGGTAGCTCTTCGGGTACGCACACGATCTTCAACGTTTCGTGGTCGGATGTGGTGGACAACGACGGTGATACGTACACCCAGAGCCGTTCTCTCAACTTCTACACGTACAACACGCTCGCGACCGCGCAAACGGTCTATGCCAAGGTATACTACAAATCATCTTCGACAATCACATACACGGCATTGGGCACAACATCCAGCTTCACCGTTGCGTCATCTACTTACTCCGCCACCCAGAAATTTACCGTGTCGGGGTTAAGTTCTACCGGGAGCTACGACTTCCAGATCGAATTATACAACTCGAATAACGCGTTGATAGACACCTACAACTACACCACGGATGGCGACCAGAACGTGAACAATCAGAATTTCGAACCCGCGGCTGGCGATCTGGCTACGGGCAACCAACCTGTGGTGAGCAGCGTCGCGTGGTTGAACATCGTAGACGTGGATGCTGATGGTTACTCGCAAAGCAGGGTGCTTTCTATCGATCCCGACTTTACTTCGGTGAAAACAGTTTACGCACTGGTTTACTACAAGATAGCGACAGCATCAACCTACACGTTGCTGGGACAAACAGCGGCTACAACCATCGTCGTGTCATCGTCGAGCGATGCCATTTCTTACGACGTGGCGGGGTTGGCAGCGGGGTTGTATGATTTCAAGGTGGAGCTCTACTCGAACGATGGAACCCTGATCGACAACTACTCTGATATAGACGACGACAATCTTGACGACGAGAAATTCGAGAATGCAGGTTCCGATTCCAACCCCAACGATTACCCGACGATTACCACGTCTTGGTCGTCGCTTAACGCTGCAGATGCCGATCTAGACAATTACTTCGAAAAAGTAACGCTTTTGGTAGACGTTAGCTCTTCCGTAACGCTTGGTGCGATAAAAGCCAATGTGTCGTACAAGAAAACCACGGAAAGCACATACACTCTGTATACTACCAGGGATACGACACTTGCTTCAGGATC
>Ga0209373_10005183_pt1 | contig 10782 bp, 7 predicted proteins | sample Higcelweek5metaG_FD_187173 | JGI IMG/M metagenome (GOLD analysis project Ga0209373, IMG submission 187173) | Freshwater pond sediment microbial communities from the University of Edinburgh, under environmental carbon perturbations - High... | ecosystem: Environmental > Aquatic > Freshwater >... | reverse complement strand
TTCCCGTCAAGGAGGACGATACGCAACTATTGCTCTTCATTGTCTATCGGCGGTATTGTAACCGCCGGAGTAAAATCGCCAAAATGCAATGATTATTGTCTAACGGTTTGAATCACAGGAATGGATGGACTAGATCCCGATTCCGGTCGCTTCGGAATCGATTACCGATCGATTCTCCATTCAGGCTTTTATAATTATCTTTCAGGGGACCCTGTCCATGCGCACAAGCATCCCCTAAACCTGGGAGCAATCATCTTGCGAAGGTGGCTCTCACTCTCCGGAACGCTGGCTCGTTTTGTCACGGATTACTCAAATACCGCCTTGTATATTGAAGTTAGTCAGAAAACTGACTGCGATTCTATTCATCCTGCAAGCCATGTGGGAAAATAGACTCGTACAGATTGAGGGCGTAGTATTACCGCCTTGGAGTTTAGCTTCGTAATCTAGACTTACGCCTCATCTTTACGGGTAGTACACGAATGAGCTGGATGGGGACTGCCCCGTATGTCGAACAAGGTTGTGTTCCCGTGAAGTTATGTGGAAAACCTCCGTCTGTAACTTTTTTGAAAGAGGTTTGGTGCGATATGTTTTACGTTGGCATCGACATTGCAAAGAATTTACATGAAGTCGCTATTCTCAGTGATTCCGGTGAACTGGCCGGTACGTCATTGAAGATAGCAAACACCATACCCGGAGCGCAGAAGTTGCTGGATCACCTTGCCAAGGCAGGAGTGGCGGCCGACAACGCGGTCATCGGGATGGAAGCCACCGGTCATTACTGGCTGGCAATCTATTCGTTCCTCGTCGGACAGAATTATGCGGTCAAAGTAATTAACCCCATCGTGACGGATGCCTACCGGAATATGTCCGTCCGCAAGGCGAAGACGGATCAGATCGACGCAGTGGTCATCGCCAAAGTCCTGCGCCTTGGAGAGTACAAAGAGGCTCCGACCGCCAACGAGCAGACCTTGGCCTTGCGTCAACTATGCCGGTTCAGAGCCTACGAAGTCGATCTCTGCTCTGACCTCAAACGCAAATCCATTGCCCTGGTGGACCAGCTTTTCCCGGAATACGCCAAGCTCTTCTCCGACACGTTTGGCGTCACTTCGAGAGAGGTCCTTCTGAACTATTCAACACCGGAAGAGCTCAGTCAAATCAGTACCAGAAAGTTGACGAATCTGTTGGACAAGGCCAGCAGAGGACGCTTCGGGAAAGACAAGGCTCTGCAGATCAAGGATGCCGCAGTTCATTCGCTCGGGATCACGATCGCCACCGATGCTTTTGCCTTTCAGCTTCGACAACTTCTGGAACAAATCAGCTTTGTCGAAGAGAAGGTCGAGCAACTCGATCTGGAGATCGCGGTTTACATGAAGCAGACGGACAGTTTCATCACGACGATTCCTGGTATCGGGCCCGTCCTTGGTGCCGTTATTCTCAGTGAATTGGGCGATATTTCACGCTTTGAAGATGCCAAGAAGTTAGTTGCCTATGCGGGTATCGATGCTGCGGTGAATCAATCCGGAAACTTTGAGGGCACGGAGGTTCACATGTCCAAGCGGGGATCACCCTACTTGCGACGTGCGCTCTATACGGCCGCCAGCGTTGCGGTTTTTCACGACCCGGAATTGTCCGCTTATTACCAGCGACTGCGTCAGCGAGGGAAACACCATAGCGTTGCTGTCGTTGCCGTTGCCAGAAAGCTTTGCTATTTCATCTTCAGTGTGTTGTCCGAAAACCGTCCGTATGAGGTCAGGCTACATAACGCTGCAACAGGCGGTACAGAACCGGCTCAACTTGCGCTCGAGTAAATTCCATGCTTTTTCGCTGTTCATTATCAATGCAGAACTGGATGTTTTTCTCTGAAAATTGCGGTTGACATTTAATAGCTGGTCTAGATTTGAGTTTTGGTTGAGTTAGGCGGTACTTTCTTGCTCCATGACCCTTCCACCGGCGTGAAAATGCAGCCTAGATTCGAGTTTGTGATGATTTAGGCGGTATTTTCAGTCCGTCGAGGCCGCAGATTGAACTGGTAAGCTAAAACTGGACACAGGGGGGTGGAAATTGGACACAGTGATTCGGTAGTACAAACACAAGAAAAACACTTTTTGCATGTATTAGACTGCGATGCTAAGAGAGGAACTCAAAAAGATCTGCCTATTAACTAACATGTTGGTGCATTTTGTTTTGAGACAGCCCCTTTTCTGCATTTATCGAATCAATGAGAAATCAACTCTTGATAGCAGCAGTGAATTTGGTGGTCCAGAGTCTGTCCTGATCAGGCTGCGCTGAGAAGTATGTATGTATCAGCGGTAATAATTCATACTTCGTGATAGCGTCTAATCGATTGTCATCTATTTTGGGTCCTCCGCAAAAATAACTGTGACCGATCAGGAATCCGCAAGATTTCGCAGTATCCAGCGAAATTGATTTATTAAGATCGGTAATCACTTTTACCAGACGATCCATTTTCTTGCTGCCAATACTGTTCTTGTATTGAATAAACGCCGGACTTTCAAAAGCGGGGCTTATTTCATAAAAGGCAAATCTTCTGCGCAGAGAATAATCCGTGAGCGCAGCGTTTTCGATAGCGGTATTCATCGTTCCGATAATGTATACATTTTCGGGAATGAAGAATTGTTCGTCACGATAGAGTAAGCGTAAAGCTTGGCCGCGCGATTCATTGCCCAGCAGCGTAATCAGGTCTCCGAAGACAGCACTCAAATTTCCCCGTCCGATATCGTCAATGATCAAAAAATATTCTTTGTCATCCGCTTCTGCTTCTTTGCAAAAATTATAAAAAACACCGGTTGTCAGAACGTCACCTGCTGCGGTTCTCCGATACCCCATCACAAAATTATCGTAGTTATATCCGCTGTGGAATTGAATCATTTTGATGCGTTCCGAATCCTTTTCCCCAATGATGGAATAGGCGAGACGCTCAGCAAGAAATGTCTTTCCGACGCCGGGTGCGCCTGTCAGGACTACGTTCTTTTTACTGATTAGCAGTTCGCGGAGAGAATCATATTCACTTTCTTCCATAAACACATCATGGAGAAAGTCCTCTTTGCTATATGACGGGAAGGAAGGAGCATCAATATCGTCTGAAACACCTGAATCAAAGGGGCCGACCACCATTTCTTCGAGCTCACGGCAATATTCCGAAAAAGGAGTAATGTCTGTCAGCGCCCTTCGCATCACGCGCGGTTCGGTCAACCATTCGCCTTTGTTCGTCCAGGCAACGGTTCGAACATTCCGCTGTACTTTTCTTCCCAAGTCGAAGGTGTAATCAGATTTAATAATTCCGCGACCGAGTAGCTTCTGAGCTCCGCTTCCGAAATAAACGATATCTCCGACATGCATTTCCTCTGCAAACTGCCAGGCGACATTGCCGAGATGTTTATAGTTTCTGCCGGAACCGAATTTGGATTTCATCATTTGCTTCAAAGAATCTCTGGACGCATACTGTTTCAGATCACCCAGAGCATCGAGACCGAGTGCAATATAGCCGTGGGTATAAAAGTCCTCCCAGACTTTCGCGTTTTCTGCAGGCGAAAAAATCCAATAGCGCCGGGTGCGGATGCACTTATCGCCGGGGGGAGTGGAGATTTCTTCTGATTCCTCGCCCTTCGCGGAGGCGGACGCAAGAAGATCTGCATAATAGCCGCCTTCGATGAGTTTTTCAATCGCGACTTCCTGCTCCGCTGTTACGGAATAGCAAGATGAACCCGGAAAAGTAAGGACCTCAAGAGTTTGCGTCCGATTATCTGCAAGCAGAAGATTCCGGCTGACCAGAGGATTTGTAAAACGTCTGTCCAAGCGAATATCAACACCGGTAAATCGCTCGAAAAACAGATCGCTCTCGATAACGTACGGATCGTTTCGTAACGGATCTTTATCTTCCGGTGGTCCGAGTACCGTACCGGAAGCCACAATACCGCCGTCAACACCGGGAACCCAGAGATACACTTTGTCATTTCTCTTGATCGCACGATCCTTCTGATCCAGTCTCCAGGTAATTGTTGATAGTTCCTGGACCGCCGGAATAATGTCGTATGTCTTGGGATTACTTGCGAAAAGCCAGCAGACAGGGAGCGTAATTTCTTCAAGAAATTTCGCATAGTAGGCGAGCGCATCGGAAAAAGCACTATTTCCCGCTTTGTCTATGTGCGAGAAATTGGGTGCACCTTCAATGATTTTTTTCGCTTCGGCAAATTCTTCCGTGGTAACAAACGAAAACAAATCGGTACTTCTGACTTTTGCACCGATCAGCTTGGTAGATGAAAATTTCAGCGCATTGACATATGCGTCAATCCGGTCATTTGGGATTGCTTCCGCCGTTGCCTTGCCGGGCACACTAATCCAATTTTTGAAAGCACTCCTTAGATACGTGTCACTCATGTCTCCTCCGACTCGCGCCCCACGCGAAAGACCTGCAGATAATTCAAACGAGAATAGATTACAACAAATTTTGATTTTTCGCCATAAAATTCTGCTCGCAGGGCGGAATGTTCAAAGACTATTTACATGAATGCACATGAAAAGTGGATCCGCGAATGTTGTTAAGATAGCGGAAAGGTTGTTTCTAGAAATTTCGCTGTCTGGCGGCAGGTGCGTGCACGGGTTTTCGCGCATTGTTTCCCGAATGTCTCCGCGCCTGAAAAGGTGCAATCGGAGCCATGGATTGCGGTACATCAGCAAGCTTATACGGATGCTCTTCGATCACCGGAACCGGTTTACCGATCAGTTTCTGGATATCACGAAGCAGCGATTTTTCCTCATAGTCGCAAAATGCCACGGCTGTACCGCCCATTCCGGCTCTGCCGGTACGTCCGATGCGGTGCACATAGGTCTCCGGAACTTCCGGGAGATCAAACTGGATAACGTGTGAAAGTTCTTCAACGTCAATACCTCTGGCGGCAATATCCGTTGCAATGAGAATTCTGGTTTTGTGCTGTTTGAAATTACTCAGCGCAAGTTGCCTGGCATTTTGAGATTTGTTTCCGTGTATCGCCATTGCCTGTATATTGGACCTTTCAAGCGCCTTTACAATTTTATCCGCGCCGTGCTTTGTTCTCGAAAAGACCAGCGCCGATTTAACGGACGGATTTTCGAGAAGGTGAACCAGAAGATGGATTTTATCACCTTTTCCGACATGGTAGACGGATTGGTCAATCGTGTCGACAGTTGAGGCGGTCGGTGTGATTTCGATGCGTTTCGGCTTGTTCAAAATGGAACCGGACAGCTTTTCGATTTCGGGCGGCATCGTTGCCGAAAAGAACATCGTCTGGCGCTTTTCCGGAAGAAAATTGACTATTTTCCGGACATCATGAATCATGCCCATGTCCAGCATACGGTCTGCCTCATCAAGGACGAGATAGCGGACGCTGTCAAGATGGATAAATTTCTGACCGATTAGGTCCAGAAGTCTCCCGGGGGTCGCAACCAGAATATCAATTCCACCGGAAAGACCTCTTGTTTGCGGATGTTGAGACACTCCGCCATATATAACCAGGCTTTTCAGCCCGAGATGTTTACCATATGAAACAAAACAATCATAAATCTGAATGGCAAGTTCGCGGGTTGGCGCAAGAACCAATGCTTTTATCTGTCTTCTGCCCGAAAAGCTTCGCTGTTCGAAAGACAGTCCCTGCAGAATCGGTATTGAAAAAGCGGCGGTTTTCCCGGTTCCGGTCTGGGCGCATCCGAGCAAATCGCGTCCTTCCAATAGCGGGGGAATGGCCTGTTCTTGAATGGGGGTCGGTTGTGTGTATCCTTCTTCGGATAATGCTTTAAGAATGGGAAGGGAAATGTTCAGAGATTCAAAATTCAAAATGACTCCTTGTCGCTTTAGCGCGTTCTTTACTTGGAAAGTGTTAGTGCTTCATGCACCCGAGGCATTGTATCACAAATCGAGGGCATCGATAACAATTTTGAGAAATCCCTACAGGATTCCGTCCTATTTCCTCCTTCCGGAGATAATTTGCGAATCAGTGGAAGATTACTCAACAACTAAGATTCTGCTCTTTTGAACCATTCGAGTTGTCATTTGGGGGGGAACGGCGTATTGTTTGAAATAGTATCCATTGTATGTTTTACCCCGGCGTTATACTCCCGGTGAGTTTTGAGTTTTGGAGATCTTAAATGAAGAAGTTGCTTTTTTACATTCTGATTCTCTCCTCGCTTATATCCGTATTTGGTTGTGTTTCATTAAAAGACAGAAAAAAAGAGGTTGTTTATATTGCGCGTGTATCAAACGATTCTGGCTTGCTGGGTGACGACGTTGTCATTGCAACGAATTTCGGTTACATCGATGATAAGGGAAACTATATTATTGAGCCGCAATTTTATTTTGCGGAGGACTTTAGCCGAAATGGTCTGGCACTCGTATGTAATGAAAAAAACTATTCTATATGGGGCTATATTGATATTACAGGAACCTATGTTATCGCACCGCAGTTTGCTTGGGCAAGAAGCTTTTCAGACAATGGTCTTGCATGTGTTGAAGATCCAGTTAGCGATTTATACGGTTATATCGACGAAAAGGGAGATTATGTCATCGAACCTCAATTCGATAACGCTAAGAGCTTTTCAGATTATGGACTGGCGCGAGTTTATAAAAATGATCTCTGGGGCTATATTGATGAAACGGGAGAATTCGTGATTGAACCGCAATTCGGGGGTGATGATTTTACCTCTTACTGTGAGGACTTTTCCCCAAACGGCCTTGCGTGTGTTAAAGATCCTAAAAACCATTACTATGGCTATATCGACGAAAAGGGTGACTATGTCATCAAACCTCAATTTGATAAAGCCAGAAGCTTTTCAGATTATGGACTGGCGAGCGTTTGTAAAAATGATCTCTGGGGCTATATTGATGAAACGGGAGAATTCGTGATTGAACCGCAATTTGGGTATGATTATCCTGAGGGCAGTGGCGACTTTTCCCCAAACGGCCTTGCGTGTGTTGTAGATCCTCAAAACGATAACTATGGCTATATAGATAAAACGGGGGATTATGTAGTTGAGCCGCAGTTTGAGTATGCCTGGGATTTTTCGGAGTATGGCCTTGCATTGGTTGAGAAAACTGCTGACAGCTTTTACTATATTGATAGAAACGGAAACGAAGTGAACGCGATGCAGTATTGGCCTTCCGACATTTTTTCCGGAGGCGACTTTGCTGTGAACGGCCTTGCAGCTGTCCGTAGTCCTGATAATGGCTATGCCGGTTATATCGATGAAACCGGAGAATTTGTGATAGATCCGCAGTTTAGAAGTGCTGATAAATTTGTAGAAGTCTATAAGTAATTTTTCTGTTCATTTGAATGAAAGTCGTTTTTAAAGCAGAATAAGAAAATGCGGGTCGTTCGATCCGTCTTTTCTTAGTTCTTGCCAAGACGATAAAAACTCATCAGCGTAAGACCCTCCGAATATATCACCACAAAGAAGACGATGCCCTTAGGAGTTGTTGAATTTGCAAAACATGATAAAATATAATTGAACGAATTCTTTAATTTACGGCCTCGGCTGACACGGTATATGAGGGACTAATTATGATGAACGATTTTATCAGAACACATCGCAAGGGAGTATTAATCGGGTTGATTATTGCGGGGGCCGTAATTATTGTGGCATCCGCGATTCTTATTGGCATTCTTTTAACAAAAGAATATTCGGTAATCGGACCCTGGTATAACGAAGGGCTGCGACAGCAGTTGCGTTTTGTCGATGATGATTCCATGATCATTTCAACAGCAGCAGGAATCAACGAAGCAGAATATGACTTTGACAAAACGAGCGGCAAGGGTGAGATCTCTATTAGTGGCTCAACAATCAATTTTTATATAGAAGGCAACAGCATTTTCCTTGTGGGTCAGGATGGTGAAGCAGAGTATTCGAAAGGTGAACTACCGGTGAATGTGCTTGCTACCGTGACAATTGAAGAGACTACAAAAGATTCAATTGAAGAGACTACGATTCTGACGACAGAAGCAACAACTGCTACGACAACAGCAGCAACAACGGTAGCAACGGAGACCGTTGCGGTTACTGAACCCGGCGCAACAGCGACGCCTTCGCCAACCCCGACTCTGACCCCTACACCGACCCCGGAACCGACTCCAACGCCAACAGCCATTCCAATTTTTCCAAGTGTTACGATTAAATTCGATCCGTTTCTTCCGATACTCGGTGAGCCGATTATTGGAACATGGGTTCGGATAGACAATGATAATCATTATATAACTTTCTTTGATGATGGAACCTATAAGTATTATTTCAATGATACGCTTACCGGCTCGTCTTCATATACATATGATCAGTCTGCAGGAGAAGGAGTCATGATTACACAATATTATGGGGATTATAATTTCTACTTAAACGGAGACATATTGTCGCTTGATTATGACTATAATTATTACGAGAGGCTGGAGTAATCAGATAGCGGTTTCATATTTTCCCGTTTGATGACGAGGTATATATTTTGAAGAATCGATTAACCCATTTTTTGACGGTTATACTTATTATTATTCTTTCTATTTCCCTTGCATCCTGTGATTTGAAGGGCCTTTTCGAGGATGATGATGACAGAGAAGAGGATAATCGCGAAGATATAGAGGACGAGAAGGAAGACGAAACTGAGGATGAAACAGAGGATGAGACTGAGGATGAGCAGACCGAGACAAGTGAACTCACCTTACCGGAAGTAACAACAACGGAGGAACCCTCTGCACCTCCCACGGCACAAACGGTTGAGACAAGTGAAGTAGATCTTGAAGCAAGTGTCGAGAGCATGCTGCCGATTTTGGATGCGATCGCTTATGTGATGACATTTGAAAGCGAAACCGGGCTTTATGATTCGGCAGACACCAACTTCACTTCAAGAGTCATATACATGGGGACTCAGTTACACGGATCCGGTATCTTTAATGATGCTGAAGATATTGAAGGAACGCGGACAGTATCCTATGCGGATATCGAGGAGTTGGCAAATGCATGTTTTGATACACTGACCGTTGATATCACCCTCAGTGATGAATACGGAAGACTGACTTACAGTGAAACGGAGAATGCTTTTTACGCGGGGATCGGCGACGGAATGTATGAATCCGAGATCGAGACAATTACTCTGTCGGATGATGGAGCGCTAAACGTGGTGCTGAGTGTCATTGACCCGGACAGCGACACACTGTGGGCACAGTATACATTTACTATGGTTGAGAACGACTTTATTCCGGCTACCGGCGTCTCTCGTTACCCCTATTCCGTAGTTTCGGTTGAGGGAGTCGATTAAGCCGGGCTCACTTATAAGGATTTGTTTACAATTGTTTTATTTTGCTGTACAATGCAGTCAAAATACGGTGATTGTGCTTAGTGCAATTCTCCGAAAGACACAGGCCGGGCATGACGTTTGGAGGACATCCGACATGAAGATCACAAGTGTAATTATTCGAAAATTGACTCCCGACAGTAAGATGAAAGCCATTGTATCCATTACTTTTGAGGATGCTTTTGTTGTGCATGATGTAAAGGTAATTGACGGTGCCAACGGACTGTTTATTGCTATGCCGAGCCGAAGAACACAGGAAGGTGATTTCAAAGATATTGTTCATCCGATTCATTCCGGGTTTCGCGAGGAATTGTCTAAAGCGGTTCTCGGCAAATATTTGGAAGCTATCGAAGAACGCAAAGAAAGTGGCGTCGGTGAAAGTGACAGAATGTTTCAGAGCAAAATGAGCGATCACAATCTGATCGCCGAAGCAACTTGAGGGGAAGCGCAGCACCGGCATTTGACTTAAAAAGAACCGCCTGACCGGCGGTTTTCTTGTTCAAACATTAGCAAGGTACTAAGTGTTTGAACGAATCTAATAGTCTCATGCTATAATAGCGAAAAAGGGGGAGCCGTCGATGATTGAAAAGACAACAATACGTACCGCAGGTGTGGTATTCCTGATCGTGGCAAACGTATTGCTGCTGTTTTCCTTTCTCTTTTCGATGTATTCCGGAGGGCGCCCCAATTCTGACCGTGATATCGGCGTTCTTTGCGTTTTGCAGGAGGATGCCCGTTTTCCGGACTCGGAATATCGAGCTGTTTTTTCCGGACTCGGATTGATTTCGTCGTTTATCCGTATTGATGGGACAGACGAAGAGGAACTCGAAGACTCGGTTCGTGCTTTTATTGAGAAGGAAAAACTCAGCCAATTGATTCTTGTGACATACGGTGACACAGCCGGCATCGGACTTAAGGTTGCTGATACCGAAGCCTCGATTGCCGGAATAATTACGATAGCCCCCGTCCTTTCAAATCCCGCGATTGCTGCAAGTTTGGGAACGAACCATCCGGGAAAGCCCGTAGCGATTTTCGACGGTTCTGTGTCGAATGCGTCGCTGCTATACGAGCGTCTTTCCGGCGAGGATTCCGTGTTCTCAAAACCGTTTACGGATGCCGGGATTTTTCCGGTGACAGTACGGATTTCTCCGGATACCAGCAGGTATTTGTGTCTGAAGAAGATGACGGGAGAATCGGTAATCGACACGCAGATTTTTCCGGGGTTGCCGGATATACAACTCAAAGTCGGAAATTATGTACAAAACTATTTGTTAGACGACTTTAGCGGAAAGTCCGACATACGCGGCCTGATCTTCATGAATCAAGCTTTTAAAATTGTACCCGCTGCGATGCTGATTGCCGGTCTATTTCTGTTTTTGGCAACGCTCTCGAAAGAATCCTCTCTCAAGGGCATTACTGCAAAAGAGGTTAAAAAAGAATCTGAAATTCCGCAGGAA
>Ga0209373_10005180_pt1 | contig 10783 bp, 6 predicted proteins | sample Higcelweek5metaG_FD_187173 | JGI IMG/M metagenome (GOLD analysis project Ga0209373, IMG submission 187173) | Freshwater pond sediment microbial communities from the University of Edinburgh, under environmental carbon perturbations - High... | ecosystem: Environmental > Aquatic > Freshwater >... | reverse complement strand
TGTCTTTTATTTCAAGCAGCTCTCCTACAACTTTTACGCTAATAGCCGGGTGTGCATTAAGGTGCTGCATGATAATATGTGCTTGTTTGGTAAAAATATCCGCCGGTTTAACATCAGTATCCGCCGGTTTAACATCAGTATCCGCCGGTTTAACATCAGTATCCGCCGGTTTAACATCAGTATCCTGCATCAATCCGGCACTATCCGATACTGGCCGATAAAACTCCACGTCCACAAAATCACCTTTTTCCCGAATCCGTGGCTCAACCAGACCGTGAGCAGTGCAGATATTCTTTATCCGCTGAATGCCGCTCCCCCACTGTTCAATAAAACCAAGCTCCTTAAAAATTCTGGCAACAACGCGATTACGGATTTCCGAGCGCCCCTCTGTCAACGCATCTGCCGTAAGGCTATTGGGAAAGCCTCCGGGAGAAACAATATTGACGATATCGTCATAAACCCCAACCTTTATATCCCGCCCCTGATTGGTGTAGTCGCGGTGAATAAAGGCGTTGATCAATGCCTCCCGCAGCGCTGTCTCGGGGATTTCAAAAGTATCGGTACGCTGCAAACCCTTGATTTCTCCCCGCAGATGTATGTGGTTTTTGATAAAGACTTCGACTTGCTCCAATTGACTGAACAGATCGCCGCTGTATTCCTTGCGATCCAGAAACAGAGTCATATTGGTACCCTTGAAACGGGCGCATTTGGTGACAACATGCGGATATTTGCCAAGCAGAATCATCAACCCCTGCGTGGGATAAAGGGTGCTGTTTTCCATCTGAATGAGCTTGAGGTTTTTGAGCTTTTCTTCGTTCAGCGGTTTTCCCAATGCTGAAAATCTGGCATTCAGTGGTGACAAGTCCAGCGTTGATAAATCCTCTTCCCGGCAGAGCTCTTCATCAAAACTCTGGTTGCGTTTTTGCCTTTCCAACTCAAGGATATGGTCAAAGTCCGCCTTACGATTGCTGGCGCCGATACGGAGATATGTACCCTTGTTTTTACCTTCATCCTTCAGATAATACGGGAGGAGGTTGCCACGAAACACTTCAACCACCAACAGCAGCTTGCCCTGCTGGTTGACTGAATAAATTTCCGGCAGAATGGCAGGGTAGCAGCGGTCAAAGATAATGGAATTGATCTGATCTTTTACGGAAAATATGGTCTCTTCATCAATGCCGATTATTTCACGGTTATCGCTGACCCCGATAACCAGCTTTCCGCCACTGGTGTTGGCAAATGCCACAACTGTTTTTGCTATCTGATCATGTAGCGGCAACTGCGATTTCAACTCCAGTATCTTGCTCTCGCCTTGCTGTATTTGTTCAAACAGGTTCATGCTAATTCCACTTTTGCCAGATTTTCCACAATCGCCTTGTTCAGCGCCGCTTCTTCCAGCAACTGCGTCTCAAACTCTGCCTTCAGTGCTAAAAACCGCTCCTTAAAATCAAAATCATCCTCTTCATCAGGCAGACCGACATACCGTCCCGGTGTCAGCACATAATCCAGCTCTTTAACCCGTTCAATAGGGGCGGAACAGCAAAAGCCTTTCACATCTTCGTAGTTCCCATCAGGATTCCGCCAATTGTGATAGGTATCAGTAATCTGCTTGATATCATCGTCTGACAGCTCTCGAGTGCGGCGATTGATAAGATGCCCAAGATTTCTGGCATCAATAAACAAAATCTCACCGCTGCGGTTTCTGAATTTGCCATTACTCCGGTTACGGCTCATAAACCACAAGGCCGCCGGGATCTGGGTATTCAAAAACAGCTTGGCTGGCAGGTTGACGATGCAATCAATCAGATTACCCTCTTCAATCATCGCCCGACGGATGTCACCTTCGCCGCTGGTCTTTGAAGTGAGCGCACCTTTTGACAGCACCACACCGGCTTGCCCATTGGGGGCCAGATGATAAATGAAGTGTTGTAACCAGGCAAAGTTGGCATTTCCTGCGGGAGGCACACCGTATTGCCAGCGACCATCTTTACGTAATAGGTCACCACTCCAGTCACTGTCATTAAACGGAGGGTTGGCAATGACGTAATCGGCTTTAAGGTCTTTGTGAGCATCATTCAAAAAGGAACCTTCGTTGTTCCATTTTACCTGCGAGCTATCAATGCCACGAATGGCAAGATTCATCTTCGCCAGCCGCCAGGTAGTCTGATTGCTTTCCTGCCCGTAGATGGAAATATCGTTGATGCGACCCTGGTGTTCTTCAACAAACTTTTCCGATTGCACAAACATACCGCCAGAACCGCAACAGGGGTCAAAAACCCGCCCTTGGTACGGCTCAAGCATCTTTACCAACAGTTCGACAATGCTACGCGGCGTATAGAACTGCCCACCCTGCTTGCCTTCCGCCAACGCAAATTCTCCAAGAAAATATTCAAACACATGCCCCAGCACATCGGCGCTACGAGCCTTGGCATCACCCAGTGCGATATTACCCACCAGATCAATCAGCCCGCCCAGGCTGGTTGGATCAAGATTTTGCCGTGCAAACACCTTGGGCAACACACCTTTGAGCGAAGGATTTTCTTTCTCAATGGCGTCCATTGCTTCATCAACGAACGTACCGATTTCAGGCTGTTTGGCACGAGAAAGCAAAAACGACCAACGCGCTTCAGTTGGCACGAAGAATATATTTTCAGCCTTGTATTCGTCCTTATCCTCCGGGTCTGCGCCCGCATATTCGCCTTCACCAGCTTGAAGCTTGGCAAAGTGCTCCTCAAACGAATCGGAAATATATTTCAGAAAGATCAAACCTTGAACAATGTGCTTGTACTCGGCGGCATCAATATTTTTTCGTAGCTTGTCGGCAGCTTTCCAAAGTTGTTTCTCCAACGGTTCTTCGTTGACGACTTTAGGCTTTGCCATGTGACTTCCTTATATGTTGGTTTTTAATTGAAATGTACGAAACGAATTTTAGACAGGGTAATCCTTACCTAACAGAAACAAATAAAAAAACAGAGAGCAACATCTCTGTCACTCTCTGCCTGTATACCCCAAGACCGCCTGTTTTACCAGAGTCCTACATCTCTACCCTCGTTACCACCCCCTGCAACCGACTGGCTGGCAACTTGTTAAACTGCACAAAATTTGGCGTATTGCGTTTGATAGTGGCAAACAGCTTCCAGATCGGGTTGGGGGTACTGATATCCTCTACCCCGTAGAAAATAACCTTTTCCCTGATGCCATTAGTATCAAGCAACGTCTGAATATCAAGGTGTTCCATATATCCGGCGCGGATCTCAAAGGCATCCAGCCCGATGGCGATGCCGGTTTTGAGTTCCGACACCAGACCAAACGGCTCATCAGTCCGCACAATGGAGATAAAGACGTTGCGCTCATAGATAATATTACTGCGGATGATGCAGTGCACAACGTAGGGGGGCACCACAGTGTACTCCTTTACAAAGAACAGACCGGTGCCGGGGATGTTGCGCCCCTTGGCGTAGATCTGCTCGTAGGCCATCTCAAAGGTATCCAGCTCAAGCGGACGCAGGGCGCGGTACAGGGCGCGCTGCCCCTTGGTCCAGACCAGTATGGTGATAAACGGCACCGAGGCCAGAATGATCGACCAATAGCCGCCATGGGGCAGCTTGTGCAGGCAGGCGCTAAAAAACACCAGATCCACCACGGTGATCAAGGCAGCAAAGACCGCCTTCCAGGCCTTGGTGGTACGGGAGAGAATCAGGATCATCATGATGCCGGTGATGCTCATGGAGCCGGTTACGGCAAGACCGTAGGCCGCTGCCAGATTTTCAGACTTCTGGAACACCAGCATGATCACCACCACCGCAATCATCAACATCCAGTTGATTGAGCCGATATAAATCTGTGATTTCATATGGCTGGAGGTGTAATCCACCTTCAAAAGCGGCAGGATGCGGGTGGTAATCCCCTGGTAGACAATCGAGAAGACCCCGCTGATCATGGCCTGTGAGGCGATGATGGTGGCCATGATGGTCAGGATCAGAAACGGGATATACAGCAACGGTGCCTGATGCTGCACCATGCCGAACAGGTAGTTCTTGGCATCGGGATGGGAGATAATGAAAGCCCCCTGGCCCAGATAGTTGAGGTACAGCGCCCAGAAGACAATATACCAGGCCCTGACAATCGGCTTGCGCCCCAGATGCCCCATGTCGGCATACAGTGCCTCGCCACCGGTGGCGCACAGAATCACCTCGGACAGTACGATGAACCCGGCCAGACCGTTGTCCAGCATAAACTGCAGGGCGTAATGGGGGCTGACCGCAAACAGCACAGAGGGATGCGAAGCAACCGATACCGCACCGGAAATCGCCAGGGAGGCAAACCAGAGCACCATGATCGGCCCAAAGGCACCGGCCACCTTGTCGGTACCTTTGAACTGCATCAGAAAGAGCCCAACGGCGATACAGGCGGCGATCAGGATCAGCCAGGACTGGTGCAGTCCCCCCAGGCCGGGAATCAACACCATCCCCTCAACCGCCGAAAGAATCGAGATGGCAGGAGTGATTACCCCGTCTCCCATCAACAGACTGACCCCCAGATAGGTCAGAAAGACCACAAAGGTAAGCTGACGCCCCGGCCTGATCATCCTGGCCAGGATCTCTTTCAGCACAATCGCGCCCCCCTCTCCCTTGCGTCCCAGCCGCATGGCCAGCCAGGCGTATTCTGCGGTCACCAGAATGGTCATGGTCCAGAACACCAGCGAAAGGATGCCGAAGACGTTCTGCATGGTGGGCCTGGTCAGGGCAAAAACCACGGTAAGCGTATAGATCGGGCTGGTACCGATGTCGCCGAACACCAGTCCCATCGCCTTGACAATACCACCCCAGAATGAATCACTGTCGTGCTGCTGCATGGTACTCCTCATGATACGGATGAAGTACCTGACTGTATAGGCCTTCTTATGTCAAGGGGGTATCAAGATGGGTGACAAACGTATCAAGAAAGTATCAAGAAGCTGAACAATGCTCACATTCCCGCTTCAGATCAAAGATGATATCAAGACGGCGAGGACTGAGACGATAAGGCGTACACGACAGTACGTTAAGGAACTGATAACGAGCCTGCCATGAGCGAAGCCGAAAGGCCAACGGAGAGAGTGCTTTGACGTGGAACCGGAATCAGACCAGACGATAGCCAACCCCAGGCTCGGTAGTGATATAGCGTGGTTGCGAAGGGTCAGGCTCGATTTTGCGGCGCAGGTTACTGATGTTGACCCGCAGCACATGGGGTTGCTCAAGGTGGGACGGCCCCCAGATCTTGTTCAGGATATGGCGGTGTGTCAGCACCTTGCCGGCCTGGCCGATAAACAGCTTGAGCAGATCGTACTCCGTGGGGGTCAACTGCACCTCCAGGCCTTTAACCAGCACCCGCCGAAGCTCAAGATTTACCTCCAGATCATCCCGCACAAAGGTCGGCTCCGGGGTCACCTGCTGGGCACGGCGCAAACTGGCCCGCATCCGGGCCAGCAGTTCTCCCACGCCAAACGGTTTGGTCAGGTAATCATCAGCCCCGGCATCCAGGGCGGCGATTTTGTCCTCCTCACGCTCCCGCACCGAGAGTACGATGATCGGCACCTGTGACCACTCCCTGATCCGTTTGATCACCTCAATGCCGTCCAGATCCGGCAGACCAAGATCCAGCAGGATCAGGTCGGGCCGGATGGTGGCCGTAACCGACAGACCGGCATGGCCATGCTCAGCCTCATGCAGCGAAAACTCCTCGCTGGACAGCACCGTCCGCAAGAAGCGCCGGATCGCCACTTCATCATCAATGATCAGGATACGCGGGAGGTTCTCTCCCGTAGTTTCAGGCGTCATAATCGATTGTTCTCCTTAACAACAGATAACCGAAACCATCAAAATAATAGCACGCGGATCAAATCTGATTTTGGCTGATTTACGCGGATCTAAAACAGACCATACATCTGCGTAAATCCATTCAATCCGCGTTCTATCATCATCGCTTTTCATCATATTTTGTAAAGCTTGCTCTTAAAAACAATTCTAGCCACCCAATGGCAACCGTACCACCATAGTCAGCCCGCCGCCAGCCCGATTAATCGCCCTGATGCTACCGTTGTGAGCCTCAACAATCCCCTTGCAGATCGAAAGCCCCAGCCCGGTGCCACCTACCCCTTCCGGCACCGGTATCCGGTAAAACTTGTCAAAGACCCGTTTCAGATCCTGCTCCGGCACACCGGGCCCCTGGTCGGCAATCTCCAGCAACAGCCAGCCCCGCTCAAGACGGGCGCTCAGTTCGATACTACTCTCAGCCGGGGAATATTTCAGCGAATTATCCAGCAGATTCACCAGTACCTGAGTCATCAGCACCAGATCAAGCGGCACCAGCGGCAGGTCATCCGGCAGCCTGATCAGGATAGTACGGCCCCCCACCCGCTGTTTGATGGCAGCCATGGCACAGCCCACCAGATCCTGAACATCGCACAGCTCATGGTTTAACCTGATGGCACCTGCCTCAATGCGGGTCATATCCAGCAGATTGCCCACAAAACGGTTCAGCCGCTCGGCCTCGCTGGCAGCGGTATCCAGCAGCTCGTTACGGGCCGCTTCAGAAAAATGATCCCCTTCATCCCGCAGGCTGGCCAGCACACCGGTCACCGTGACCAGCGGGGTGCGCAGGTCATGGGAGATGGAGTTAAGCAGCGCCCGCTCCAGATTTTCACGGGCCTGGAGGATCTGGGCCTGTTCAGCCTGATGGGAAAACTGAACCCGTTCAATGGCCATGGCTGCCTGGGTGGCAAAGGCATCCAGCAGGCGGCGGCTCTCGGTGGAGCGGTACTCCAGCTCATCCTCCATCCGCACCCCCAGCACCCCCAGCTGGCTGGCCGGGGTCTGCAGCGGCAGATAGATCAGATTGGCCGAGATCAGGGTATCAGTGCCGCAGCCGGCTGGCTGTCGATTGCGAAAGGCCCAATCCGCCACCGCCTGTTCCTTGCTATCCAAAACCAACCCGTCACTGGTTGCCAACTGCTCCAGCCGCTCACCCTCCGGCAGGAAGATGGTTGCTGTGGCGTTCAGCGCCTCTTCCACGTTCCTGATCACCGCCTGCAGCACCGTAACACTATCAGCCGCAACCGCCAGATCACGGCTCAGGTAGTAAAGCGAGGCGGTCTGGATCTCCCGCACCCGGATCACATCTGCCCGTTCCTGTGCCCGGGCCACCAGTGAGCTGATCACCAGCCCCACAATCAGCAGCCCGGCAAAGGTGATCAGATACTGGGTATCGGCCACCACAAAGGTAATGTGGGGCGGCACAAAGAAGAAATCAAAGGCCAGCACCCCCAGAAAGGCGGTCAGCATGGCCGGTCGGCGTCCCAACCGCACCGCTGCCACCACCACTGCCAACAGATAGACCATCACCAAATTGGTCGGTTCCAGAAAGCGGCTGACCAGCCCGCACAACAGGGTTGCAGCGGCCACCAGCAGCGCGGCAGCGGGATAGCCGAAAGGATGGGCATGGTGGTGATGTTTGACTGTCTGCTGCGGCCTGCCCTGCTGGCCTTCGCTGCTGATCCGCACCACAAAGACATCGCTGCTGCTACTACGCCGGATGATCTGATCCACAATCGGCGGATACAACAGATCCTGCCAGCGACTGCGGCTGGGCTTGCCCACCACGATACGGGTCACGTTATGACGAGCAGCATACTCCACCACCGCATCCGGCACCGACGTGGCGGTTAATGTGGCCACCTGTGCCCCCAGGCTTTCGGCAAAGCGCAGATCCTGCCAGACCCGTTCTCGATTCTCTCTGGTATGGCGATCACTGCCCGGTGTCTCGATATAGACCGTATGCCAGGGCGCCTTCAGCTCCTCGGCCAGCCTGCGGGTGGCCCGGATCAACTGCTCACTGAACGGACTACCGCTGACGCAGACCAGCAGCCGCTCCGCCGTGGGCCAGGGACCGGCAATGGATTGGGTCTCCATATAGGCCCGCATCTGGTCATCCACCCTGGCAGCGGTGCGGCGCAGGGAAAGCTCCCGCAGCGCCATCAGGTTGCCGGGACGGAAGAACTTCTCAATCGCCTTGGCAGCCTGATCCGGGATGTAGATCTTGCCTTCATGCAGCCGCTGCAACAGGTCTTCCGGCGAGATATCAATCAGCTTGATCTCAAAGGCGATATCCAGCAACCGATCCGGCACCGTCTCCCGCACCGTGATGCCGGTGATCTGGGCCACCAGATCGTTCAGGCTTTCAAAATGCTGGATGTTAACCGTGGTATAGACATCAATCCCGGCGGCCAGCAGCTCCTCAACATCCTGCCAGCGCTTCTCGTGGCGGCAGCCCGGCACGTTGCTGTGGGCCAACTCATCCACCAGCACAATCTGCGGCTTGCGAGCCAGAATGGCATCCAGATCCATCTCCGGCAGCGTGACTCCGGCGTATGCCAGCTCCCGGCGGGGGATCAGCTCCAGCCCTGCAAGCAGAGCATCGGTCTCACTGCGGCCATGGGATTCCACATAGCCCACCACCAGATCGCGGCCATCCCGCTTGCGTTCCCGCGCCGCCTCCAGCATGGCGTAGGTCTTACCCACCCCGGCGGCATAGCCCAGAAACACCTTCAGCCTGCCCTGCCCGGACTGGGCCTCCTCAGCCTGGGCCAGCTTCAGCATCGCCTCCGGTGTGGGGCGTATGGTGGTGTTAGTGGTCATCTCTACCCAACCAGCCACTTGATCAGATTTTGTCGTTTGATCTCCAGACCTTCATATTGAAGCGTATCCTCAACGGCATCAAGAGTCAGCAGCGTTGTGCAACCGCTGATGTGCGGCGCTGCAAGGGTAAAGGCACCCAGCTCCCGCTTGCGGTTCTCGTCGGTCAGGGTGTCTGCCACTTGATACTGTGCCCAACCTTCATCGCTGCGGGTCAAAAAATCAATCTCCCTGCCGCTGTCGCTTGAACCGTAGAAGACCTCTGCACCGCGCCGTTTCAGCTCCAGAAAGACGATGTTTTCCAGCCGGAAGGAGCGATTTTCTTCCACTGGCCGGACAATGGAGGCCAGGCCGGTGTCAATGGCATAATATTTCCGCGATGTACTGAAATGGCGGCTCTGCTTCCAACTGAATTTCCCTACCTCAAACAGGGCAAAGGATTTTTGCAGGTAGGCGACATAATCAATAACCGTGCTGTTTTTAAGAGGCACTCCCAGCGCAGCGCTCTTTTTGACCAATGCAGCATAGCTGGTGATATTACCAACCGTTGCCAGCAGATAACGCAGCAGCTTTTCCAGCAGGCCGACATGCTCCACCCTGAACCGCTTGACCACATCATCCAGCACCACCTTGGTCAAAACGCCGGAGAGATAGGAGAGCTTTGCCTCGCCGGACGGTATGTCAAAGACCTCCGGCAGGCCGCCAAAGTTCAGATACTCGTTAAAATGCCGCTGTATAAGCGGTTGGCGACGCTCAAACTCACGCGCCCCTTTTGGCAATGCATTGCGGTACAGCAGAAACTCCCTGAAGCTGAACGGCAGCAAGAAAAACTCAATAAAGCGGCCTGCCAGATTGCTGCCCAGCTCTGCCGAAAGCAGTTCAGAGTTTGATCCGGTCAGGACAATCTCCAGATCATCCTCACGCTCGTACAGGGTGCGGACAAAACGATCCCAGTTCTGCACATTCTGAATTTCGTCAAAAATAACCAGACGGCGTCCGTTGACGGTGGTCTGGCTGAACAGAGTAAAAATCTGATCCAATTGTTCCGGCGTAACGCACTCAAGTAAACGATAATCCTCAAAATTCAGATAAAGGACGTTCTCTTGCGGCACTGCACCGGAAGTTACTAACTGTCGGGCAATCCGTTGGGTTAGAAATGATTTGCCGGAACGCCTGAAACCGGTGATGATCTTGATCGGACGTGAGCCAAAGCTCTCAAGCAGACGCGGCTCCATAAGGCGTGGCACTCCCTGCCGGGTCATGACCCGCTGTTGCCATTCAAAGATCAGTTGTCTGGTGTTTTCTGGCGTCATTTCATCCTCTATACAGTATATTTATATGGCATAAAAATACCTCTTTAAAGGATCTTTTACAAGCTAAAGCTGACAATCCAGTTTTTAGTCTGCATTCACCCGATCCAACCCCAGGTTTACCGTAAGCACATTTACCCGTGCTACACCCAAAATGCCCAGCTGTGGTTGTTCCGTAGCGTCCTGTATCAGCTTCAGCACTGTTGTTTCTGGAATACCGCGAGCCTTTGCAATCCTCGGCACCTGCAGCCTGGCTGCCTGTGGTGAGAGGTGCGGATCAAGCCCGCTGGCCGAGGCCTGCACCAGTTCAGCCGGGATCGGGCCGGTAATGCCGCTGTCACGCTGCACCTTAACCCGGTCGGCCACTGTTTTCAGATAATCCGGGTTGGTTGGTCCGCTATTGGAACCGCCGGAGGCAACCGGGTTGTAGCCAAACTCTGCCGTGGCCGAGGGGCGCGGCCAGAGGTATTGGGGAGCAGAGAACGGCTGGCCGATCAGGCTGGAGCCGATCTCTTTGCCAGCCTTATCGATTATCAAGCTTCCCTTGGCCTGATTGGGAAACAGGGCGTGGGCAATGCCGGTCACCAGGGCCGGATAGATGCCGCCGCAGATAATGGTGAACAGGATGAACAGCAGGATGGCAGGTTTTATATCTTTCATAGTTTAGCTCCTAAAAACTTTAATGGGCCGCAGATGACGCGGATTGAACGGATTAACACGGATTTAAAGCTTAAACCTAAAAACGGCAGTTCATATCCACGAAGAGCACGAAGTCACACGAAGATTAAATAGGCTACAGAA
>Ga0209373_10005179_pt1 | contig 10786 bp, 15 predicted proteins | sample Higcelweek5metaG_FD_187173 | JGI IMG/M metagenome (GOLD analysis project Ga0209373, IMG submission 187173) | Freshwater pond sediment microbial communities from the University of Edinburgh, under environmental carbon perturbations - High... | ecosystem: Environmental > Aquatic > Freshwater >... | reverse complement strand
ATTAACTGATTTCAACCTCTTTCCATCTATGATAAAGGATTTACCCTCACTCGTAACACAAGTAGCCAAATTATTTATTCCCAGATCAATAGCAAGTACATTTGAATTAAAATTTTCTTTTTGAGATTTTTGCACATCTACTTCGTAAGTGTATTGAATTTCAAAAAACCTTGCATCATATTTGGGAATAATTCTAATTTCTTTAATCTTTTTGCCACGTAGATTATCTGGCACTTTGATGGTAATTTTGCCATTCATCTTTTTAAACTCAGGAGTCATAGGGATATCAAGAGTCATATCGTCCTTAATTCGTATTTGGCCTATTACAAGTGTAAAATATCCTTCTTTTTCAAGATATCTTGGAAGTCTTACTTTAGAATTATATTGTCCTGATTTTGAAAGTTTAAGTAAATTAAAAAAACTTTTAAAAGCTCCATCAACTTCCTTAAGAATTTGCTGTGACATATTACTGTTTAAAAGCTGGTAATTCTCATTAGTTTTACTTTGATGATAGTTATCTTTATAATTAAGATATTTACCAGTCTCGAAGAAATGTTGCCTTATATTATATAGTCCAATGTTATACATGTTTTTCGCTAATCTACATAATGTCCGAAGGATGAGGTATTCTCTTTTACTAAGATGGTTTAATTGTTGTTTTTGACAGCCATAGGTTATATTATTCATGTTTTCACCTCCAGTCTTTAAAAAGTGACACAAAAAATGTGCCATAATTATATATGACACATTTTTTTAATTGTGTTAAAACGATTCATCACCCACTTATAGAAGATGGGCGTCTTCTCTTAGTCTTGATAAAGATCGCAAAGTCGGGATGAAGACTTTAAACTCATTCCCAAGGTGGACTGACACCTTTATTAATCTGAAATATGTAAGATTTATAGGCTTACGGTTGGCGGGCAACGGAAAAACTCGAAGCATTGCACGGCGTATGTACGTGAGAGTTGGCAGACAACGGAATAAATCAGTCAGAAAAAGAGTGTATTACTCACTGCGGTGTTTACACTCTTTTTTACAAAGGAAGCTAATAGCTTTCTTTTGTTTTACAAATTATATTTTATGTGTCATTAATTGTTTTTTCATCTGATGAAAGAATTATTATTTTATTATTTTCAATATCGACAATATATTTGTAATACGTTCCTGGTTTAAATATAGTTTCACTTAACTCTTTATCCTGAAGATAAATTCCTCTCTTTGAGTTTTCAGCAGTTCTAGTTTTAATTTTATTCGAATTAATAATCATATACTCTCCTTTCACGCCATTGCTGGCTATGTAAAAACTTATTAGGTTATCTTGTTATGACGCAAAAAAATAGAATCAGAAAGAAGTTTATAATTATAAAGAATTCAACAACAATAAAAGGAAACTAAAATTAATTAGCTTCCTTTATATATTCCTTTATTATATTCCTTTTTGTATTCCATTTCGTATACCCATTTATCAAATCATGGATTGCATACACCGCAAGGTTCATAACTCTGTTTTATCGCTTCCTCTCTTGAATCAAATAGTACTTTATTTTTTTCGATTGGCAAACTCTTGCATGTGCTTTTATGAAATTTTTTCGAGTTTTTGTTTCCAATATATTTTCCAGCTTCATTTGCAGGAGCAGGAGTAGTTTTTACTGAAGACATTTTGTTATATGCAATTGTTTTACCATCCGATTTAATAACTATAGTTCCAAGTTCATCAGTTCTTAAAATCTTTGCACCTATTTTACGAAGCTTGGCTATAGTTTCGGCGTGTGGATGACCATAATCATTGTTTTTTCCGACTGAAATGATGGCATAAGAATTATCCGACAACACCGCTTTTAAAAACGGCCATGAGGAACTGCTACCACTGGCGTGATGCCCAATCTTAATTACGTCAACTTTTGTCTTAAAATTTTTCCTTACATCTTTCAGAATTTCTTTTTCGGATAAAGTCTCAGCATCGCCCATAAATAAAAATGAATTCTTTCCGTAAGTCATTTTAATAACCGCTGAATAATTGTTTAAATCCTCATATTTGGGCGACACAGGAGCTATTATCGATGTTTTAGTTTTGCCAAAATCGATACTTACCCCAGCCCTCGCCTCTTTTATTTTCAATCCTTTTTTCTTTATTGAAAGAAGCGTATTTTCAAAAGTTTTTGTATTAGTTGCTACCTTTGGCATATATATCGTACCAATAACAAATGTATCTATTATTTTACTTAAACTTCCAATATGATCCTCGTGAGGATGAGTCCCAACAACACAATCCAGCCTCTTTATTCCTTTTCTCTTTATGTACTTAATAATTGCATCTCCATCTTCATAATTTCCTGCATCAATCAGCATCGACTTATTCCCTTGCTGTATCAATATAGAATCCGCTTGTCCTACATCAATATATGAAACAATCAAAGATGTATCAGCTGCATAAATTGGTATTGATGAACTAATAGGGATTAAAATAATTAATAATATTAATAGTAAGTTTTTTAATTTCATCTATTTTCTCCTTTATCTTTCAATATTGCAAAGGTATTGATCGTCAAATTCTACGCCTTCAACCAGTCCTTTAGAATTAATGAAACCACAATTATATACTATTGCAAAAAATAAGTTTTTATCATGAAGCTTAAGATCACGAAGCAACCCAAAATATTCTATCTTAAGAATAAGTCTAACATTATTTTCTCTTCCGTACAATACCATATGTCTTAAGTTTTGTATCTTAAGATCTACATCTTCACCTTTTCTTGCGATAATAGAATTTAAATCAATTATACGAATTTCAATATCAGCTTCCTCTTTAATTTCTTCGATTAACGATATCGTTTTACACAAAGATGTCGTTACAATATGCTTATTTTTATCAAACATAATAATCTTCCTTTCACGCCATAATTGGCTATAATAAAATATTGATAAACTCTTATGACACTTTTAAATCTTTTTGTAAAATAAAAGGAAGCTAATTTACTTAACCTCCTTTTACTTACCCTAAACACTTCAACTTATTACAAAGCACCCAATAAATCCAATACATAAACCAACGCAGGTATTAAAAACATTAATACAGGTATAAGAATTGAAGAAATAATTGCTTTGTTTTTGTATTTATTCGCCTTTTGAGTCATTTCGTTCAAGTTGTTTATTAGATGATTTGTTGTATTTGGTATCTTTGCCATGTAATCAATACCTTTCTTTCCTTAATATTTTTACATATGACACATATTTTTCATTTCGTCAAAATATTTACTTTTTAATTTTGTTTACAAAGCATAATTTATGTGTCATATAGTACAAACTCAATAATCCTACATTGTAGATTAGAAAGGGAAGATAATATGATAATAAAAAGAAGTTCTTGCAAATACACTAATAGCGAAGACATTGCAAATGAAGTAAAAAAGGAATTGGAACTAGTAGAGGAATTAAAACCAATAGAGGGAATCAACAAAAAACTTACTGATGATGAAGAAAAATTAATAGAATTTTTGAGAAAAAATAAAAAAGAAGTTTCTGAAGAGATTGAACGATGCTTGCGAACAGAAACTATATTTAAGGGTTATAACAATTTGAAACACATCTTAGGGTTATTAAATCCTAACTGTATTGATCTGAGCGTTTTTCACAATGAAGAAAGCCTGGGATATATAGAAAAAGCAGCTGCTAAAGACAATATTATAATTCAAGGAAATAGCGACAGTGGGAAAACCACTATATTGCAATCTGTATTAGATTTATTGGACCCAAGCGATGTTTGTATTTATGAAATCCAGCAAAGATATACTGGAAGTTGTAAATCCCTTTTTATTGTCCCTCATTCTCATCCCCCTCGTTACACATAAGTGGCTTAAGCCATTTTTGAATCTTATTAAAAATAACAGAAAATTTATTTACTTTGCATTTTCTTCTCATGAAAATACCACCTTTTTTCAAATTTAATATATATGACACATAATTTTTATTTTGTCAAGAAAATTTATTAATTTTTTCTTTATTTTTTTACACTTTTTTATTTCTACGTCATAAGGAATTAAATAAATGAGTTGTTAAAATTATACGAGACAAATTCTTGTATGATGATGAATTAGTGTTAGTGCTTATGCACATTTGAAAGGATGAATGTTATGAAAAAATTTATTATTGGTATGAAAAAAACACCAACAGTTAAAGAGGTAACTGATACGCATATTAATGAGTTTGAAAAAAGAGACAAGAATGGGAAATATAAAGATGAATTGTATAATTTAGGCGGCGTGTTGAATCATTTACAAAATAGAGATTCAAGTATGCCAACAAGAAAGGATTATGTAAGAGCATTTGGAATAAGTTCATATGTTATGTGTTTTCAGCTTCATGAAATAAACCGCATCGAACAAGCCATTGAGTATTTTAATGATAGATGCACAGTTCAACAAATTTTCGACTATATTATTCAACCAGGTAAAAATGGAGAACAAATCGTATCACTGTACGTAAACCAAGCGTTCTCACGCGAAGTGCTCAAAAAAAATAACACAACCGATTATCACACTAATAAATGTTTCGAAGGTTTTAAAGCAATTCTTGGAAAACGCATACTCGATCAGAGCAAATTAGCGTGCAAAATATTTTACAACAGAGAAGAAAAAAGAGAGGAATTAAAAATAGAGAATAACATATATCGTGAAAAAACAATCAAAACAACTAAAGGTGCATAATTAAATAATAATTAAAAAGAAGTTGCTTAAATTTGCAACTTCTTTTTAATTATTTGATTGTATTAAAGCGATTCATCACCTATCTATAGAAGATGGGCTTTATTGCCTTTTTGGACTTCTCTAAAGAAATTTTTATACGCTTTATCAAGATTTAGTTGAGCATTTGCAAGTGCTAGACTATCGACTTCTTTTAGCCAAGGAAATTCAGATTTGTATTGAGCTGGTGTAGGATATTTGATTTTTTCACCACTATCCTTATGTTTCTCATATGATTGAATTCTATGATTTAACATTTTATTGTAAATAAACCTAACGCAACCAAATGTTTTATTGAAAAATATTTGCTGCTCTTTTGTCGGGTATAGCCTATATTTATAAGCCTTTAACATACATATTTCACCCCCCTTAATTAGAAATTATGATTACATATGACACGTAAAATTTAATTTGTAAAAGAAAAATTAAAGAGTACTAATTTTATCTAAAAAGCTTTACACAATAAAAAATATGTGTCATAACTATATATGAAAATTCAATAATTAAAAATAACGGAGGAATCCAAATGAAAATAATACTTCCTTTAATATTCAAAGTAAAACTTAATTTCACTGAAGAAGAAACCAAGATAATGGAGAAACTTATTACTCATAAAATAAATCAAGAAGATGAATTAAAAGAAATGATTAATGGTGGAAAAAATAAATGGGCTATTTCGGCAATTGAATATAACGGATATCACATACAATTTGAATTTAATACTGTGAAAAATACAGTAAAAATAAATAGTGTAAAAACTGAAGAACAATATGCATTACTTAAAGAAGTATTTAAAGTGCAAAAAGAAGAAAAGAAGGATTAAATCCTTCTTTTTAAGCTTCTTCTTGTGTTTTAAGTGTACTGATTGCGATTTTCTTTAAATCGAAATCAATCCTATATAGCCATCCCTTGTGCTGAAATTGAGTAATTGTAATAGTTCCACCTTCGACGACTATAGATAAGTCTGAATCGAAGCTTCTTACACCGTATTTTCCATCTTCTATTTTAGGCAAAAGTCTTAATTCTGTTGCTAAATCAGATAAGTAAAAACCTACTCCTTGAAATTTTGAATTCTTTGTTGCTTCTAATTGAAAACTTTGGTTTGCTAATGTTTTGATAAAATATTCTTTCATAATAACTCCTTGTCCACTGAATCTTAATTTGATAAATTCAGTAATAACTCATTTCGCGACCCAAAGGCCTAATATAATAAAATAATCATTTATACATGACACATAATTTTAAAAATGGCAAAAAAATAAATAAAAACACGAAAAAAAATTACAAAACATTTAACACAATAAATATAATGTGTCATATTGATATATAATTGATGTAGTTAATAAGAAAGGAAAAAGAAAATATGATAAAAATAAAATATAATATAAGAATAAAGCTTATGTTAAAATGGTATAACCTTATAAGATATTTTTTAAAATTTGAAAATATCAATAAAAAGGAAATAGAGCAACTTTTGGAATATAAAGTTGAGAGGGTCAAAAAAATATAAAGAAAAATAGAATAGAATTAATATGTGTGGAATATCGAGGGAAATATTATTGTGGGGAAGTTGTCCTTGATAAAGAAAACTACATATGTAAAGTTATTGAAATTATCGAAGCAGAGGGAAAAAGAGAACCATTTTGACGAAGAAGAAGTTTCTGATTAGAAGATGTTTGGTGATTAATATTAATTTTGGTTTAATTATGAAAGTTGTAACTATTTTAACTCATTTATAATAAGAATTAAAATTTTGGAGAGTGAAGAGAGTGAAAAAGCAAGTTATGTATTCCGATGCAACACTTAAAAATATAAACAAAATAAAAGAAATAATCGATATTCTAAATAAGCGACTTGTATCTGAAAAGAATCCTGATGAAATTGCAATTATTAATGAAAGATTATTATTTATGAACGAACAATTAAGTAATGAAGAAATAAATTATGAGAATGATAGACCTTACTTTGAGCTAGGCTCTTATAGATATTACAAAAGCAAATTCCAAGACTGTGAAATATCAAAGATTGATGCGGAGTTTGTTTTTGAAATTATATATTGTATGGATAATTCCAAAACAAAGAAACTTAGTATTATTCAAAATATTGTAACAGCTTACAAGGAACGTGAAAAGGAATTTATTAAAGAATTTAAAGATAAACGGAAGACTAAATAAGACTCTGTCGATTTCAATTGCACAGAATTTCAGTATTGAAATGGAGGAAAATAAATGTTTAATTTAATATTGATTTAAAAAAATAACGCTCGTTTGTTATTAATTGTAAAATTTAAAACGTATACTTAATCGTATTTGGAAAATTTCCGATATATACTATACAATTCAAAATTTACATGTCATATTGTTTTCGGATAGATTGTATTAAAATGACACTATCTGAAAACTACCTGTAAGTAGTTATGATTTAAAAATAGTTTTTAAAAAGGAGATGTATATTTATGAAAAAACAATTTTTGAGCGTATTTCTCATTGTTATTTTTATTTTCTTATCAGTGATAATGGTAAATGGAGAATCTGCTCCGATTAAGGTTAATGTAGATGGAAAGGAGATTGCTTTTCCAGATGCACAACCATTTATGGAATCTGGCAGAGTAATGGTTCCTGTTAGATTTGTTACAGAAGCATTAGGTGGAACAGTTAAATGGGATAGTAAAACGAAAAAAATTAGTATTGCTAAATCAGGAGGAACTATTGTAATGACAATAGGAAGTACTGTTTTAAAGGTATTATCAAGTCTGAATCAGGATATAAATGATGGTAGTGATATGAATAAAGATAACAATTCAAAAGAAGGATTAGCATATAAAATACTACAAAAAGTCGCAGAAATGGATACAAAACCAATTATCCGAAACAATCGCACATATGTACCGTTAAGGTTTGTATCTGAAAATTTAGGATCGAAAGTTGTATGGGATAGCAAAACTAGAACAGTATTTATAACTACAATTAAAAGTACTGAAGTAGTAAAAACTGACTTCATTGATCCTAAAATCAGGGTCGAATACAATGACTGTCTAGATATGCCTCGTTATTTTACAATAGTTATTGACAACGTAAACGAATTAAGGAAAAATGGATATTTTTATAAATTTGAATCAATAAAATACCCTCAATTGAATCAAAGAGAACAGTATTGGGGTTTTTGGTCAATATTAAAATGGAATGAATGGAGAAACCACGGAGAAGTCTTTGTTTTGTATAATAATCAATATACGCTACGTAAAGATTTAAATTTTAAATTAAAAGTAGGAATGGATATTCCGTTTTGTATTAGTATAAAAAAAGGTGAAGTAATTAATAAATATTATGGCTCAGCAACAGTAAAATACATAGAATGGAAAAATGAAGAACGTAGATTAAAATAGTATAAAAATATGATTTAATAAACACACAAAATTAAAAATTGTGTGTTTATTTGTTTTTCAAATTAAAAATATTGTGTCATATTATTGTATTATTTATATTTGAAAGGAAAGAGTGATTATGAAAAGGTGTAAAATATTTATACTGGTAATGCTTATAATAACTCAAAGTATGACAGCTTATGCATTAAATATTGGTGATTACAGAGAATTAGGAACTGGATATACTAAGCCTACAGCTAAATTTAGAGTTAATATAATTAATCAAAAAACAAATGCGATTATAACATCTGCAACATCAAGTGAAACAATCTCAATAGGGACAGATATTCCTACGGTTTATGCAACTGTTGGTAATATTCTCGATTTTACAAACTTATCAATCGGAAATCAGGGTTATCCTATAACCACATTAGACTTTCAGTATCAGTCATTACAAGAAACAAAAAATGATAATATGATTACACCAGAAGCCCTCAATTCGCTTAAAATAACGACAACTAGGGCTTGTACGTGGGAATTTTATTTATGTGTTAAAGACTCTGCACCTAAATCCTCAAGCGGGCTTGCAAATTGGTCTGATAATGGCAATCATCAGACACTGGGAATGCCATTACTTGATTTTACTGATGGGGTTTGGTGGTACTTCACCAAGATAGTCGTTGTAGTAAAAGCAGCTCCGCTTCCTACATCAACAAAAGCTCCGACAGCAACCCCAAAACCTACATCGACCCCAACAAAAATTTCTACAGCAACTCCAGTTTTATATACAGCAACTCCGGTTATATATACAGCTACACCAGAACCAACAAATACTCCAATGCCTACATCAACTCCAGAACCAACAACTCCAAATGAACCTCCTATTGCAATTATAGATGCACCTAGTAGATGTATGCAAGGACAAGAGGTAAATATAACTGGAATAGATAGTTATGATCCAGATGGAGAAATAGTGCAATACGATTGGAGTCTTCCAGGTACGAGTTCCGTTATAACTGTGGTAAGTGGTAAGATTAAATATAATTCAACAGGTCAATTTGCAATACATTTAACAGTAACTGATGATCGAGGAGCTACAGGTTCTACATATGTATATATAACTGTTGAACCACCATTGCCAGAAGCTCGAATAACGACATCTGGAAAATTAGTAGAAAATCGAAAAGTGGTACTAAACAGTAATACGAGCTGGTCTATACCAGCTTATCCAATTGTAGAGACGAAGTGGGAACTTCTGCCTTATACATCTACAGTTACTCAAGACGATATAAAATGTAAGGATTTTGATTTTGATTGGACTAGTCAATATGTTGATAATAGAATAAATTGTATTACTTATGGGAAAGGGATGTTTGTTGCACTAACAGCAAAAGGCTCAGGCGATAATAAAGTGATAACATCACCTGACGGTATTAATTGGACTGTTAGATCACCAGCACCAAACTTTTATGCAACATCAATAATTTACGGGAATGGATTATTTGTAGCAATTAGTCCACAAAAAGTAATGGCTTCGTCGGATGGGATCAATTGGACAATAGGTAATCCCGCAACAACTAATGAGTGGAAATCTGTAACATATGGAAATGGAATTTTTGTAGCTGTTTCACGAAATGGAAGTGGAAATAGGGTAATGACTTCAACTGATGGTTTAATATGGACATCGAGGGTGTCGGCTGCTGATAATGAATGGCAATCTGTAACATATGGGAGTGGATTATTTGTGGCTGTGGCAAACACAGGAATTAACAGAGTAATGACATCTCCTGATGGTATAAATTGGACATTAAGAACGGCAGCAGCAGATAATTCATGGAGTTCTATAATATATGGAAATGGGTTATTTGTAGCAGTTGCAGGATCTGGCGAAAGTGATAAAGTAATGACGTCTCTGGATGGTATTACATGGACATTGAGAGCTGCCACATCAAATGATTCATGGACTTCTGTAACTTATGGTAATGGATTATTTGTAGCTATAGCTTATATGGGCACAGGAAGTAGAATGATGACATCTCAAAACGGCATCAACTGGACGGCAAGAACGGTAAATGGTAGTTCTTGGATTAATGTAGCTTATGGAAATGGAGTTTTTGTAGTAGTTTCTGTAGATTATTATAATAGCCAAATATTGACGTCAAATTTTATTAAATATAATACAAGCTCAAAATCTGCATTAAATACATTATATAAGAAGCCAGGTACATACCTTGCAAAATTGACAGTTAAAAACTCAGCAGGATATTCGGATTCGGTTTCGATGTCAATTATAATCAAAGAGGATGCTCCTCCACTTCCATCAGCTGGGCTTCTTGCGAAGGTATTAAGAGATCAAGTTGACGAAAATGGAATTCATTATGCAGTAATTGAAATGGTGGATCAGTCTACAAGCCCTGATGGTGATGAGCTTTATAAATGGGAATGGGCCTATAAATATGATTCAGATAATGATGGTAATTTTGCAGAAGAAACATACACACCAATTACAGCTGGAATTATCGAAAGGACAAGCTTCAATACATCAAAAGTAGGGAAGTACGGAATATTCCTTAAGGTGACCGAGAAAATACCAGACATTGATACAATACCTGAGTTTGTTAGTGAAAGTGATTATAAAAAAGCATCAGGCTGGTTTTATTAATTTAATTTAAAATAGTTTTCA
>Ga0209373_10005178_pt1 | contig 10786 bp, 7 predicted proteins | sample Higcelweek5metaG_FD_187173 | JGI IMG/M metagenome (GOLD analysis project Ga0209373, IMG submission 187173) | Freshwater pond sediment microbial communities from the University of Edinburgh, under environmental carbon perturbations - High... | ecosystem: Environmental > Aquatic > Freshwater >... | reverse complement strand
CTTCCTTGCAGGATACAGCCCGAATGCCACCCCGATGAACACCGACACCGATACTGCAACCGCGATCGAGCTTGGCGATATGATGAACTGCCAAGTATAACCCATGGCGTTTATGATTACCGACGCCAAAAAAGAAAACGATATCCCAACCATAATTCCGATTACTCCCCCAAAAAGGGTTATGAAGACCGACTCAATCAGGAACTGGGTTATTACATGCCGACTCCTTGCGCCAACCGCTTTCCTGAGTCCGATTTCGCGTATCCGCTGCTGAACCGAAATGAGCATTATGTTCATGATGCCTATTCCGCCAACGATGAGCGATATCGCCGCAATTCCGGTCAGGAAATATTTGAGCACATTAGTGATATTCGTGATAGTCGACAGCGCCTGCGCCGTGCTTCTCACTGAGAAATCGTCATCAGAGGGATCCTGTATATGATGGCGTTCCCTGAGGGTGAACTTTATATCGGCCTCCGCACGATCCACATTGTCCGACGAGTCGATCTCTATGCGCATGAAATTGAGATAATCAATCCCGAGCATCAGCTTCTGAGCTGTCTGCAAAGGGATATACACAAGGTCATCAGTGTTGGAAAAACCGCTCGCCCCTCTTTTTTCGAAAACCCCGATCACCGTATAGTTAGTATCCTTGAGCGTGATCACCTTCCCGATCGGATCCTGATTCGCGAAAAGCTCATCAGCCAGCGCCGCGCCGAGAATTGCCACTCTTGAAAGGCCTGCCGCTTCTGCATCAGTGAAAAACCTGCCGGACTTAAGGTTCACCTTCTCGATATTCGGAAAGCTCGCGGAAACCCCCTGATAGCTTACGCTCGGGGAACTGCTCTCGTATTTCACAGTCGCTACCCCACTGACATACCCCGAAGCCGCGACCGCATTAGGCACGTTCTTTTTCTGGATGACCGCTTCCATATCGTTGAGAGTGAGCGTCGTCGTCACGATTCCGAAAACCGAAGCCGGAGGCCCTTTGTCGCTCGAAGCGCCGGGAATGACGCCGACCAGATTGGTTCCGATGCCTTGCACCTGATCGATGATAAGCTGCTGGGCGCTCGCCCCGATTGCCATGACGATGATTACCGAAGCGACCCCTATGATAATCCCGAGAACAGTCAGAAAAGAGCGGAACTTGGCCGCCATCAGGTTCTTGTATGATATTTTTATGGGAGAAGACAGTTTCATAAGGATATGGAAACTATTTTTGACATTGGAAATTTATTTCAGCAGTTCCCCTTCTCCCCTGGCGATCAGCCTGTTCGTGACGATCGCATCCCCCACCAGCTTTCCGTCTTTCACCTGCAGGATCCTTTTGGCATGCTGAGCAGTATATGTCTCATGCGTCACCAAGATGACAGTATGCCCTTCATTGTTGAGATTCTGGAGAATTTTCATGACCTGAAGTCCGGATTTAGAATCAAGGTTCCCTGTCGGCTCATCAGCGAAAATCACTTCGGGATCATTGACAAGCGCGCGAGCGACAGCCACGCGCTGCTTTTCCCCGCCGGACAATTGATTGGAGAGATAGTCGACCCGGTGTTCCATGCCGACTGCCTTGAGCGCCGCCATGATCTTCTTTTCATTGTTCATCTCCAGATGGTCGTCATCATACAGAAGCGGCAATTCGACATTTTCGTATACGCTGGTCCTTGGCAGAAGATTGAACGATTGGAAAACGAATCCGATTTTCTTGTTCCTGATTTTCGCCAGTTCGTCATCGGTATAGTCATTGATATTCTTCCCTTCGAAAAGATATTCCCCGCCTGTTGGCCTATCCAGCATGCCGAGCATCTGCATCAAGGTCGATTTCCCGGAACCGGACGGCCCCATAATGGAAATGAACTCGCCTTTAGCAACAGAAAAACTCACGCCGCAAAGCGCCGTGGTTTCCACCCCTTCGGATGAATAAGTCTTGCAAAGGTTTTTCGCTTCAATGATTCCCATATAGCTACTTCGTCGCCACGAAAGTGACGACCTTTTCTCCTCCTAAAAGCCCGTTCTTGATTTCCACCATCCCGTCATCCCCTTGAAGCCCTGTCTCCACATACGTCTTCTTGGTCGTGTTGTCAGCCTGCAGAACGTCCACATATTTCCTGTTCATCTGATCATCCGTCTTCACTGCACGCATAGGAATCATGACGACATTTTCCTTTTCAGCAGTCGCCACATCGACATTGGCGCTCATGCCAGGCTTGATCCTGGAATCAACGGAGCTCATCCTGAGCTTGATCTGATAATAAACGACGTCTTGAATCGTAGTTGAAGCCGGATCAATTTCGATCACCTCTCCATCGAATGCGTCATCCTGAGAAAGAGCGTCGAAAGTCACTTTCGCATGCTGCCCAAGCTTCACTTTGACGATATCCGACTCCGGAACTTCCGATTCGATTATCATATCCAGCGACATGACGCGCGAAAACGTTTCCTTGATGACTCCTGTTCCCAAAACTTCCCCTTCCTTATTATTCACTTCGGTAATGATTCCATTGACCGGTGAAACAAGCGTCGCCTTATTGAAATTAAGAACCGCCATATCATAGTTAGCCCTGGCTTCGGCAATTGAAGCATTGCGGGAATCGCGCGCGAAATTCGATTCAGCAGTCTTCACCCGCGATTGGGCGCTGTTTAGGGTATTCTCAGCGTTCGCCTTGGCAAGATCAGCCTGTTCTTCTGCGACTTTCAGGCTCTGTTTGGCGCTGTTCAATGCATTCTCGGCTGATGTCCTGGTGAGTTTGTTGGTCGGAGTGGAAGAACTGTCATAAAGATTCTTAGCATCGTCATAATAGTTGTCCGCATCTTCCACTGCGCTTTTGGCCGCTTTGATATTCCTATCATTGAGATCATTCGTCTGATCCAAAGTATTCTGGGCGTTTTCCACTGCCACTTTCGCTTCGCGAAGCTCGTCATTGTTCTCTCCGGCATTCGCGACCGCACGGTCCAGATTCGCCTTGGCCTGATCGACCTGCTTCTGGAGCACATCATCGGTGAGCGTCGCGATCTTGTCCCCAGCCGCCACTTGGTTGCTCGGTTTCACGAACACCTTGCTCACTCTCCCGCCGAGTTCGAAATTGAGGGTGATTTCTTCATTAGCCACCAAATCCCCTGTCACGGAAACGGTCTGCTTGAGATTTCCTTTGATTGTATCAGCGGTAGTATATGCGGTTTTCGGCGCTCGGCTCTTCGCATAGAAGACGATCCCGCCAATGACTGCCGCCAGAACGACAATCCAGATGATCCACTTTTTTGCCTTTGTCATGTTTTTTTGTTTCTATGATGCTGTTTCTTATATTAAACTCCTTTGCTTCGCCTTCGCGTCCAGCGCTTCATTCACCATCGCATCCGCCACTTTGTTCTTCTCACGTGGAACATGAGCGAATGTCACGCCGCCGAAATCAAGCATCAGGTTCCAGATTTCGATGAAATATTTCTGTATGCGCTCATCTTTCAATTTGTATTCGTGATTGAGCTGCTTCACTACAAGCTCACTATCCAAATAGCATTCGACTGCCACATTCCTAGTCTTATCTTTCCCGACCAGCTGCTTTATTTTCTTCAACGCGAAAATAAGCGCTTCATATTCCGCCTCGTTGTTCGTCCGGTTGTCTCCGATATATTCCCCGTATTTCTTCCCAAGCGTTTCAACCCAAACACCGACCGCTGCCGGACCAGGGTTTCCCCTCGAACCGCCATCGGTATACACCACTATCTTTTCCATAACGAAAATCTCAGATGCTTATAGGGATATTATAGCATCCGTCTTGAATATTATCCATAAGGATGTGAGGGGCAAGATAATAAAAATAGCCAGGCCTTCGTTAGAAAGCCTGGCTATTCGATCGCTTCACTGAGCATTGCCAGGGCGCTTTTGATATCCCACATGGAAGCTGGACTTCTTCCTTCTTGAGAAGCATATTCAATAAGCTTTTTCCTGATCCATTCCATTTCTGGCGGATCGCATGCTTTTCCGAAAACCAATGCGGCCAAAAAACGTGGATGGTGCGGGCTTGACTGCTCGATATTGAGAGAGGCCGCTTCTTTGAGAAACCTGTCGCGGTCAACATGCAAGAAACAATAAAACCTGACAATAAGAGCATGCTCCCTTATCTGGCCACCACTGAAGAGAGAAATGACATAATCACAAAGCTCTATGCATTTCTCATATTCACCTATCTTCCTAAGTGACTCGCAATAATTAGGGACAACATCTATCGGAATATCATAGGGATCAATCCTTTCAACGATATCCTGTTGTAAACCGGAAACATAGAACGAATTGAACAACGAGACATATGCCGCAGAATTCATTCTGATTCCGGAATCAACCATATGCTTGAAAATATCCCACGAAACTTCAGGCTTTCTCCATTTCCCGAATTTGCCTATAAGCCCGACGCAGACAAAGGAATTGAGCCTTACTCCGTTTTTCTTCATGTCGTTCAGGACTTCCCAAACATCATCAGGATTGTTCAAGCACATCAATAGCTGGGCATAAAAAAATACGTCCTTCGGCCATCTTACAATGGCCTCTCGCAAAATTATTTCAGCACTTCCGAACATCCTCTCCTTTATAAGGATTTGGGCACGTTTGGAAATTTCACGCGCATTCCTCCAATCCTGGAATGAGAAATCAGGATTACGCCATAACCTCAGTTTGGACATGATCACCTCCTTCCGTTTCAGTATTTTCGAACAAATTTTAAAAAAACTCAGTAATTCACACTAAACCATTACCTATCGAATGTCAAACAATGCCTATGAATATAAGAAAAAGGACAATATTGCTATTGTCCGCTAGATAATTTCAAATCCACAATCCTCAACTGTATTTTCCTGTTCCCGTTCCAACCGTCTTCTTGAAGATTGAAAACCACATCCACCGAACTGCCACTGGAAATGGAAGGAAACCTGTCTCCCAACCCGAAACCGATCGAATCGAAAACCTTGCCGCTTCCTGGCGCGCATAGGGTCATCTTGAGATGCTTGCTGCCATTGCCGACAACACGGACATCTTTCACGGTCAAATTTTTCGCCATGAACACCGGCTCCTGGTTTCCCATCCCGAACGGCTCCATTTTCCGAAGCTCAGCCACGAGTTCAGCATCGATGGAATCAGGATCGATTTCCAAATCGATATCGATGCAGGAAACCGCTTCATGACCCTCCATCTTCTTTTCAACTGTGCAAAGCATCCTTTCATAGAATTTCTCGATGTTCTCATGAGACACCCGCACCCCGGCTGCCTGAGCATGCCCACCGAACCTGATGAGGATATCTGAGCATTCCCGAAGCGCCTCCATGATATTGACTTCCGGAACGCTCCTGAGCGACCCGACATATTCCGATTCCTGCTTCTGAAGGACCACCGTCGGCTTCTGGAACTGGTCCGTTATTTTTCCCGCAATAAGGCCGAGTATCCCGACCGGCCAATGCTCGTTGGCAACGAAAATGAATTTCTTGTCCTTGAATGAATTGCTGGCAATCATCTCGATCTCCTTGACGATCTGTCCGGTCACTTTCTGCCTTTCCTGATTCTTCTTCTCGACATCAAGCGCCATATCGCGAGCCGCGACAGGATCGCTTTCGATGATGAGCTTATATGAAACACTCGCGTGATCCATCCTTCCAGCCGCGTTTATGCGCGGAGCGATCTGGAAAGCCACTTTGTGAGCGTCAGGAATGATGTCTTCGGAAATATCGATCCTCCCCACCTTGAACATTTCCCGAAGCCCGGCTCTTTTCGTCTTCGACAAAACTATGAGCCCGTATTTGACGAACACCCTGTTTTCTCCCAGAAGATCGACGCAGTCCGCGATCGTTCCGATGCAAACAAGATCCAGCATCCACTTGAGCTGATCCGTCTTTTCCGGAGCCATCTTCGCATAGAGCGCGACTGCCAGCTTGAACGCGACTCCCACCCCGGCCAGATCACGAAACGGAAAACCGGAATCTTCGATATGCGGATTGATGACAGCGACCGCATCAGGAAGGACATCCGGGACATTATGATGATCCGTTATGATGACATCCATTCCAAGACTCTTCGCCTTCTCCACTTCATCCGCATTGGTTATGCCGCAATCGACTGTAATGATCAGTTTCACTCCGTCTGTTGCCAGAAATCCGATCGCTTTCTCATTCATCCCATATCCTTCAAGCTGCCTGTCGGGAATATAATATGCGATGTCGGAAAATCCAAGATCACTGAGCGTTCCATGAAGAAGTGCCGTCGCCGTGACTCCGTCAGCGTCATAATCCCCGAAGATGGCAACCTTCTCTCCGTTTTCTTTCGCCCGCAAAATCCTTTCGACAGCCTCCCGCATTCCCCTGAAAACGGTCGGGTCATGGAGATTATCATAATCGGAAGAGAAAAAATCTTCAATTTTCTCATCCGAATTGACTCCGCGCATCGAAAGCAACCCGCGAACGATCGGATTTATTCCTAACCCGAAATCCCCATCATCATTAGGACCATTCTTTATTTTCCAAATTTTATCCATATTAAAACAGCTTTTAATTCAACTAGTCATGATTTAAAAGGGTGTCAATGTCTCATTCACACTTCTTTCATGACATTTTAACATCCCGCAAGAAATAATGAAAACAATTTCAAGCCTGACACCCCAATCACATTACTCAGCGGATTTTTTCCGTTTCATTTCGTCGAACATTTCAGGAGTCAGGACAAGTTTCCCATCATGATCAGTAACTGGGATATATCTACCGGATTCAAGCAATATATCTATCACTTTCTGCTGATTATCTGATTTTTTGATCACAATAGCATCTATTTCACCAGATGGCAGCCCAGTCCTAACGTCAAAATGATCCTCCGCATTGTCGACTCCATTATGCCCCATCTGATAAGTTTCATACTGGTCAAGATTTTCCCGGCCATACTCAGAATCAGCACCTCTCTTGGATAAATCAGAAAAAAAGTATTGCCCGCGATTCTTACATACAAGATATACATCCCCATAGGTAAACGCTGCAGAATTCTTAATCGCTTCTGAAAATGGCAAACCGACTATTCCATCTTTTTCGGAAGCTCTGGAAAAATCAGCACCGAAAGGAGTCTTATCAGTATATAACCTTGACCTCCCATCACCATGATATTCAGACGATTTTATTCCTCCATTGATGGTATTTTCAAAAAAATCCATATCTATTCCCTTGATAAGGTCCCCTTCCTCAAGAGATATTTCACCTTTTTCGGATATTTCATCAGCATAATCCATTCTCCTTTTCAATGATTCCTCCGTCGAGCGATCCATCGCTTCCAATGCTCCCTCCACCGAATCCATTCCGGCTGGGCGCAAATACATCTCGGCTAAACGGTCGACCGGATGCACGCTAGGACCGACCTTGAGCAATCCGCATATCCGGCTATATCGTTCCTTCATGTCCATATCCGAATCTTTTGACAGAAGAATGCCTTTCGAAAGAGAGGATGATTCATATAGCGATTCCAATGCTTCGACATACCCGACAAAATCCTTATCCTTAGTTGCAGATTCATCAACCTGGTCGGCTGAAGCCGGATATTTGTCTTTGTAATTCTTCATGGACAAAAGATATTCGCGCATTTCAGGATTATCCGATTTCAAAGAAATATTAAGTAAATCAGAATATATGACCATCATGCGTCCTCTGCGGGAAAGCTTGGCAAGATAGTCACTGCTCTTATTTCCCATATTCTCTTCTATTTTGGCTTCATTATAATATCCTCGAAAAGCAGCTATAACCTTTCCTAATTCGGGTAGATTCGAGCTTCTTTCCAACTCCATTTCAGCCAACTTCTGATCCAAAGCATTATACAAATAAGTCTTCAACCAATAATCATCCAGTTCCATCGCACTCTTCCGTCTCTTTAGCCACTCATTGACCACAAGAGCTTTCTGTTCTGATTTTCCGGCATATTCGCGCAAATCATCAAAGAACTCAGCAGTAAGTTGAGGTCCCTTGTTTCCATATTTCGAAGTCTTGAATTCTTCCAATCCATGTCTGAATCCGTCAATCCTGCCCTCTATCTCTCTCAATGTCTCACCCATCCTTTCCGATGATTTGTCTTTTTCCTGTTTGAATAGTTCAACTCTGCTGACTTCATCGCCTCTGGCATCAGGAACAGCCGGGACAAAATCTTCAGCTGGCAATTCCGTGTCATCTATTTTATTTTCCGTTATAGCATCAATCGGATCAGCTTCTGGATTATCAGATCCTCCTTCAGGTAATATTTCATTCTTTTGCCCCTCAATACCACCCCTAGCCTCCTCGCGCGCGGCAGCCAATTCTTTCAATTTGCTTTGAAAATCCCCCACACCAAGCCAGCCTCTCCATTCAGGCACTTCATCCCTTATTTCTTCAATCTGCCGGATCATCCTATCGGAAGGCCAATCGCCCGAACGGAAAGAAGGAACCACCCCGTTTATGGTTGATGCCTTCACTACTGATATAAGATCATCAAATGTTCTAGCATTGTTCATGTTCTTACTGAATTCGCTCCAAGTGATTCCAGGCTCTGCTTCAGGAGTTGGCGCAGGCTGCTCAGGAACAACTGGTCCTTGAGCGACAGGTTCCCGAGGTTCCACTCCGATACTCTTAAGGATATGCTCTACTCTCAATTTTCCTATACGCTCAAGCATGGCGTCAACGTCTTCGAACCCGGACATGCCCTGCATGTTTATAAGGCCTCTTTCAAGCCTGGAAAATTCCTCGTCACCAACATTCCCACCTTCTGATTGTGAAATCCTAGAAGATATCCTTTCATGAATAGCTGACACCACCTCCCGAAATCGTGCCTTTATCTCTTCGGATTGAGGATAGTCTGAATTTTCCTGACTGACGATCATATCATTCACTTCGCGGAAAAGATGAGACAGATTATCTTCCGAGCCTATCCAACTAGGATTGTTGTTTATGTCCGCCTGACACGCATCAAGAGAATTCAAAATAGCCTCAGCCGAACTCTCGGATTTTTCTTCTTGCGCTTCGACTTTTGGCTTAAGCTCTTTTCTGACAACCTCCGCATGCTCAGCAACAATGTCCTGCCCTCCCAAACTACCCTCTTTCATATTTAGTCATAGCTATTAAGAGAATTATTTCCCATCGCAAATGGGGCAGATAAGCTTGGCTGCGAATTCCCTGTTCTGAAGATCGGAAGCCTTGAGATCCATAACCATCTCATTGCCGCATCTCGGACATGAAAAACCGTTCCCCAAGCCAAGATCGCTTATCAAACGGAAAGCGTCATGCTCGGTGTGGTTGATCTTGAGCATATAATTCCCTCCTTCAAGAATGGTCTTTATTCTCACGACCACTTCCCGTGGAGTGATCATTCCTACCACGAAAAAATCCTTTATACCGGATGCCTGAGCTTTTTTCCTGTCTTCCTCTCGCCCCATATGCGAATTCATGAAGACCGGGATGTTGGCAGTAGCAACATTCTTGGTCAATTCCTCTTTCAAGCTGAACCCGTCCATCCTCGGCATTATGATTCCGGTGAAAACCACATCAGGCATTTCTTTGATCGCCTTTTCCAATCCTTCGACCCCATCAAGAGCCTCAACCACCTCGAAACCCTCTTTCTCAAAAACATCCTTATATATAGTCCTGGCATCATCCCCGTCATCGACTATGAGGATCTTCAATTTCTTATTGTCCATTTTTTTATTCGAAACCCATGAGCCGAGCTATGGGTCCCGCTTTTAAAGAATTATTTTCACATCCACGGCAACCGCCGCCTTTCCATCATTATAGACAATGAGAGGGTTGATGTCGAACTCGGAAAATTCCCCGACCTCGCGCGAAAAATCCCCAATTCCTTTTATTATTCCTGCCACTTCATCAATGTCATACGGTTTTTGCCCTCTGGTTTCTTCGAAAAGGAACTTAATCTTGCCGCTTCGGAGCAATTTTATTATTTCGCCCTCGCCGAAAGGCGGGATGAAAAAGTCGACCATCTTGAATATCTCAGCATATATCCCTCCCAGCCCGCAGATCACGATAGGCCCGAATATCGGGTCTTTCTTTATGCCGAAGATAAGTTCCATCCCACCAGGAAGCATCGGTTGGGAAACCAGGTGCGCCCCATAGAACTCGCTTCTCAATTCATTGATGGCCGAATCGAACTGCTCCTGATTCTCAATATTCAAAATCACGCCTTTCTTTTCGGTCTTGTGGATGACCTTATCGCTGTCCACTTTGAGAACTGCCGGAAAGAAATCGATCCTGGCATCTTTCTCCCCCGGATCTATTTCCCTTGAATCGGAACACTTGATTCCATACATCTCCATGATCTCCTTCGCTTCGGAAAAATAGAGGGCGCCTCTTCCTTCCTGCCTCGCCTTCCTGATGAAGGAAAGCGCCTTCTCTTTCCTTTCCGCATTCTCATTATCGACAATCGGCGCATCATCGTTTTTCCTGATACTCCAACCATATGCCGCATCAAGCGCTTTCACAGCGTTTTCCGGAAAAGAAAATTCAGGCACTCCCGTGTCCGACAGCTTTTTGAGACCCCTTTTTATCCTTTCTCCACCGATGAAAGAAGCCAAAATAACTTTGTCGCTTTTCTCCTTGAACCTGGAAAGGACGCTTGCCACTTTCGCAACCGGGGTCTGATCCTGCGGCGTCAGAATGGCAAGAACCGTTCCGATTTCCGGATCCTTGTCCAAAAGGCTCAACGTTTTCCTGTATCGATCCTCTTTCGCGTCTCCCAGCATATCGATCGGATTCCCAAGCGATGACTCTTCCGGCAGGAATTTCCTGAATTTGTCTT
>Ga0209373_10005177_pt1 | contig 10787 bp, 7 predicted proteins | sample Higcelweek5metaG_FD_187173 | JGI IMG/M metagenome (GOLD analysis project Ga0209373, IMG submission 187173) | Freshwater pond sediment microbial communities from the University of Edinburgh, under environmental carbon perturbations - High... | ecosystem: Environmental > Aquatic > Freshwater >... | reverse complement strand
AATTGTCCAAGATCGGATTAATCATCGTCGCCTCGTATATCTTTCAGGAGATGGCCGAGAAGAAGATTACGTTCCGCAGGGGTTTTCTCTATCTTGCGCTTCTGTATGCGCCGCCGATGGTCATGATCCTCGTCCAACAGAAGGACTTCGGTACGGGCATGGTTATCGTTTTCTCGTTTATCTTCATCCTTTTTGTATGGGGAATGAAGTACCGTTATTTCTTCCTCGCGATGTCCGGCGGCGTCATTTTGATTCCCGTCGTCTGGAATCTTTACTTCAGCGATATGCAGAAGAAGCGAATATTGTCGCTTCTGTTCGCCGGTTCGGATCCGACAGCCGAGTATAATCTCGTTCAATCCAAGATGGCGATCGCCTCCGGCGGCCTTTCCGGGAATATGACGGGTAATATCGTCTATGTGCCGGTTAAAGAATCGGATTTCATCTTCACCGCCGTCTCTGAACATCTCGGTTTCATCGGCACAACTGCCGTCATTCTTCTGGCATTCTTCTTCCTCTCGCGATGCTTGTATGTTGCCGCGAACGCCTCGCAGAAATCGTATTCCTTCATCGTGATCGGAATGGCAACAGGACTCGCGTTTCACTTCATTGAGAATATGGGGATGACCGTTGGATTGTTGCCGATTACAGGAATTCCTCTGCCGTTTATCAGTCTGGGAGGTACCGCACTTGTCGTCAACTTCATTGGCGTCGGGTTGATTATGAATATCTCGATGGATCGAAATCTGGTCCAACGATAGTTCAATAACTACTTGTGAATAACCGTCTCGAGGCAGCTGCCGCGAGGCGGTTTTTTTGTGCGCGAAAACAATCGGACACTTTCTTGAGCAGGCCAACACCTGTTGATTCGATTATTCTGCCTCCTTCATCGAGAGGGGGAGAAAATCGTTACAAAATCCGCAAATTCACTTGAACTTTGTTACGGCGATGTGTAGAATACAAGACAAGTGGTGAGAAGTGGAGTTTTCTATAAGCTACGTGGTGAAATGTGGTGGAAAACTCTGTGGAAGTTGGGGATAACGATGGCGAGGTTCACGAACAAAGTAGACGCGAAGGGAAGATTCTTCCTGCCGGCAAAGCTCCGCGAGAACATGGGCTCGCGGATCGTCGTTACGCTTAGCCTCGACAAGGGATACCTGTCTGTATACACAGAGGAGAGATTCTCGCACATACGCCGACAGATTGAAGCCCTCAACAGCATGGATCCCCAGGTTCGTCGTGTAACGCGCTATATCATCGGTGAAGCGCTGACCTGTGATCTGGATGCGCAGGGTCGTGTCTCTGTTTCATCAGAATTATGGGAACACATCGGTACCGGCCCATCCGAAGAAATCAGCATTATTGATATCGGTGACAAGCTCGACATCTGCAGCAAGACATTCTATGACCAGAAGAAGGAGGAGTTGAGTTCCGTCATGGATCTCGACCTAACGGGATACAATGTCACAGGTCTCTGAGTTCTCTCATCTTCCGGTACTTTTCACGCCGTGTATGGAGAATCTCCGCATTCTTCCGAATGGCATCTATGTCGATTGCACCGCGGGCGGCGGCGGACACAGCAAGGGAATTTTCGAGCGCTTAGGACCCGGTGGTCGACTGATCATTCACGATAAGGATGACGAGGCACTGGACGCGTGTGCGAAAACACGCGCAAACGCCATCGGATTTGCCGAATGGAGCATCGTCAAGTCGGATTTCGGAAGTATTTCGAGTGTTCTTGAGGATTTATCGATAGACCGTGTTGACGGCATTCTTGCGGATCTTGGCGTCTCATCCCACCAGTTGGATACCGCCGACAGAGGATTCTCCTACGTTTCGGACGGGCCTCTGGATATGCGAATGGATACAGAGCAGGCTGTCTCGGCTCGAACCGTCGTCAATTCATATTCGGAAGACCAGTTGGTATCGATTTTTCGATCCTATGGAGAAGAGAGATACTCCGGTCGTATTGCAACCGCTATTGCAAATGAACGACGGATTCATCCGATCGAGACCACCACACAGCTGGCCGCGATTATCAGTCGGGCGATGCCTGCAAAGGCGAAGAAGGAAGATCAACATCCGGCACGTCGCTGCTTTCAGGCGATTCGGATCGAAGTCAATCAGGAACTCCGGGCGCTTGAGAATCTTCTTGCGGCAGCACCGGGAGTCTTAAACCCCCATGGCAGGATTGCAATCATCTCATTTCACTCTCTCGAGGATCGAATGGTGAAGGAAGCTTTTCGCTCATGGGAAGATCCATGCACATGCCCGCGGGAGTTTCCTGTGTGCATTTGCGGGAAGACATCGATGGGCAAGATGACTACGCGAAAACCGATCGAGGCCGACGCGGCAGAGAGCGCAAGCAACAAGCGCGCACACTCTGCCAAACTCCGAGTTTTTGAAAGGAATGAGAACGTATGAACGCTTACGCGATTAATGATTGGGATGAGATTGAAGCCAGATACTTTGGCAAGAACGCAATGCCCGGTTGGGATATCGAAGAATTTATTGACGGCGGCAAGGCGGCGACTGCGCCGGCGAAGCGTGAGCCTTTGCATGTTCGCAAAGCGCGCCAGAAGAAGGAGAGCCTCCGCCGCAAGGAGATGATCGAGGAATACAAGGAGCATGAACATTACATTTCGAGAAAGCGTTTTCGTGAAGCGATTCTTGCCGTCCTTGGCATTTCTTTGATCGCGCTGATGTTCAGCTTCATCCTATATCGTCAATCGCAGATTACTCTGCAGAACTATGAGAACAACGCCATGCTGTCCCGGATCGGAAAACTTCGCGAGGAGACAAGCCAGGTACAGGAGAATCTGATCTTGAGCGTTGAATTGGATCAGATTCGATGCGAGGCGATGGAACGTCTCGGGATGCAGGATCCATCAGTTCGACAGGTTGTCACGGTAGAAATTCCGGGAAATGACCTTCTGGTAACCAATGATTTCGAAACAAACGCGATAAACAGCAAATCAAGTCTTGCCGCGGCGAAGCAAAATCTGGCACAATACTATTCAGCAATGGAATGAGAGGAAGGCGCCAAATTTGACGGACAAGCGGTGGGGGGATAGATCAGGTTTCGATTTGCCGGACGCTTCGGAGACATCGTTCGACAAGGAGCGTACGAATCGGCCATCCCTATCCGGTCTGTATAAAGGCTGGATGATCTTCCTTGTTCTTTGCGTTGCGGTTGGCGCAGGGATTCTTGTTCACGCGCTCTATGAACTTCAGGTCACGCAGTATGAGGAGTACGCCAAGCTTGCCTCACAACAGCACTGGCGTCGCATCAAGGATGAACCGGAACGCGGCGATATCTTAGATATCAACGGCGATACACTTGCCGGTACGACCTATGTCTACACCATCGGAATCACCCCCAAGGATTTTCTCTCACTGGACGAGACCGCGGACGCGACGCTGATCCGTCAGACAGTAGCCTCTATCCTCGGATTGGAGGAGACGGTTGTTGCTGACGCGATGGCGCAGACGGAGTCGGTCTATGTTCAATTAGCCAAGAATGTGACCAAGGAACAGGCGGATACGCTTAAGCTATTTCTCTCCGAACACAAGGTCGGCGGAACGGCAATCGATTCGGTCGCCAAACGGTATTACACCTATGGACCTGTAGCTTCTCAGGTTCTCGGGTACGCGACAGCAACGGACGGACTTCTTGTCGGTCAGCTCGGCATTGAGGCGCAGTACAATAGCATCCTTACCGGTAAGGAAGGCTATTCATATGTCGAAGTAGATAATTACACGCGAAGTGCGTTGCCGTTCTCGGCTCCTACAACGATCAATGCCCAGGACGGGTATAATGTCGTTTTGAACCTCGATTTGAATGTGCAGAATATTGTCGAGACCGCCTGCGAAGACGTTTTCGAACTGTATGACGTTATCGAAGGCGTGACGGCGATCGTCATGGATCCTTACACCGGCCGCGTTCACGCCATGGCTTCCTATCCGGATTTCGATCCGAACGCTCCGACCGCGCAGCCGGACTGGTACGATACCACATTGTGGGATGCGATGCAGGAGGAGGACCAGATTAAGCTTCTGATTTCCGAAGCTTGGCGCAACCGGGCGATCTCTGATACATACGAACCCGGTTCGACCTTCAAGGCTTTGACGACGGCCATTGCTCTCGAGGAAGGCCTGACCTATGAGGACGAGTTTTTCCTCGATGATCCGATTGATTCCGGCGACTATACGATCAGCTGCTGGAGCCAGAAAGAAGGGGGCAATCACGGGGAGGAGACCTTGCGGGAAGCCTTCATGAACTCCTGCAATCCGATCTTTGTCCAGTTAGCCCAGCGCATCGGAATTGACAAGTACTATCAGTACATTCATAATTTTGGATTCTACTTGCCGACCGGAATCGACCTTCCTGTCGAGGGTGTCGGTATTTTTCACAAGGAGCCGACGCTGATCGACCTGCAGACCCTCTCCTTCGGCGAATCTTCGACGGTTACTCCGCTGCAACTCGCGAACGCGTACTGCGCCATCGTGAACGGCGGCACATTGATGACGCCGCAGATCGCGAATTGTCTCACGGATGACGAGGGCAATATCGTCAAGGAATTCGAGCCGCAGGTGATCCGCACGATTCTCTCCGAAAAGACCTCCGAACGCATCAAGGACCTAATGGAAGAGGTTGTTACGGAGGGAACCGGTTCGGCCGGTAAGGTTGAAGGCTTTTCTGTGGCGGGTAAGACAAGTACCTCTACGATTGAGACCGGTGATTATGCGGGACTTCACGTCCTGTCCTTCGGCTGCTACGCGCCCTCTGACGATCCGGAGATTGTTGTCCTCGTCGTCGTCAACATGCCCGCGGACAAGGAAGTCGGATCTTCCTGCGCAACGCGAACGGCGGCTAGTATCATCTCGCAGACACTTGACTATATGGGTGTCGAGCGACATTATTCCGATCAGGATTACACGGATTTGACGACTCTGTATACGGTTCCCGATGTGAACGGTATGACGTACAAAGAGGCGCGAAAAGTGCTCTATCTCGACCTCGGAGAATTTGTCGCGGCTCCCGGAGCCCCCGACATGACAGACGAGACCATTGTGAACCTGCAGTATCCCGCGGCTAAAGAACTTCTCTATCAGGGAGCCGAGGTCGTGCTGTATCCTTCTCTGGAGGCTCCTCGCGAGTTGGTCGTTTTACCGGATTTCACCGGGAAGAATATCACCGAATGTATTCGCGAAGCACGCGACAGTGGTGTCAATATTTTGTTTGAAGGAAATCTTCAGGGGATCGTATCCTCGCAAAATCCGATGTTCTCACCCTACCTTCCGACGGTCGCTCCCACACCCGCTATCCCAGGAGATCCGACCAGCACGTCGGTCGATCCACAAAGTACGGACCTAACACCGACGCCAACAGATACAGAAGCCGAAACAGATCCGTCCACTGATCCGGCCGCGGCGACGGAGACATCCGCGCCGGAAACACCGGCAGAAACGAATGCTGACGGCTCAGAGGTCATCACCGAAGAGACGCCGCAATCGGTTTCGCGCGTCGAGAAGGGCTCAGTAATCCATCTTGTTCTGACATAAGGAGGCATTTATGACAACCGTGAGAAATCTCGTACAGGGAATGGAGTACATACGGATAGAGGGAAGTCTGGACAAGGCGGTGGAATCGCTTGCCTATGATTCCCGTAAAGTAGCACCGGGCACACTATTTGTCTGTGTCAGAGGTTATGTCGTAGACGGCCATGCATTCCTTGAAAAGGCCATTGCGGGGGGTGCGGTAGCGGCTGTAATTCAGAAGGATCAAACCGTGATCGCACAGGACGATTTGGTCCGGCTCGCAAAGGAAAACAACCTGACGATCGTGGCCGTCGACAATACGCGACAAGCATTGGCGCGTATCTCGTCACATTATTTCGGTGATCCCACCGAGAAACTCGCAGTCTATGGCATCACAGGGACGAAGGGCAAGACGACAACGACCTATATGGTACGGGATGTTCTCCTTCGTGCAGGACATACGACGGGACTTGTCGGAACCGTCGCCAATATTATCGGCGAAGAGGTTCGCCCGGCATCGCATACAACACCCGAATCATACGAGCTTCAATCCGTGCTTGCCGAGATGGTCGGAGCCGGATCAGATAGTTGCGTCATGGAAGTCTCCTCCCAGGGACTCATGCTCGATCGGGTATATGGCATGCGATTTGCGGTCGGGGCGTTCACCAATCTTTACCACGATCATATCGGGCCGACAGAACATGCGAATATGGAAGAATACCTCGACGCGAAACGCAAGATTTTTGACCGAAGCGATGTCGGGCTGATTAATATGGATACCCCTGTATCGCTGGATCTTATCGCATACGCGTCGAAACGCACCGAAGTTATTACCTTCGGCATTGATAATTCTTGCGATGTTCGTGCTCTCCATCTTACCAAGCAACTTCGCGGAGATCGTATCGGTACGTCATTTCAGATTGAAAGTCCCTGGTATACGGGCGAATGCTACGTCGGAATGCCGGGCAAGTTCAACGTTTACAACGCTCTCTGCGCGGCTGCCGTGGCAGGAATCGCAGGGGTCTCGTTCGATCATGTTCTTGAATCTCTTGCCGAAGTTCGGGTGCCCGGCCGAATCCAGCCGGTCAAAAATGACCTCGGGTTCCAGGTCTTTGTTGATTACGCGCACAACGCCGCCAGTCTTGAGAATGTTCTCATTACCCTCCGTGAATACTGTGAGGGCAGATTGATCACCGTCTTCGGATGTGGCGGTAACCGCTCCAAGACGCGCCGCTTTGAGATGGGTGAAGTATCCGGAAACTTAAGTGACCTCACGGTCATCACGTCTGACAACCCCAGAAGCGAGGAACCGATGGATATTATCGCGGACATTCTCGTCGGTTTCGACAAGACAACCGGGGTAAGAGAGGTTGAGCCGGATCGTAAGGAAGCGATACGAAGGGCTCTTTCGATTGCAAAACCAGGAGACTTCGTCTTGATCGCCGGGAAGGGACATGAGGATTATCAGATCTTCAAGGATCGCACCATTCACTTTGACGACGCACAGACGGCACTCGAGTTGCTTGCGGAGCTGCATGTATGACGGAACCGATAATGAAGCCGATCATGTTCTCGATCGATGAGATTCTTGTGGCCACCGGCGGAATGTACCTTGGTTCAGAAACCGGTACCTCCCCTGTATGCCGCGGTGTCTCGACCGATACAAGAACCATCGCCGCGGACGACGTATTTGTCGCCCTCGTCGGCGAGCGTTTTGACGGCCATTCTTTTCTCGAAAAGGCTTTCTCGCTAGGCGCGTCGATTGCACTTGTCTCGCGCCGGGAGGCCGTCGTATCCGGGCGGTCCGCTATCCTCGTCCCGGATACTCTTGTCGCACTCGGTGCTCTGGCAAACGCGTACCGCAGGAAGCTATCCTGTCACGTGATCGGCGTTACCGGAAGTGTCGGCAAGACATCAACCCGCGAGATGATCGTATGCGCCTTTTCGGTTGCGCGACGCGTGTGGGCGACGAGGCATAACCTGAATAATGAGATCGGACTTCCGATGACAATTCTGACCGCTCCGCCGGACACGGAGATCCTGATCCTTGAGATGGGGATGCGTCTTCGAGGCGAGATTGAGCTGCTAACGAAGATCGCAGAACCGGATATCGCGGTGATTACCAATATCGGCGTCTCGCATATTGAGCGACTGGGAAGCCGTGAAGCGATACGCGATGCCAAACTCGAAATCTGTCATGGACTCACAGGTGCTAAAGCCCTCCTGATTCCCGGGGACGACGAGTATCTTCCACGATATTTTCGCGAAAACCGAGACGAAAAGGTTTCGATTCTCGGAATGGCTTTTCTGTCCTCTGTACAGGAGGACGGTGCGGCAGACCTTGCGATTCGTATCGCAACGATGGAGACACGAGCCGACAGAACGATTATTTTCGCTGAGGAACGAGAGGGCAGAGAAGCTGCTTTCGCTCCGATCGGATCCTATATCATACCCGTTGCCGGAACCCATCATGTCAGGAACGCGCTCCTGGCGATCATGGCCGCACGAATCCTCGGAATACCGCAGGAAGACATTGCGGCGGGCATTCGTACCTATGCCCCGACCGGCAGTCGGGGGAAGATCATTTCTTGTGGATCGAATCTTCTGATCGATGACGCATACAATGCCAGTCCGGAATCGATGGCCGCTGCGTTCGAAACGCTGCGCGTACTGACGGAAGGGACCGGGCGAAGACGCATTGCCGCGATCGGTTGCGTATTAGAGCTCGGGTCGTTCGCACCGGAACTGCACGCCCGGATCGGGGCAGCGGCGGCGAGAAACGGTGTCGATATACTTCTGGTGACAGGAGAAAATCAATTGGATGTGGAGCGGGGAGCGAAAGAAGTGCGACCCGATATGGATATTCGCGTCTTTTCCTGTCGGGAAGACCTGACACGGAATCTGATTTCTGAGATCAGAAACAATGACGCGGTTCTTGCGAAAGGATCCCACGCGTTCAAGATGGATGTCGTTATTGATGAGCTGACGGCATATATTCAATCGTCAGATTCGGAGGAGAATCGATGAGAGATCCGAATGAGCCGAACTCGAATCGAGTCGATCGACGGCCTTCGATAAAAGGTCGTTCGAACCCGAAAGATGCGGGTCGCCGGGAGCAGCCGGATTCTTTGCGGGCGTCAAGAAATCCATCGCAGAGAAGCCGTGATCCGCAAAGAATGAATCCCGGAATAAATCCCGGAATGAATCCCGGAAATCATCCGGCGAGAAACGGCGATGTCGGGTCAACCCGTCCGCCGAGAAAGGGCGCTGTCGGTTCAAACCGTCTTCCGAGAAAGGGCGCTGTCGCGACGAAGCGTCCGGCGGGTAATCGTGATGCCCGGACAGAACGTCCCATTGCGCCAAGAAACCCGGAAGCGGCGCGCGATGTACGAACGGCTCCGAAGAATCTCCCCGTTACTTCGACTTCAGATGCGGTTCCGATGGATGCCCCGCTGCAGATCCAGGCCCCTTATAGAATGAGTATGGCGATGCTTCTGATCACGGTATTTCTGATTTGCTTCGGCCTTGTCATGCTGTTCTCCGCCAGTATGGCGACCGGTTATACGGCAGCGGAAGACCCGCTGTTCTACGTTCTTAATCAGAGCAAATATACCTTGCTGGGCATTGCTATGGTCGCCATTATCAGCATGATTCCCGTACGCTTCTACGATAAGATTCCTTTTGTTGCAATCGCTTACTTGCTAACACTGGCGCTGGTAATCTATACCATGTTTAAAGGTGATGTTCTCGGAGGAGCCCGCCGTTGGATAATGATCGGCAAGCAGTCATTTCAACCATCGGAGTTCGCAAAGATTGCCTTGATTTTCTGCATTGCAGGATATCGCTCTTTTATTCTTCGCTTGCGCAAGAAAGGACATCTCGTCTGCAAGACATCACGTGCACAGTCATATATGAATGCAATCTTCGATATTGTACTTCCTGTCGGCCTTGTGATGCTCTGTCTGATTTTCGTATTCCTTCAGCCTCATATGTCCTTCTTCATCATCATGCTCGTGTTGCTCTTCGTCTGCCTTCTTGTATCCAAGATCCCCCTCAAATCCTGGATCGACGGCGGCCTGATGCTTCTTCTCCTTGCCTTGATCGGGGGCAATGTCTTCATGGGGGTTACATCGTTCGAACAAAAGGATAAGCTTCTCGGCAATTACGAACACGTCCTCACACGATTGAATATCTTCTCGACGATGACCAGCGAGGAGGAAGAGGGTGTGCCTGCCGAAGAGAAAGCCAGTGATAACGATGTTTTTCAGAGTAAACAGTCGCAGATTGCGATCGGGTCCGGCGGTCTTCTGGGCGTCGGCTTCGGCAGTAGCCGTCAGAAATATCAATATCTACCGGAAGCGCATAACGACTACGTCTTTGCGATTGCCTGCGAGGAACTGGGTTTCGTGGGTGGGGTCTTGATCATTCTTCTTTTTTTGTTATTCTTTATCGGCGGGATCGCTGTCGCTTTTCGAACGCGAAACGACTTCACGCGAATTATGTGTATCGGGTATACGTGTCTGATTACGATCCAGGCTTACTTCAATATCGCCGTCGCCGTCGGCGTCATACCGCCGACAGGAATAACGTTGCCGTTCTTTAGCTATGGCGGTACGGCGAATCTCTTCTTCCTGATTGCTGTGGGAATTATCCTGGCGATCTCTCGAACCGGTGTTGAGAGAAAGAAGCTGACGGTACTAATGTAAATGCAAGTAACGAGGTGAACGATGAGTATACGAGTATTACTAGCGGGAGGCGGGACAAGTGGTCACGTGCATCCCGCGCTGGCGATCGCCGACCAGATCCGGGCTGTCGACCCGGAAAGCGTCATCGAGTTCTGCGGTACGAGCCGGGGCATTGAGAGCGATCTGGTTCCGAAGGCAGGATATCCTTTTCACGTGATCCGCGCGCGGGGGATCCCGTCGCGCCCCTCTCGAAAACTCTTTCTGGCACTCGCCGATATGGCGGCCGGCCGACGTACGTGTATACGCCTCATCCGTGAGTTCCGCCCGGATATCGTGATCGGAACCGGAGGATACGTCTGTACACCTTTGGTCAGCGCCGCTCAGGCGATGCGTATTCCGGTACTCCTTCACGAACAGAATGCGTTCCCGGGGCGTTCGAACCGCATGATGTCAAGAAACGCCGCAGTCGTTTGTACGGGCTTTCCCGACACGGAATCCTTTTTCTCTCATGCTGGGAAGGTGGTCTTCACCGGAAACCCTGTAAAATCTGTATTTTTCCACATG
>Ga0209373_10005176_pt1 | contig 10790 bp, 15 predicted proteins | sample Higcelweek5metaG_FD_187173 | JGI IMG/M metagenome (GOLD analysis project Ga0209373, IMG submission 187173) | Freshwater pond sediment microbial communities from the University of Edinburgh, under environmental carbon perturbations - High... | ecosystem: Environmental > Aquatic > Freshwater >... | reverse complement strand
GTATATCTGATAGTAATTGAATTAGTACTGCTACTTGAGAAATTAGTTGAGTTAGTTGGCATTATTCAGAAACTCCTTGAATATGTAGTTGGAATTGTAAGAGTTGATATAGTTGGGATGGGGGGAGTTGTGAACCTAAATATCCTGGTTGTGACACACTTGATATTAAGTTAGATAATTGACAGATTTGGGCTGCTTGTAATGTGGGAGCTACTACTAGTATTTGACGGAATAGTATTCCGGTTCAAACGCCTTGAGACGGAACACTAACATTACCAACAAATAGATTACAAAATGTACAATGAAATTATTACCAATGGTGAAGAAATGACAATGTAACTTCTACAACCTCAACTTCATCACTTGCTCCAGTTTGAACTTTGGCAAATAGTGTTTTACATACTAATTTTATTAAAAAATCTACAACTCCTTGGGATTGGATTACTACACAGAATAATAATTTATGGTGATGAAGTTGAGCTACTATAAGTGATGGAACATATAATAGTCTATGAAATCCTGTGGAAATGAAATGACCATGTGAAATTTGATACCATGTTCCGACAATAAAAGAATGGTGCGATACTGTAGTAAGTATTAATCCAACGTTATTATGTTCTTCAGATTGGTTACCTTGAGGAGATATAATTAGATTAAAATTAAAATTACCTTTTACTGGATATCGAAAATATAGCGATGCGTCTTATTATAGTCAAGGATCTTATGGTTATTATTGGACCTCTTCACCTAATTCATCTAACTATAGCCATCGTATTGCTTTTTATTCAAATCAAATTAATCCAATTATTAACGGATATCGCACACAAGGATATAATATTCGTTGTCTTAAAAATTAAAACTAAAATACCTCAGAGCTTCGCTCTGAGGTATTTTTCAAGTTATTTTAAAAAGTTGCTGTTACATTCTTAATTAGTGTTCTCTTATCTTCTGGGAATTTAATATTTTCTAGATATGAAATAACTTTTTCAAATATGCAATATGGAGAATTCTTTTTCCAGAAAAATCAGTTTCATTCAAATTTCATTGGATTAAAATCCTTAAGAATACCAGAATAAGTATTATTCTCGGGCATAATAGGAACAATCCCAGCTCACATATATTTAATTACATCAACTCATTCGAAGTTATTGTCATAAATAAAAAAATCAAATCAAATAAGATTGTTAGAATTAATTTTGTTTGTTGATGAAATATTATTAAGTTCAGAATCTTCTTCTGTTCAAAGAACTATTGCTCCAATCCCAATATCAGATAATCATTCAATGATGAATTTTCTGTGTTCTGGTGATTCTAACGCAACAATTCATATAGTTTGAACTCATTTTGCTATTCCATATTGAGATTTTAAGTTATTTCTAGCTGTTTGTTTTAAGACAGTTTGACTAGGTGAGTTATTTTCCATTTAGATTTTTTTAATTAAAAAATTAGATTTTTTTCTCTACTTGTATATATTAGCATAAGTAAAAAAAAATTACTAGTAATTAATATTGACAAATACAAGTACTTATGAAGAATTTTTGGAAAGAACAAGCTTTGAACTGAAAAATAGTTGCATTAGCGCCTATGGATGGCTATACAGATAGTGCGTACAGACAAATTGTAAAAAAAATAAATCCAAACGTAATTTGTTTTTCTGAATTCTTTAGTGCGGATTGAATTGTTCATTCAAGAATGCTTGCAAATAGTGTACTTCCCCATCATATAAGTGAAAAGCCATTAATTATCCAGATATTCGGTAAAAATCCAGAAATGTTTAAAAAAGCAGCAATTATTATTGAAAGCTATGGAATTGCTGGAATTGACGTTAATATGTGATGTCCCGCTAAGAAAGTAGTACAATCGTGACATGGATCAAGTCTTATGATTAATGTTGATACGGCATTCAAGATTGTAGAAGAAATGGCAAAAGCTGTTAAAATTCCTATTTCTGTAAAAACTAGACTATGATTCGCCGATAGTGAGAATCTAATATGATTCGCTAAGTGACTAGAAAACGCTTGAGCTAATCTAATTACAGTGCATTGAAGGACTTACAAGCAAGCTTTCACCTGAGAAGCTGATTGGTCTATGATACATGAACTCAAAAAAAATATTTGAATTCCTGTAATTGGTAATTGAGATGTTCTAGATTATGATGATGGAATGAAAAAAGTTGATAATCTTGATTGATTTATGATTGGTAGAAAAAGTTTTGGTAATCCGTGGTGTTTTCTTCCGTGATGATATACTCCGACGCTAGATGAAAGATTAGAAATTATGAAAGAGCATGCTAGATTATTAATAGAAATAAAATGAAGAAAGTGAATATTAGAATCACGCAAACACATGGTTCAATATCTTCATTCTTTCCCGGGAGTCAAGACTTATAGGAGTGAATTAGTAAGAGTCGAGTCTTATGAAGATGTAGTGAAAATCTTAGAAAAAATAAAAAAGGACGATATTTTAAATAAAAATTAACCCATTTGTTATGTTAAATTTTGAAGAAGAACTAGGTGGCCATAACTCAATTTATTCTAAAAATAAAAAAGGTTGCCCAATTCAGGCATTAGTAATCCTAAAAAATACGAGAAATAGGATTTTAGAAATAGAGAAAAGAGTTATAGATTGTCTATGCGAATGAAATTCTAAATTAGCAAGAGAACTTCTTGAACAAAAGGCTAATACTATAGAAATACTTCCAATTCAAATATCGAATGCCTTAAGGCCCATGGAATCATGATCAAGAGAAAAAGTAATAAAGATTATTGCACGATTTGCTGAAAAGGCAGAAAATTGCCTTCTATATTGAACAGATAAAGAATTAATGCAATTACTAAAATCTTGAGATTGAAAAGAGAGTAATTTAGATAGGTTAATTTCCATCTTATCAGATTAGAAGATTATTTAACTCTCATTATCCAAACAACAGACATATTAACTGGTCTTACTCTAGCATACACATTAGTATTTGCAGCACCTGGTCAATTAAGAGTATTATTCCGCAAAGTGTTTCAGGGTGCGTATGTTCAATCATTATATTGAGTAAGATTTTGTGAAATAAACCAATCCGCCTGTCTTGTTGAAGTTGCTTCTTGCATAACTCAACTTGTAGTTCATCATCTTAGAAATCTTCCTCCACCCGTGTATCAAGATGGTGTATTATTTAGATCTGGGATTGTTTTTCAATTCAATAAACTTGTAACATCTGATAGTACCTGTCAGTTACATTCTACCCAACCTGTTGGCAGTGCTGGTACTCATGTCAAATTCTTATGCCATGCAACAATTGATCAAATTGGAGTAGAATTTTGATTTGAAATTTTATTATTCAAATCTCTAACATTTGCAAGTAATTGATTATATGATGATGAAGAAAGAATTGTTCAATTAGAAGAATCTGGTATATCAAGATAAGATGAGTATTGATAAGCAAAAGTTCAAGTTACGATTAATACAAGAAATCCTAATCAAAATCAAATTCATTTCTTAAATCAATCTAAAATAGTTTTCATAGTCTAATTAAGTTAAAATATTGGGGTAATTGTATCTTATAAAAAGATAAAATCAAGCAAAAAAATATTGAAAAATAAGAAGAATTATATATTCTAAAATGAGTATCCATAAATAAATTCCGATGAAAATATATTTCCAATGAGAATTATGAGCATATTCTCATATAGTTTCTGAGATGATTTGAGATCAATTAAGTATTGATAAATCTGATATTATCTGATTGCCAAATTTTTGAAAAGTCTGGGATAATATTGATGGAAATAGCATCTGAGTACTACCAATAGAGAATTCATACGCTGGTTCTATTCATGAAAATATGTATAAATTCCTCAGATTCAACCACATGGTAATTTGAGAAGTTGAACTCGATATAAGGCATTGTCTATTGTCAAAATGAAATGATATTTGAAAAATTAAAAAAGTATATTCACATCCGCAGGCACTTTCTCAATGTTATGATTTTTTGAAATCAAATTCTATAGAAGCTATTTCTTATATGGACACCTCAAGTGCAGCAAGAATGGTAAGCGAGAATAATAATGATAGTATTGCTGCAATTGCATCAAAAGAAGCTTCTGTGATTTATTGATTAAATATTATCAAAGAAGATATTCAAGATCAAGTTGGTAATACAACAAGATTTTTTATTGTAACTTCTAGAGAAAATAAAAACGAATTAGGTTTGAAGAAATCATGAAAAACAACAATAATATTCAAGACAAGGAATATTCCTGCTTCGCTTTATAAATGCTTGTGAGCTTTTGCAACAAACGGAATAAATCTTACAAAAATAGAAAGTCTTCCAAGTCTCAAAGATCCTTTTACTTATATGTTCTGGCTTGACTTTGAGTGAACTGGAGAGAAGACAGAAATTCAAAATGCAATAAGTGAATTGAAGTTTTTTACTAAGGAATATTTTATTATCTGAGAATACTAATATGCTTATAAAATGGAGAAATGAGATAGATAAAATTGATTCAAAAATTATTGAGCTTCTTGCAGAAAGAATGGAAATAGTTAAAGAGATTTGAGCTTATAAAAAAGTAAATTGAATTGAAGTCTTACAAAAATGAAGATGGTCAGAAGTCCTAGAGTCAAGGAAAGAAATTGCAAAAAATCTTTGACTCAACGGAGATTTTATTGAAGATATTTGGAATAGAATACATGACTATGCTCTTAATATTGAGAAATAATTAAATATCTATTTCGAATCTATTTTCGTTTCATCTCAAAATATTTTTAACTGTTTCAAGAATTTCTTCAACTTTTGTTTCGCTAAATTTTCACGTAACTTCAATTCTATAATTTTTATAGAAATTCGAAGTATCTACGAATTGTGGATTAATGAGAAAAACTTTGTTTTTTATTTCATTTCTAATACTTCATGCGAATCATCTTAGTGCGAACTTTGAAGCCTGATAGACCGATCCATACTTGAAGAACTTCTTCCCTGCCGTGCTTCATATAAACACCAATTTTGTTTTTGGAGAAATATATTTTAGCAATTCTCTGAGCAAAATAATATTTGACATAATATTCGCTTGGAATGTTTCAAGAATTTCTTCATCCTCAATATTTTCTAATTTATCAAAAAAACCAACTCAAGCATTGAATATTATAGTATCAAAATTAATATCTTTTATTGACTCCACATATTGATTAATCTTAACAAAATCTCTTAAATCAAGAACATGAAAATTAAGTTCACTGATTTGAGAATTCGTTCTTGATACTCAATAAATATTATAATCTTTCTTCAAATTCTCTACTAAATAATTACCTATTCCAAAGGAAACTCATGTTATCAAAATATTATTTTTCATAATTATCAAGGCAAATATTAAATTTATTTAATTTCTCAAAAAACAAATTATAAATATTGTTTCTGAATTCCCTAGGGCTTCTTATAAATTCTCAATCTTCGTCATCTAATCTGTATAAAAAGTCAGATCAAACATCTTTTTTAAGAATCTTCATATAATCTTCTTTGGTATATAATAAGCCTCAAATCTCAATTGAATTAACTTTTGATAAGTCAATTTTTGTAATTACATAATCAAGGAAAGTGGAGTAAATAGCTAAATAATTATTAACTGGAAGTAAAGGTAAGAATCTGAGTCAAACTCTAAAGCCTCAAGACAAAAGTTCGTTAATTGCATCAATTCTTGAATCTAGAGATGGTGTTAATTTTTCATATTTATTAATTAATTCTTCTGGATTTAGTGAGAATGCTATTTCTGTATTTTTAGGAACAAATCATAATTTATTTAAACTATCTATATTAACCGACTTAGTTCTTGATTCCATTATTATATTTGGGAACTTCTCAAAAAAAGAAATAAAATTTAAGTGAAATTGGGTCAAATTTTCAATCGCAAGAGTGTCAGAATAATCGCTAGCATAAAACATAATTGTATCTTTGAATCAAGAATTTCTGACTTCTTTAATTTTATTCTCAATAGATTCCATAATATCATCATAATTCACAAATATGACTTGAAAATTATTCTTAAAAGCTCAATTAAGATAGCAATAAGAACAATTAAATGGACAATTAAGACTAGTTTTGAAGAAAAAAGCTTTCTTATATTTTGAGTAATTTGCTGGTACTTCTGTAATTCAATTAGAGTTTAATTTTGCTAATATTAGGCATTTCTCAGTCTGATAATTAATATTTTTATCAAAAATATTCTTATAATTATCTATCTCGATAATTGTAGAATTTGGAAATTTGACTAAAATATGTTCTGTTAATTCATAATTTTTAGCAGCTTTTTCTACATAAATTATCATAGAATCTATTTTTTGAAACAAATATTCTGATTAAAAATTTCATTAAATCACTCAGGATCTCAATAATCTGCATAATTTTTGAAATATCTATGTTCACTGTCAGTATTCATTGCATGTTTTATTGGACACCAATATTGTTCAGTTCTTCATCAGACTTCAACAGCATAAGAAAAAAGTCAATTAACATATGAACAATAAAGACAGTTAACTTTTTGTATTACATTAAGATAAGAGAGAAATCTTCTATCATAAATAAAATAATCTTTTCTCTCAGCTCTAGGTATTCCATAAAACAAAAGTGCGGCCCACTGATAAAAATATAGAAAAAAGTCTAAAATAATAGCTGGAAAAATCATTCAATAAATAAATGGAATCGATAAGAGATGTTTAAGGCTAGGTGTGAATGCATAAATCCATACGTTGATTTTTTTAATTCTCTGTCTGTTTTTTGCATCTAGCGAGAAAATAACCCTTCTTTTCTCTAGAAAGAAATCATATTTTTTCTGAAGGTTGAGATATTCTTGTCATAAATCTTGTTTCAACTTATCAATTGATTCAAGAATTTTGGCTATTCTATCGTTTTTCATTGTGTTAAATTAATATAATAATGCAGATATTATGTAAATTTCTTGCAAAATGCAAAATAATTTTAATAATATAACAATATAATAACCTATAAATGTTTAAATACAAAATATTCAAAATACCAGAAAATATAAAAATTGACAAAAAAATTGTTGATAATATTTTTGAGGTCATTTGAAATGAAATACAAATAGTTCAAAATTGAGAACTCAACATCATATTTGAAGATGACAAAATTATCAGAGAACTCAATAGAGAATATAGAGAAATCGATAGTACAACAGATGTACTAAGTTTTCATTATTATACAGATTTTAGTAAATTGAAAAGTACAGAAATCGTCTGAGAGATTATTCTATCAGGCGACAAAATCATCAAACAAGCTCAAGAATATGATCATAGCGAAGTTGAAGAATTCTATAAGCTTCTAATTCATAGCATACTGCATATTCTCTGATATGACCATGAAAATGATGAAGACTATATCCAAATGAAAGATGAAGAAGACAAAATTATTGAAAAAATTGAAAAAATATATAACATAAAAATCAATTAATATGAAAAATGGGAAATATAGACATTACAAATGAAAAGATTATGAAGTAATCTGAATTTGAAAACATTCTGAAACACTTGAAGAATTCGTAGTTTATAGACAACTATATTGAGAAAATGAAATACGGATTAGACCAAGAGAAATGTTTGAAGAAAGTATAATAATTGACGGTCAAAAAATACAGAGATTTCAGTACATCTGCTAATTTTTAATTTTATATTTTTAATTTTTTATTAAAAAATGCACAATATAGCTAGAAGAGTAATTGAGATATATCTCAATGAGCAAAAAATCCCAACAATTGAAGAATTATGAGCTACTAGTAGTGAACACAATAATACTAAACACATAAGTTTTGTTACGATTTATAAAAATGGGAAAATTATTGCATCAAGTGGTAGAATAAATATTAAAAAAACAAATACTCTACTTGAATTAATTGAGAATTCCCTATTCTGTCTCAAGGATCCAAGATTCGTATCGGCAATTAAGAATCCTCTTGAGATCAAGAATGTAAAAATCAGAGTAGATTTAATTGCGAATAATCAAAGAAAAATCGTTGAAAAAATAAACAATATTGATATTACAAAACAGTGACTTATCATTATTAGTCAGACACAATGAAAACTATGAGTCATTTTACCAAATATTGCTAATCTTGTCTCAACTCCAGAAGATTTATATAATCTAGTTTGTAAAAAGGCTTGACTTGAAGCAAAAGAATTGAAGGAAGAAGACTACATTCTGTATTCAATAGAATCAGAGCAATTCAGTGATTTTGAATAAATATTTTAATTGATTACAATAATTCTAAATATCGCCCTTGGCGATATTTTTTATCAATAACAACTCAAAAAATATTTAACTAAGTAAAAATTCTGTGAATAATTTCAAAAAACTTTGACATAATTTATCGTATATACTACAATTTGTCAATTTCTCATCTCCTAACTTATTAATTTATGGATAAACTCCCAAAAAGCCTCAGGCAAGCAAGATTCGTAGCACTAGACTTACTAAGAAATTACAACATCTTAACTCCACCGATAGATCTATGAATAATATTAACCTGAGAATGATTAAGATTATATGAATTCCCCTTCCCAAAAGAGGCCGATGAAATTGCTTGAATGCTTAATATTGAGGAAAGCATAATATATGTAAATGAAAATGATGAAGATTATAATAAGCCTTTTACAGTAGCTCATGAACTTTGACATTGGATGTTACACAAAATGTTTATGGAAAAAACTCCAGAAAAATATTCTATAGTTTTTAAGAAAAAATGAGCAGATGAAAATAGTGATGTACTAGAAAGAGAAGCTGATTGTTTTGCCAGAAATCTATTGATTCCAAAATTCATGTTAGATAGTTATAAAGGCAATCTAAAAATTATGGAACTAGCGAAATTATTTTCAATTTCACCACTTCTTCTAGAGAAAAGAATTTCACAAGAATATGAATAATAAAATTCTATTATGAATATTGATAAAGAAAGATATCTAAAGATTAAGGAGCTTTTAGGGCAATCTCTAAGGAAATTATCTAATGAGAAAAATTCTGAATCAGAACAAATAATTCATCAAACAAGATTTGATATTAAAAATAAAATTTATGCTGATCAGATATTGAAAGAGGTTGAAGCAAGATGAAAAGAGGATTATTATAAATTACGCATACAATGGTCATTATATATATTTTCTTGATTGGCCTGAACAATATTATTCCAGTTCTTTCTCGCAGGTTTTCTAATATATTGAGTATCGCACAATTTATTTGTTTTTGATAAAATACACAATTTATTATTCCTCATGGCATGAGAAAATTTTGCGCAAATAATTTGATTATCTTATATAATTGTTAGATTTTTATTTTCTGGAAAAACCAATACTTAATTACTTTTGTTCTTTGAGAGCTAATTGTCAACAAGCCGCATCTATATCATCCCCCATTGTATGTCTTATAGTTGATGGGACTCATGTTTCTTCTAATATTTTTTGAAATTCTTTAATCTTATTTTTTGATGTTGCTTGCATTTTTGATCATCAAGCTCATTCTCAAGGATTGTAAGGAATAAAATTAACGTGTGCCAATTTTCATTTAAGTAAATTAGCTAATTCATGAGCATTTTCTAGTGAATCATTTACACTATCAATCATTATGTATTCATAAAAAATTCTATTTTTCGTAATCCTTGTATACTCATCAAGAGTTTTCATAAGATTATCAAGTGGAAAATTAATACTAACTGGCATTATGGTTTTTCTAAGATTGTTCGTTGGTGCATGAAGACTTATTGCAAGCGAAGTTTGAGGAAAATCTTGAGCGAACTCTAGGATCTTCGGAGAAATTCAACAAGTTGAGATTGTTACTCTCCTATTTGAAAAATCTAATTTTTTCTGACTACAAACAATTTCAATAGATTTTCTTACATTTTCATAATTAAGAAATGGCTCTCACATTCACATATACACAACGTTTCTAAGATTTTTTCACTCAATATGAAGTAATTTTGTAGCAAAGAGTATTTGTTCAACTATCTCATAGAATTCAAGATTACGAGTGAAGCCAAGTTTGCCAGTTGCACAGAAGCTACAAGCCATTGGACAACCAACCTGAGATGAAACACAGAGTGTATTTCTTCATCATAGATGTCTCATTATTACAGCCTCAAGATATCTTTTATCAGGAGTTTCGAATAATAACTTGGTTGTCTGTCAATTAGATGAAGTAACATTCTTTTTTAATACTATACTTGAGTAGAAAAAAGTATCTTTAAGTAATTCTCTACATGGCTTTGAGATAGTTGAAATATCGTCATAATTTTCTATGAAATTCTTATAAATTGCGTTCTCTATCTGTCAATAACGAAATGATTTTTCTCATTTTTCTGTCAAAATTCTTTTTAGATTTTCTTCATCGTGAATTGAATACATTTTTGCTTTATACAAAATAACAAGAACAGATTATATATATAAATCAATAAAACTCAATTATTTATTGCAATATAACTTGTAAATATTTATAAATAGTATAAAATTCTTATGTTTACATAAGTAACCCCTTAAAAATATGTATAATCTATCAAAAAAGGTTCTCCTAGACAAAAAGTCTCCTAAGAAATATTTCAATGCCTTCACCCTCGTAGAACTAATAGTAGTAATAGTAATCCTTGCAATATTAGCTACAATTGCTTTCTTAAGTTTCAACTCATATTCATCTTCTTCTCGTGATAGTGTTAGACTATCAGATATTAATTCTCTAAATAAGTCTTTAGAGTTATTTAATATTAATGCAGCTAAATATCCAGATCCTACTTCAGTATATACTAGAGTAGTATATA
>Ga0209373_10005173_pt1 | contig 10795 bp, 8 predicted proteins | sample Higcelweek5metaG_FD_187173 | JGI IMG/M metagenome (GOLD analysis project Ga0209373, IMG submission 187173) | Freshwater pond sediment microbial communities from the University of Edinburgh, under environmental carbon perturbations - High... | ecosystem: Environmental > Aquatic > Freshwater >... | reverse complement strand
GGCGTGTTCATGGGCATCCTGGGCAGCAACCCCGACAGCGACAGCGAGAGCATCATGGAGGCCTACTTCAGCATGATAACGAACGCCCGCCACGAGATACTCATTTCTACTCCGTATTTCATCCCCAACGAGAGCATTCTCACCGCACTTAAGACGGCGGCCAAGAGCGGGGTGAAGACCGTGTTGCTCCTGCCATTGAGGGCCGATTCGTATTTCGTGAACGCCGCCAGCCACTCGTTTATCGACGACATCGTGGAGCAGGGCGTCAGCGTGTTCCTGTACAACCGTGGCGTCATCCATTCAAAGGTCATCATCGTAGACGAGTACTTGTGCACCGTGGGTAGTGCCAACATGGATTACCGCAGTTTCGAGCAGAACGCCGAGGTGAACGCCATCATCTACAACAAGGATGTCGCCGGGAAACTGAAGCAGGCGTTCATGAACGACCTGGAACATGCCGAGGCTGTTGAATTAACGAGCTGGAGGCAACGCTCGTTCCGCAACCGCTTCATCGGCTCGGTGGCTAGGGTAGTTGCCCCATTGCTTTAGTATTGCATCTAACTAATCGTTCCTTGTCGACAGGTATTCTCTCCACTTGGCGAGTAGTTGCGTCATATCAGGGGGCAGTTGCGAGTCGAACTGCATGAATTCTTTCGTGCGGGGATGAACGAAACCGAGCGTTTTCGCATGTAGAGCCTGGCGCGGGCATATCTCGAAACAGTTGCTGATAAATTGCCGGTACTTGGCGAAGGTGGTGCCTCGCCGTATGTCGTCGCCACCGTACGTCACGTCGTTGAACAAGGGGTGGCCTATCGACTTGAAATGAGCACGAATCTGGTGCGTTCGGCCGGTCTCGAGTTTGCATTCCACCAGCGACACGTAGCCCAGGTCTTCGATAACATTGTAGTGCGTTACCGACCATTTCCCTTTCGACTCGTCGGTGTAATTGTGCATTAGCAGGCGGTTGGCAACATGTCTGCCGATGTAGCCGGTGATCGTTCCCTCGGGCGGGTTGGGAACGCCCCAGGCCATGGCGATGTAGGTCCGCTCGGAGGTCTTGTTGAAGAACTGCCGGGCGAGGTAGGCCTTTGCTTCCTCGTTCTTGGCAACAACCAGGATGCCAGATGTGTCTTTATCGATACGGTGAACCAGGCCGGGGCGAGGGTCGTCTCCCTTGAAGATGGGGTTGTCTTTGAGGTGCCAGGCCAGCGCGTTTACCAGCGTTCCACTGTAATTGCCGTGACCAGGGTGTACAACCATGCCTGCTTGCTTGTTCACCACCAGCAGGTCATCGTCCTCGTACAGTATCTCGAGGGGGATATCCTGGGGGATAATCTTCAACTCCCATTTCGGGAAATCGAGTTCGATGGTGATGATGTCGCCGGGTTTCACCTTGTAGTTCGACTTCACGCTCTTGCCATTGGCGATCAGATTGCCCGCGTCGGCGGCTTCTTGAATGCGGTTCCGCGACACTTTCTCGAGATGGTTTGTCAGGAACTTGTCCACGCGCATCAAAGCCTGCCCCTTGTCCGACACCACGCGGTAATGTTCGTAACGCTCTGCCGAACCCGTGTCTTCGAGTTCATCTAATTCATCTATAGTCTCGTCATCCATCAAGGTGAAATTTCCGCGAAAGTACGACAATGCTCCATCGCCACGAGTGTCCGCCACGTTTTTTCTGGAAATTCGAAAGTTTTTTTTACATTTGTGGTTAATATAGATATCCGGTAAAAATATGATTCGCGTGAGGAAATTGTTGGTGGTGGGGATGGTTATCCTGGTAAGCTTGTCTACTTACTCGCAGCAGAAACTGAAGATGCAAAAAAACAGGGTTTTGATCATCCTGGACGAGTCGAACAGTATGAATAACCAGTGGCAGACAAAGCCTAAGATATCGGTCGTGAGGGATCAAGTGGGTGCGTTGATAGATAAATGCTCGAAATACGGGGAGCTGGAATTCGGGCTACGCCTGTTCGGGCATCAATTCCCCAACCAGGTGAATAACTGTAATGATACTAAATTTGTTGTGAATTTTGCGCTTGAGAGCGGTGCCAAGATCAAGTCGGTGCTCGTCAAGGTGAAGCCAAAGGGGACATCGCCCATAGAGGCGTCGCTGGCCAGGGTCGACCAGGATTATAACTTCGACACGTTCAACAAGCGTACCGTCATACTGATCGTCGATGGCGTTGACGCGTGCAATGCCAAGATCTGCGACACGTACAAGGAGCTAGCATCATCAGGAAAGTACGAGAATATATTCCTCGTGGGGGTGAACATCGACCCCGAGTTCGTCGAGAACTACAAGTGTTTCGATTCGTTTACCAACGTCACGAATGAAGCGGACTTGAAGCCGGTGTTCGACAGTATTTTCACGAAAATAAAACCGTATTAATGCGGATATTTGTTGCTGCATGAAACAACACATAATAACTTTGCTAAAATCAAAGGTAACCAGGATACATACAAAAATGATTTTCAGGAAATCCTTCGTGTTTTTATTAGTCGTTTGCCCCTTGGCAATGAGAGCTCAAACGCAATCGTACACTCCACCTGGACAATTACCTGCGCCACCCCAGGCCAAGAAGATGTTGACCCGGATACTTTTCATCTTTGACGAGTCGCAGAGCATGTTGGGTGTGTGGAACAACGAGACGAAAATCAATGTCGCACGGAAAATTCTCATCCAGTTGGTAGACAGTTTGGAAAAGGTGCCGAACGTGGAGATGGCTTTGCGTTTGTATGGTCACCAGAGCCCCGTGCCGCCGCAAGATTGCAACGACACGAAGCTCGAAGTACCCTTTTCCTCAACCAGTGCTGGAGCCATCCGCCAGAAGTTGCGCTGGGTGGAACCCAAGGGAACAACTCCCATCGCGAAATCCCTCGAGGCTTGCGCGGGCGATTTCCCCCAGGAAGACAACGTCAGGAACATCATCTTGCTCATCACCGATGGCATCGAGGCTTGCGATGGAGATCCTTGCGCCGTGTCCGCGATGTTGCAGAAAAAAGGCATAATGCTCAAGCCGTTCGTTATCGGTATTGGCCTCGAGACCGATTTTGCCAAGGCGTTCAACTGCGTTGGTCGCGTGTTTAACGCCAAGGAAGAGAAACAGCTGCAGGTTGTGCTGAAGCAGGCCATAAATCAAGCGTTGAACTCCACGAGCGTGCAGGTAAACCTCCTGGATTCGAATGGCAAGCCCACGGAGACGGATGTCACCATGACATTCTTCGACCAGCTCTCCGGTTTGATGAAATACAACTTCGTTCACACGATCAACAGCCGGGGCGTTCCCGATACCATTGTCCTCGATCCGTTGCTCACGTACCGCATGGTGGTCCAGACGATTCCGCCCGTGGAGAAATCCGACATGGAGCTCGTCACGGGCAAGCACAACGTGTTTTCTGCTAGTGTCCCGCAAGGATACATCCTGGTGAAGAAACCGGGAGGGAACAATGCCGCGGATCTCCTATGCATCGTGAGGAAAGCAGGGCAATCTCAAACGCTCAACGTGCAAAAAGCTGAAAGACCCGACAAGTACATCTGTGGTAAATACGATGTCGAAATACTGACGCTCCCCCGTATTGTCATGAAAAACGTGGAGGTGAACCAGAGCCAGACAACAACCTTGCAGGTTGCGCAACCGGGCATGGTGGTGGTGATGAAGAACGCCCCTGCCTATGGTGGTATTTACGTGCAGAACAAGAATTCATGGGACCTGGTCGTCAACCTCGACATTAACAACAGCGGTTCCGAATCGTACAACCTGCAACCGGGCAATTACATGATAACATACCGCCCCAAGAACGCCAAGGATATTCGCTACTCGGTTGACAAGAAGTTCACCATCAAATCGGGTGCCGCCGAGCACATCAAATTCTATTGATCCATGGAAGCATAGATTTGGTGTTAACCACCGCATTATTTATCTTTACCGTCACATAAACTTAAGCACTAATTCATATGAAAAAACTTCTCTTTATCCTTGGAGTGTTCTTCGCAAGCATCGCGCTCCACGCCGAAGACATCACGAACACGCCGTTGACTTACGAGCACGTGAAACAGTTTTTCAAGACGAAAACATACGTCGTGATGGACGACAACCCGATGAGCGACTACAATGCGAAGATCGAGGATGTTGTGAAGAAATACTGGACGCTGACTCCTTATGAAGTGATTGACCAGAAGACCTTCCAGCTCAAGAGGACCGAACCCAACTGCTCGTTCCTTATCCTCTCCGAAGTGGTGTTCACCGAAGATTACCTGACCGCAAAGTACGATTTCTTTAGCGTGCTCCTTGGCGGTAACTACTCGGTGATGAACCTGATGCCCGTCCTTGGTGCGGTGCCCATCGGCTATTCCGAGGCTCCGCAAGAATCGTCGATGTACAAGCTCGGTGCCATCTGGAAGATCCTGGTGAAACATATCGAGAGATTGAGAGATAACCCCGAGCTGGTGAAAGTTGACATGTACAAGTTGTATAACAGCGACCAGAAAACGATCAAAGACAAGACCTTGTACCTGGTGAAAGAAGAACTGTCAGACAAGCTCAACTCGGAGGCAGAGATCAAGGCCATTTATCCCGACAAGTTCAAGTTCATAACCCGCGACCAGCTGGAAACAGCTATCGACGCTAATGAACCTAATATCGTGTTCCTCCACAAGGTTGGCCCCGAGGGAACGAAGAAGAAAGCTCGTTGCTACATCATGATTATTGGCACCGATTCGCAGTTGTACTATTTCGATTGGCACATGATCAACGACAAGAAACCCGACAGCATGCTGGAATCGGATTTCAAGAGTATCTTAAAATTCAAGAATAAATAGCCTATGTTTCCCACCACCCGTCTGCGCAGGCTCAGGTATAACCCCGTGTTGCGCGATATGGTGAGCGAGACACGTATCTCGCTCGACGATCTCGTTCAACCCCTGTTCGTGAAGCACGGCAACGCTCACAAGACCGAGATACTTTCGATGCCCGGCATCTACCAGTTCAATATCGGAGAGGCTGTTGCCGAATGCCAGGCATTGTTTGCCCTGGGCATCAGGTCGGTGTTGCTTTTCGGGATTCCTGAACATAAAGACGAGCACGGGCATGTGGCCTGCATGGCCGACGGCATCGTCCAGCGGGCGATACGGGCGATAAAAGCCTCTGTTCCCGGGATGCTGGTGATTGCCGACGTGTGTAACTGCGAGTACACCACCCACGGGCACTGCGGTTCTATCGTTGACGGTGACGTGGACAACGATATGACCCTCGAGATGCTAGCCAAACAATCGGTGTCGCTGGCGGCGGCCGGTGCCGATGTTATTGCCCCCAGCGATATGATGGACGGCAGGGTGGGGCGTATCCGCGAGGCTCTCGACGACCATGGCTTTCTCAAGATACCCATCATGTCGTACTCGGCGAAATATGCCTCCGGGTTCTACGGCCCGTTCCGCGACGCGGCGGGTTCCGCCCCCCAGTTTGGCGACCGGCGCACGTACCAGATGAACCCCGCTAATTCACGCGAGGCCCTGCGTGAGATGGAGCTCGACGTGGCGGAGGGTGCCGACATCATCATGGTGAAACCTGCAATGTCGTACCTCGATATCATCGCTATGGCGAAGGCGAGTTTCTCTGTACCTGTTGCCGCCTACAACGTGAGCGGCGAGTACGCCATGGTGAAAGCTGCCGGTGCCAACGGGTGGATCGACGAGCAACGGGTGATGATGGAGATGCTCCTCTCCATCAAACGAGCGGGGGCCGACATCATCATCACGTATTTCGCGGGAGACGTTGCCCGGTTGTTGACGAAATAATTACTAAAGCCCGGTCGTGTGACCGGGCTTTGTTGTTCATAAACCAGCTATGTTATGGCTGAAGCAAGAACTCTTGTCGATTTATAATCGTATGCAGAGCCTGCAATGGAATAACCTGGCCGAAATTCATATTATACCAATTCCGAATATAATACAGTCCAAAGCAACCTCTCCCCCAAATCCCTCTTCGAAAGAGAGGGATTTGGCGTCCCAGTATAATTTTTGCGGTGCAACATTGGGCAATTTTGATTGCATAATTGGTATTACCCCTGTTTCCACAAGTGTCCTGCGAGACTCTTGTAGGAACAGGCCGTTGCTCCAAAAACACCCGTTACTGGTTTATCATGATGGTGTGTGTCTTGTGGAAGACCTTGTTGTCGATGCTGATGACGTACGTGCCGGCTTTCAGGTTGACGGGGTAATTCCGGGGGATTGATCCCGTTTGGCTTATCACCTCGTGAACAAGCACACGGCCTTCCCCGTCGCGTATTTCCACCGTCGAGGGGTCGAGTATGGCCAGGAGCACACGGATAGATCCGGTCTTCAGGTTCGGGTACGCAATGATGGGGTTGTACTCGTTGGCAACCAGTGAATCTTGCTTGGGCAAGTGCGATAGATCGGGGAACACGAGTCTCGTGCGAGGGTTTGGTTTCTTGTTGCTCACCTTGTCGTGCTCTATCGCCTCGAAGGCGAAGGCAATATTCACGAGAGGTGCGTTCCAGTTTATTGCCACCTCGTTGGTGCTGTAGCTGCACAGGTCGTCGGAGTAATTCTTCGCGGGGGCTTCCCATGGGTACCAGCAACCATCTTCCCGTCCTGGTTGCGGACCTCCCACGATAAGGCCGGGAACAGGTTCGGCAATGGTGTCTCCCTGCGAGAGGCGATGGTGGAGGAACTGGGGCGACTTCGAACCTTCGCCCGTCACGAAGCAGTAACCCGTCGGGTTGTTGCCCAGCAGATAATTCAGGTTTCCCAGGGCGGCTTCGTAATACTTCCTGTCTTTGTTGACGTTGTATGCCTGGAGGAGGAGCAACGATGCGTTCGCGGCTATGGAGTTGCTCCCCCAGGAGAAGTTCCAGTCCGCTTGCCCCATCGTTGTGTTGAAGGGGCTGGTCTTGTAGTAAGCAACCAGAGAATCGGCAATGCCAAGGAGCTTTTCCTTTACCAGCGCGGTATCTATTTGCTTGTTGAGGAATTCCCTGTAGTAGCAGAGGGACATCAGAGCCAGCGTCTGCACGTTCGACCAGTTGGGGATGGTGAACTTCGTCCCGCCCGAGAGCCGTATGTCCTGCAGCATTTGCTCGTTGCCGGTGGAGATGAACATCTCGGAAGCAGCCCATTCGAACTCGTCGATCAGGTATCCATCGCCGTACGCGCCAGTGTTGATGGCTGGTTGGAAGCGTTGGTTGATACCGAACTGGTCGTAGTAGATCCTCGGGTTCTTCTTTGCCCACACGAAGGCCTTCGATGCGGCGATCATGCACGAGTCGGCCAGCCCCGGGAGTTCTTTCTTGTATGGTTTCAAGACTCTCGATGCTTGCGCCATCACCGCGCAGAAGTCTAACGTCGCGGCAGTTGATTTCTGGATCACGTAGCGTTTCTGGTCGGTCACCTTGTCTGGCAGCACCATTCCCTCGAAATTAGGATGCGTCAGCTTGTGGTACACGCCGCCGTCGTTCGGGTCTTGCATCGTCAGCATCCATCGGAGGTTCCAGAGAATCTCGTCAAGGAGATCGGGGAGCTTGTTGCTGCTCTCGGGGATGTTCGTGGCGATCGTTTGTGCGTACTGCGGGTATTGCTCCATGATGGAGAGCAACGAATGCATCGTGATACCCGAGTTGACGATGTACTTGTTGTAATCGCCGGCATCGTACCAGCCGCGCGACGAGGAAATCTTGCTCTCGCCCGGTCGTTCCTTCGATGCGGCAGAGGGGTGGATGAACACTGCGGTATCGGCCGTGCCGAGGGGGCGAGCCCATTTTCCGGCGTACTTTGGCTCCAGCTCGAGGCTCGATCTCTGGAAATAGAACGATTTCAGCGACGAGGCGGCGAGGCCCTGCAACACGCCGCGGGAAATCTTGAAGGGATGCGAGTAGCCCATACCCGGGACAAAAACGACGAACGTGCCGGTGTCGCTCAACGACGAGAAATCGGCAGTTCTGACACTATCATCGGCGTATGACCAGTTTGCTGATTCTGACAGTTTGCCCCCGAAAACTTTTCTCTTTTTGTCGGAGGTGTAGACCTCGAAGGACGATGATTTGCTGCCGCAAATAGTCGCGACTTTCTTCTCGCCGGGGTAATAGCCGATCTGGTTTACCGCGATATACGCATCTCGTTTGTGCCGTGGTTTCTGTGCCGCTTGCCCGAAGAAGAGGCTGTCGATGGTTACCGTTCCCTTGAACAATCCGCCGGGGTTTAATATTATGTCGATGCCGTTGATGTTTTTCGGGTTGAGGCTCGCGTGCGATGGCCAAGCCTGGTCGAAGTGACCGGTGAAATCGAAGAATATGTAGTTCCAGTTGCCGTCGCCCTTGATGCTTTTGCTCACGGGGATGGCGTTGCTCACGAGGATGCCCGTGCCTGATGTTTCCACGAGGTCGACCCTCACGGTGACGTTGACGTCGCTTTTCACCCGGAAGCTCAGGTTCGCTGACGAACTGAAGTCGACGGCCGGGACACTGATGCGGGTGTCTTCCCAACTTTCTTTGCCCGAGCAATTGATGCTTATCTCGTTGTTGGCTACACGGGCGTGCAGCACGGGTGATGCGTTGTGAATCCTGGTGGTGTCGAAATCGTGAAATGTTTCAGTGTAACTCGCGTTTTGACCGAACAAGCCCGCCGTTACGCACAGCGCCGGGACGATTAGTAGTTTCTTGATCATCATGGAATTGTTTATTTGCCATTCTCTCCGGCAAATATAACAAAATGAAACTGTACGCGAGCTATTTTCGGCGAATCTTCATGTTCTCGTCCATGAAGCTGGTTATCTTGTCGAGGAGGATGAGGCGAAAACTACTTTTCAGTTCGTTTGTTCCTCTTTTCAGTTCGTTGTTTCTTGTCCGCAGTTGATATTTTCCTTTTCGCGGTTCGTTTATTCCTTTTCGCGGCTGTCAATTTCCTAATCGCGGTAGGTTTTTTCTATTTCGCGGTTCGTTACTTCCAAGCCGCGGTTCGTTTTTTCCTGAATGGAGTAGGTTACTTCCTAAATGCAGTTGGCAGTTTCTGTTATATTTAATGAATGTCCTGTATTGTACCTAGTCCTCGATTTTGAAAGGATGAACGTGTCTGCTTCGAGTTTTCCCTCCTGTTACTTTTCCCTTGGATGGAAAAGTAACGCAAAAGATCAAGCCGCCAAAACGCTGGAACGTTCATCGTGGAGCCTCGCAGCCCGAATCACGCTTTGGCGGCGAAAGCCCGAATCTCTGGTCTTTTCAAAAAGCCGGGGGAAGACCTTGGGGTACGATCCCGGATATTCATATCATATGTTTACCGCTTTAAATGCGAGTTTCGATACTTGCTTGTATTGTGGGCTTGTTGCACCGTATATCGACTTGAGGTATGTCTTGGTGTCGGATGCTATGTCGACCAGGCCGGTGTTTGCCTTGTATAGAATGTCGTTGCGAGAAATGCGGGCGTTGCTCAAGGGTGTGGTGGCGGCAATAACCGCGGCATTCTTCGTTTTGAGGTCGGTGTATAGGGTTGTCAGCGCGGTTACCTTCAAGTCGGCCTCGTTGGGGACGTACAAGGTGATGCTCGAGAGCAATTTCAGGAGTTTGTCGAGGCTGTCCAAGCGGCTGTCGTAGCTCATTTGCGATGATGAAACTTCTTTCGTTTCTGTTCCTGCCGCTTTTGCTGCTGCTTTTTCTTCCCCGGTGAGTTTCGGGGTGGCACGTTTGCCTTGTATCTTGCGAATTAAGGTTGTTGCCGATTCATCAACTTGTGTTGTTGTATCGGTTGCTTTAAGTGCATTTAAAATACGGGTTGAGAGTTTGCTCAACGGCAGGAATGCCACCTCGCGTGCTGCCACGGCGTTGCTATAGGCGGGGAGCGCGGCGTTTACTGCATTGATCGCGTTCTTGGCACTGGCCGCGAGGGTCTGCAACGCGGCGAGCTTGATTGTTGCTTTCGAGGGGTTGTAGGCGGTGCCGTAACCTGTAACGAATGAAATGAGTTCATCGAAGTTGGCGACGTTTCTCGCGTGCCCGGTTTCAGAGGTGCTTGCCATGGTTTTAAGATTTATGGGTTATCGTTTATGTTGTTAGCGACCCAAAAGTCTAAAATAACAATGAGAACACGATAAAATATGCATCAATCTTTTCAACAATATATCAACAGGCCTTTAAGCTCCCTCAAAGTATTGGCTCTATGACGATTTGTATGGGTTGAAACCCGTCCCTACAAGATGTAACCATGCCTACGGCATTACTTTCATATCATGCCCGCCTGTTTGTGATACTTGTAATTTCATCGTTACCCACACAAAACATCATAGAGCCAATTTATTTGGGTTTGTTGTAAATTCTTCGATTTAATGTATTGCATTTTTTGTTCTGCAAGAACAAGCGTGTTTTCAGAACATTCGTTCTGGTAAAGAACTTTGGCAATTTTCTCGCTAAAATATTCTTCTTTTATTATTACCAAATCGATATTGAAAATCTCTGCTAATGAAGGTAGTCTGTCTTCTGCCAAGATTTTCTTTCCTGTCTCAATCTTACTGAGAGCGGCTGCTTCTACACCAATTCGCGCAGCGAATTGGGTTTGAGTCAAGCCTATCTCATTTCTTTTTATGCGTATGAATTCTCCGAAACTTTCCTTCATAAAACTTGTCGAAAATAACTTGTTCATTTTTGACAAATATAAATCTTTTTGGCTCAATTCTAATAAAGTGTTGGTTAAGAAATTTGATTATATTTGAGAAAATACAGTTTATATGTTTGACGATATTAAGAGGCACTATCTATCACTAAGTAAAGAAGATAGGCGGAAGCTGATAAA
>Ga0209373_10005172_pt1 | contig 10796 bp, 7 predicted proteins | sample Higcelweek5metaG_FD_187173 | JGI IMG/M metagenome (GOLD analysis project Ga0209373, IMG submission 187173) | Freshwater pond sediment microbial communities from the University of Edinburgh, under environmental carbon perturbations - High... | ecosystem: Environmental > Aquatic > Freshwater >... | reverse complement strand
GAGCGGAACCACCGCGTATTGGATGCGGATGGTTCCCGGCGTGTCTTTCTTCACTTCCGGCGGAAACACGCGCATGTGCGCGAAGGCCAGTTTCGGCGCGTCGAGCGTTTCAACCGTGCCGTCGCCCTTGAGTTCGAGATGGAAGGTCAGCGCCTCGCCCGCCTTGGCCTCTTTGCGGTCGAATCCGCCGGTGAGCGTCCACTTGCCGATGAGGCCGAGGTTGACCGCGTCCGGCGGAGCGGCGGGAAGTGACTTGATTTCAAGCGCGCCGGGCGCTTTGAGTTCGACCTTGTAGGGGGTGTATTCGGCGTCGGAGAATGGGAAGCCGAAGCCGAACCCGAAACTCGGGCGGTTGCGCTGTTCGTCCGGCAGCGCAACCGAGAGGGTGAGGCTCGCTTTGGGCTCGACCTTGCCCGGTTTCAGCGGGCGCATCACCGTGTCGAAATCGAATCGGATGAAGCGGCGGCCGTTGTGGATGGCCTGCCGGATTTCCGGCTCGGCGAAATTGCTGGTGCGTCCGTCCGGCCACTGGTAGCTGCGCGCCGCGAGGTCCGCCGTTCCGGCGAGTTCGGGGAGCTGATTCAGCCGCGGCTGAAGATCGGAGAGCGCCAGCACCGTGATCCGCATCGGAATCGCCTCGCCGACATAGTAACTCTGCCGTTTTCCGGGCAGCGTCAGCTCGCCGAACACATTGTCGCTCAGGCGGCTGGAACTCCCCGCCGCATCGTTCACCCGCATTTCCGCGAGCGGCACGATTTTAACTTCGATCGGCTTGGTCTCTTCCTGCTTTCCGTCGATTCCGACGGGGAAGGCGGGGATGATGAGGGCGCCGGCCTTGGTTCCGCGGACACCGACGGCGAGGGAGTTGACGCGCCTGCTGTTGCTGTACGACATGCCGGTGCGCCGGATGTTGGTCAGCCATTCGCCGTTTTCGAGCGGGGGGAGACCGATTTTGCCGTCGAGTTCGCCGGAGTACTCGATGGTGTAGTAGAACACCTCGTTCTCCGGGACGGTGTCCCGATCGACCGACACCTGAAGCGACCCGGCGGAAACCAGGACGGCGGCAAACAGCAGGATTGCAGAAATGATTTTTTTCACGTTACCAATCCTTTTCCACGTTACGTTCCCTGACGTTTCGCCCCCGGTTGATCCGGTCGCGAAGCGATTTCTCCTCTTCCTCCATCATCCGGAGCATCTGCTCGGCGGTTTCCGGAGAAAGATCCGGTTTTTTGTCCCCTTTATCTCCGGCGGGCTCGGACTGCTCGGCGGCGGCGGACTCTTCCGTCTTCTTCTGATCTTTCTGATCCTTGCCCTGCTGGTCCTTCTGATCTTTCTGATCCTTGCCCTGCTGGTCTTTCTGATCCTTCTGATCCTTGCCCTGCTGGTCTTTCTGATCCTTGCCCTGCTGGTCTTTCTGATCCTTGCCCTGTTGATCCTTCTGATCCTTCTGATCCTTGCCCTGCTGGTCCTTCTGCGGTTCGCCGTTCTGGCCGTTGCCGCCGGAGGATAGGGCTTTTGCCGCTTCGTCGAGGTGCTTCTGCGCCTGATCCTGACGGTTGTTTTTCCGCTCCCCGGCCGCTTTTTCGAGTTCCTGGCGGGCTTTTTGAGCCTGTTCGCTCAGGTTTTTCTGATCCAGCGCATCCGCTTGCTGTTGCAGCTTTTCGGCTTCCTGTCTGGCCTTTTCGATCGCTTCGTCAGCGCTCTTGCCCTGCTGCTGGTCTTTTTGCCCCTGCTGTTGCTGGTCTTTTTGCCCCTGCTGTTGCTGGTCCTTTTGGCCCTGCTGTTGCTGATCTTTTTGACCCTGCTGTTGCTGGTCTTTTTGGGCCTGCTGCTGCTGGTCTTTTTGACCCTGCTGCTGACCCTGCTGCTGATTCTGCTGCTGATTCTGCTGCTGATTCTGCTGCTGATTCTGCTGCTGATTCTGCTGCTGATTCTGCTGCTGATTCTGCTGCTGATTCTGCTGCTGATTCTGCTGCTGATTCTGCTGCTGGTCTTTTTTATTCTGGTCGCGCGCCTGTTGGGCTTGCTGCTGGGCTTTCTGCTGCTGTTTTTTGAGCTCTTCGATTTTCTTCTTCAGAACTTCGATCTGATTGCGGTCCGCGGCGAGACGGCCGAGGTTGTTCGGCGGCGTTCCCGACGAGGCAAGGCTCTGGCTGTACAGCTCTTCGGTTTCGCCGATCCGGTTGAGGGCCTCGTCGAGCGTTTTCAACGCCGGGTCCAGCTGCTGCGCTTTGACCGATTCGAGCGCTTTTTTGATGTCCGCCTCGACTCCCTGATGCGCGGCGATGCCCAGATTGTACAGTGCGCGGGCGCGGACCTCGCGATCGCCGACGCCTTCGCGGATCGCCTGTTCGTACCGTTCCGCCGCTTTTTTGTCTCCCGCCAGTTGCCCTTCGCGGGCGGCGTTGTACAGTTCGGCCGGAGTCGCCCCGATGCAGAAGAGCGGCAGCGCTAGCGCGAGCAGCCCGGCGGCCTTCCGCCACTCAAACGGACGCTCCCCGGTCAGCAGATACAGCACGAAAAGCAGCGCCGCCGCCCCGAGCAGGAAGGGGAAATCGTCGTAGGGAATCGATTTGTCGCGCGATTCCTGTTCCGCCTTCCCGAGCGAGTCGATCCGGTTGATGATCGGCGTCAAGCCCGGATCGGTCACCGTGCTGCGGACGTAGATTCCGCCGGTTTCGGCGGCGAATTCGCGCAGCTTCCGCTCATTCAGCCGACTGGTCGCCAGCTCTCCTTTGGCGGTGCGTTTGAAGCCGCCGCCCTCGTCGGGAACCGGCGCCGAGATGTTGGGGTCGCCGAGGCCAATCACGAAGAGCGGAATTTTTCTCTCCCGGAGTTTCGCCACCGCGCCGGTGCTGTCGCCGGAGAGCTCGTCGCCGTCGGTCATCAGCAGCACCGCCCGGTTCCCCGCCGCGGCGTCGAACGCCTGGAGCGCGATTTGAATCGGCATCTCCAGATTGGTCCCGCCGAACGGAACGCTGGCCGGGCCGAGTTCGCCGATGTACTGATTGAGCGTCGTCTTGTCCGAAGTCAGCGGGCAGGCGAGAAACGCGCGCCCGGCGAAGGCAACGATTCCGAACCGGTCGTTGCCGGTGCGGTCCACCAGTTCGCGGAGCAGGTATTTTGCGTGCTCAAGCCGGGAGGGGGCAACATCGGTCGCCCACATGCTTTTTGAAACATCGAAAAGCACCAGGATGTCGCGGCCGAACGCCTGGTGCGGGATGATCCGGCTGGAACGGTACGGGCGCGCCGCCGCTGTCACGAGGAGCAGCGACGCGACGGCGAGGAAGACGAAACGCAAGTTGCGCTTGGCCGGGGAGTAATGGACGGCGCGGGGATCGTTGGCCGACTGCCCGAGCAGCTGGGCCAGCATTTTCTTCCGTTTTGTTCCCGCGTACCAAGCCGCTCCCGTCAGAAGCAGGAGCACCGGCACGGCAAGCCAAAGCAGTTGCGGATGGATAAAATTCATCGTTTCGACACCCTTCTCCCAACATCATGCAATGTCGGTGAATATAGCCGCGTTGCGCGGGTTTGTCAAGACGATCCCCCTCCAATGCCTTCGTCTTCGCGGGAAAATTTCGGAAAAAAGAAAAAAACGTTCCCGGCAGCGGTGGAGTTGACCGCGCGGTCAACTCACCCGCCCGCGCCGAAGGCGGGGCTTCTCCGGCTACTTCTTGCCCGAGTCGAGGATTTTCTGCGCGGTGGCGCGGAGGAAGGCGGCGTCTTCCGCGGTCAGATCTTCCGGCACGAATTTGATCTCCGACGTCGGCTTGTCGAAGAGGAAGCCGTACCACAGGCAGGCCTGGAGATAACGGCCGCGGTTGTTGAGGTGCGCGGGATCGTTTTGGATGAACCACTCCTCTTCGCCGGTCTCCTTGTTCTTGCGCTTGTCCCACTTGTAGCCGAAGACAAACGAACCTTCCTGCGACGGCAGTTCGGCGGGGTGCTTGAGCTCTTTGAGCGCTTCCATATCGTAAGGCACGTATTTGACCGGCTGGGTTTCGCGGGCGAGCTGCACCGCCTCGCCGGTCCGGATCACCCGGATGCCGAGATCGGCGGCGGCCTTGTCATAGGCGGCGACGAGTTTCTCGAACATCTCCTGCTGGTTCATCTTCCACTGCTTGTAACGGCCGTCGTCGAAGCGGTACGCCCAGGTCTGCTGCATCAGGAGTTCCGCCTGCGGCGCGTATTTCTTGACATACGCCTGAAGATTCTTCGCGTAGGGCACGTAGGTCTCCGGACGCCAGGAGTCGCCGCTGTACTGCTGGATGGTGACGACATCCCACTTCTGCGCCTCCAGCTTGTCGCGGAGCGTGTATTTCTTGTTGTACGGTTTGACGGCGGGGTCGGCTTCCGATTGCTCCACGAGCTTCCAGTGCTTCGCGAGCGGGCAGCCGCCGATGTTGGCGCGGTCCATGACCACCTTGTCCCCGGCCGATTCCGCGACCTTGGGCAGGTAGACGAACGCGCTGTCGGCGAAGCTGTTGCCGATGGTCAGCAGTTTGATCTCCTTCGCCGCCGCCCCGCAGGCGAGCGCTGCCGCCGCGAGAACCGATAAGGTGAGTTTCCCCGTCATCCGTGACCTCCTGTGTGTAATGGGTGAATACTGTATACAATACATGGTGCGAATAAAAAAGCAACCGTGACGGGCTGCTTTTTCGGAATTTGCCGGACCGTCAGCGGACAAGAACGTCCACCCAACCGCCGATGCGCTCGGATTCGTAGACCGCCATGACCAGCGCCGCGGAGTCCGCCGCGTCGGCCAGCGTTACTTCGCTCTGCCGCTTCTCGCGGATCGCCTCGACAAAGTCGGCCAGTTGCGCGGTGTGCCCCGCTCCGTAGTACTGCTTGCCGACGATCGCGGCATGGTCCTCGCCGCTGGCGGTCAGCGCCTGCTCGATCTCGGAAGCGCGGCCTTCGACGGAGGATTCGAGGAACACCGGCTTCTCGTTGGCGTATTCGAGGTTGGCTTCGGTGCCGACCAGCGTGAGGAAACTCCGCCACTCGACGCAGCTCGAATTCGTCGCCGTCACCGTTCCGAACAGGCCCGATTCGAATTCGATCAGGAACGCGGCGGTGTCTTCGACTTCGATCACGCCCTGATGGGTGAGGTTGGCGGTGCGGGCAACCAGCCGTTTGACGTTCCCCAGCAGGTAACGGAGCTGGTCGAGGTGGTGGATCGCCTGGTTGATGAGGATTCCGCCGCCTTCGCCCGCCATTGTTCCGCGCCAGGCGTCTCCCTGGTAATATCCGTTGGTGCGGAGGCAGCTGAACACCAGGTTCACCGCCAGCACTTTCCCGAATTTCCCCTCCGCAATGAGCCGTTTCAAATTGCGGTTGGCCGGTTCGTAGCGGTGCTGGAAGATTCCGGCGGCGGTGAGCCCGGGGTGCTTTTTCGCCGCTTCGAGCATCCGCTCCAGGTCTTCGGGAACGCGGCCGAGGGCTTTTTCGCAGATCACATGCTTGCCCGCGGCGAGCGCGTCGCAGACGATTTGCGCGTGGCTGGCGTGGTCGGTGCAGACGCTCACCGCATCGACTTCCGGATCGGCCAGCAGCTTCCGGTAATCGGTGGAGCGGCGACCGACGCCGTACTTTTCGCCGAGCGCGTCGGCGCGTTCCCGAATCAGGTCGCAGAGGTGGATGACTTCGACTCCCGGCAGCGCCCGGTAGCCTTCGATATGAGTCGGCGCGATGACGCCGCAGCCGATTATCCCGCACTTGATCATGGTGACGATATCTCCGTGCCGTGAATATGAAATGATGGTATCAAACACAATCTGGATAAAATAATACCATGATCCCGTTTTTTCAAGACGAAAAACTTGAACAACCCGGCCGAAAGGGGTATTTTATGCGGAATGACAACAGGACGCGTCAGGCGGTTCCGCAAAGCGGCGGTTCTGATTTGACTTTTGAAGAAATACCGTTATATTAACGCCAGATGCCCGTTTAACATCCAGAGAAAAGGAGAATAGAAAATGGCTGCCAAGGTTGATTCCGAAAAGTGCGTGGGTTGCGAGGCTTGTGTCGGCGCTTGCCCGGTCGAAGCGATTTCGATGAACGACGGCAAGGCCGTTGTTGACGCCGGTAGCTGCATCGATTGCGGCGCCTGCGTCGGCGAGTGCCCGTCCGAAGCGATCTCCCTGTAGCCTTCATGGTTTTCAGGTTAGGCGGAAGGCACTCGTGTCTTCCGCCTTCTTCATTCGGGAGCGTTGCGTGGACAGACGGATTCAAAAGCTGATTTTCCCGGCTCTCGTCATCGGCGCGTTGCTGCTTTTCGCTTCCCCCTATCTCAACCGCGATCTCTGGTTCGACGAGGCGCTGACCTATCTGCATTTCGCCCGGATGAGTTCTCCGCTCGAAATTTATTCCAGCTACTTCATCCCGAACAACCAGATCCTCTACTCCGTCGCGCTTCACTACTGGTCGATGCTGCTGCCCGGCGGCGTGGACATGGTCGTCTGGTTCCGGCTGCTTTCGTCCCTGTTCGCAGCGGCGACGCTGCTGGTGCTTTACCGGCGCTTCCGGGTGCGGCTGGCGGGCGGGGCGATCCTGCTCCCGGTTTTGGTCGCGCTCGCCGTTTCGGTGCCGTTCCTGATCTACGCGACCGCGTTGCGCGGTTATATGTTAAGCGCGCTCCTGGTCACGCTGGCGCTCGATTCCGCGCTCGATTTCGCCGCCCGGCCGCTCTGGAAACGCGCGGCGCTCTATGCGCTCTGGTCGCTCGGCGCCGTGGCGACGATCCCCTCCAATTTGCTCGCGCTCGGCGGCGTGGTGCTCTTTGCGCTGCCGCTTTTCGGCCCCCGCTTCTACCGGCGGCGGGCGTTCTGGGTCCTGGCGGCGATTCCGCTTGTTGCGTTCGCCGCGTTTTACGGGCCGATCTATGACAAATTGCTCGGCTGCATGGCGTTGCGTGAAGGGTGGCCGGACGGCGGCCGCGCGTTGCTCGCCGTTTACGCCGCCTTCCTCTATTCGTTTGCGATGCTGCTGCTGCCGGGGACGGGGGCGGTTCTCGCCTTCGACCGCGCCGGTTTCCGCTGGGAGCGGGCGGCGCGGGCGGCGATCTGGCTTTTGCCGCTCCCGACGCTGCTGCTGCCGGTCGCGCCGTTCCCGCGGGTGTTCTTCCCGTTCTGGCCGCTCTGGGCGTTGCTGGTGGCGGGCGGAATCCGCGACCTTACCGCGCTCAACTGTCGCTGGAGCCGCCGCTGGAACTGCCGGGTCTGGATCGGCGCTCTGGTCGTCGCCGCCCTCGGCTGGAGTTTTCTTGCCCAGCAGCCCGCGCTGCGGCTGATGTTTTCGCGGCGGTTCGGCGGGGCCGGGGCCGACGATTATTTTTACGGATACTATCTGCGGAACGAGCACAAACCGGGCGAAACCGCGTCGCAGATCGCCGAACTTGCCGACGGCCGCCCGCAGTCGTTCTACGCGAGTTTCGCCGCCGACCCCTGGCCTCTCATGTTCTATCTCTTTAGCTCGGGCGTCGACGTGAAGGAGTTCCGGTTCGACGGCCCGCGCGGGCCGGTCGCCGCGCTGGAGCCGGGGATGCTGGTCATCCTGCGCGCCGACGAGTCGGCGGCGACGGTGGAGAAACGGTTCCGCCGCCATCTTGTTCCGGTCTATTCCAACGGCAACCACGGAGTTTACCGTGTCCGCTGAAGAACTGGTCGTCATCATGGGGCCGACCGCCTCGGGCAAGAGCGCGTTGGCGCTCGACGTGGCCCGGCGCTGCGGCGGCGAGATCGTTTCGGTCGATTCGATGCAGCTCTATCGCGGTCTGGAGATCGGCACGGCGCAGCCGACGGCGGAGGAGCGGCGCGAAATCCCCCACCACCTGGTCGGCTGTTTCGACTTTCACGAACGCATCGACGTCTTCACCTTCGTCCGCCTCGCCGACGCGGCGGTCGCCGACATCCGGCGGCGTGGAAAACTGCCGGTGCTGGCGGGGGGGACCGGGCTTTATCTGTGCGCCTTCCTGTACGGGCTCGACGATCTTCCGGCCGACCCGGCGCTGCGGAAGGAGCTTGACGCCGCCTACGATTCCGAGGCGGGGGAGGGGGCCTTGCGCGAACGCATGGCCGAGCTCGACCCGGCCGGGCTGGCGCGCTGGGCGGGCTGCCGCCGCCGCCTGATCCGCGCACTCGAAGTGCGGCTGCTGACCGGCAAATCGATCCTGGAGCTCCAGACCAAATCGTTCGACACCTTGCGTTATCCGGTCCGGGCGTGGCGGCTCGACCCGGAGCCGGAAGTGCTCAAACAGAAGATCGCGCTCCGCGCCCGGAAGATGCTTGAATCGGGCTGGATCGAAGAGGCCGAGGCCGCCATCGCCGCCGGACTGTTGGAGAGTCCCACCGCCCGCCAGGCGCTCGGCTACCGGCTGATCGGCGAATACCTCGCCGGGAAGTTCGGCATGGACGAGCTCCACTCCCGGATTTCCACCGCGACCTGGCAGCTTGCCCGCCGCCAGCGTACCTGGTTCCGCCACCGGCACCCCGAGGCCGGGGTGGTCGGGGAGGCCGGCTTACCGCTTGGTTGACAACATCGCGTCGAACCGCTTCTTCAGGTCGACCAGGCTGAACAGGAAGGTTCCGCGATGATCGGCTTTCTCCCCGGCGGCGACGGCCACCGGCAATGTTCCGCCCAGCGTCTTCTGATATTCGACGGGGAGCTGCACCATGTACGGCGTCACCACTTCATCCACAGCGCCGTAGTAGTAGAACGTCGGCGTTTTGAAGCGCCAGTTGTACACGCGGTTCGCCTGCATCTGCCGGAACAGGAGGTCGGCCGCCGGGGAATTCCGCGCGATGAACTCCGGTTGCAGGAGATCCTGCACATAGAACGGCAGCGTCTTCGCCGCCGTTTCCCAGGTGATCCGGTTGAGATAAAGATCGCGCGCCGTCTGCTGATACTCCGGCTTGATCGCGGCGGCGGCCAGCCCGGGGAGCTTGTAGTAGTGTTCGTAGGAGTGAATCAGCAGCGCCGCGGCCCCCGTCAGCCAGTTGACGTCGAGCTTGGAGGGCACGTGAATCCAGCGGTTGACGCAAAGATAAATGTCGTTCGGCGCGCTGGCGAAACCCGCCGCCCTGACCGGAACTCCGGTGTTTTCCAGCCGTTCCAGAAAGGCGGCGGTGTTTAAGGTTCCCTGCGACCAGCCGCAGAGGAACAGTTCGGCGGGCTTCTTCTTGAGGTCGGCCAGAACGCTGCGGGCGGCGGCCAGCATATCGACGCAGACCTGCGCCGAACTCTCCTTCACCAGCCAGGCTTCGGGTTCGTCGGAGACGCCCTTCCCGAGATAGTCCGCCGCGACCACAATGTACCCGCGGGCAGCGAAGGCGGCGACGACCAGCCGGGTCTCCGCCGATTTCTCGATATCGGAGGGCACTTCATCGCGGGAAAACACCGTGCCGTGTTGGTAGAACAGCACCGGCGGATGCCGCACATCGACTGGCACCGCGATCAGTCCGGAAGCCTTCACCGGGCGGTTGCCGTCTTCCGGAATCACCGTGTCGTAGACGACCTTGTAGAGCGTGACCGCGTTCGTCGCTTTCGGGAACTCCACCGCGAAGCCGGAAAACGCCGCCCGCTCCTCGGTGAGGATCTTGTTCAGCCGTTCGACGCTGTATTCGCCGATCCGCTGGAAACTCGGCGCGCTTTTGCTCCAGTCCGGCCATTTGGGGCTGCTCGCCGCCTGCTGAATTGTGGAATTGAGAATCGAGTTATCCGCGGCTGTGGCGGTTCCGGCAAGAATCGCACAGGCCAGGAACGCCCTGCGAACGAGACACTTCAAACTCATTTTCATTCGCCTCTCCTCCTTGTGATTTACTTGCGGCGCAGCACCAGCGCGGTTCGGCTGGGCAGGTACAGTTTCAATTGCGACTTTTGCGGGTAATAGACTTGACCCGGCGCGCGCCGGGCGAAGCCGCCGAACTCCGGCGCGTCGGAATCGAGCACCGTTTCAAACACCCCGTCGCGCACCTCGAACCCGTAATCGGCGAACGAGGAGTTCGGGTGGAAATTGAAGCAGAAATAGAGGTCGTCGCGCTCGAAGATCAGCACCTTGCCCGGCTCGTCGATCCGCACCGTTTGCGGAACGCAGCCGGTGAAGTCGCCGCGGCTTTTCACCGTCTCCAGCATGGCGCGGTCGAAGGCGGCGAGAAAACGGTAGCGCAGGTGTTTGTCCTCCGCCAGCGACCACTGCCGTCGCGCGTGCATCAGCGACCAGTGGTTGCCCTCGCGCGGGAAGTCGATCCACTCCGGGTGGCCGAACTCGTTGCCCATGAAGTTGAGATAGCCGTGCCCGGCCGTGCCGATCGTCGCCAGCCGGATCATCTTGTGCAGCGCCACGGCGCGGTCGATGGCGAGATTCTTCGAATCGGCGTGCATCGCGTGGTACATCGCCGCGTCGGCCAGCCGGAAAATCGCGGTTTTCCCCCCGACGATCGCCTGGTCGTGGCACTCGGCGTAGCTGATCGAGCGCTCGTCGCGCCGCCGGCTGCAAAGTTCGCGGTACATCCACCCCGGCGTCCAATCCTCGTCGGGGAGGTCGAAGAGCTTGAACCACATGTCGGTCACCCCCATCGCCAGCCGGTAGTCGAAGCCGAGCGCGCCGGGCTGCCCGAACGGGGCGGCCAGCCCCGGCATTCCGCTCACATCCTCGGCGACGGTGGTCGCGTCGGGGCGGACAAGGTGGATCAGCAGGTTCGCGAGCCCGAGATAGCAGACCGCGTCTTCGTCCACCTCCGGCCCGAAGTAGTCGGTGTAGCCGGTGAACGCCTTCCCCAGCCCGCGGTGGAGGTACA
>Ga0209373_10005171_pt1 | contig 10803 bp, 8 predicted proteins | sample Higcelweek5metaG_FD_187173 | JGI IMG/M metagenome (GOLD analysis project Ga0209373, IMG submission 187173) | Freshwater pond sediment microbial communities from the University of Edinburgh, under environmental carbon perturbations - High... | ecosystem: Environmental > Aquatic > Freshwater >... | reverse complement strand
GTTTAAAGCCGTACTGCTCCGAGGCAAAGACCAGGTCAGGGCCGGTCGGCATCAGGCGGCGGATGCTGTCATGCCAGATCTGCCAGAAATCCGGGTGTTCGTGGGGATATTGGGGGTTTTCATCGGTCAGGTGCAGGATCGTCAGGTCAGGAAACAGCTCCCGCATCCAGCGCACCCGCTGTTCACCGGGGATCGGCTCCTGGTGTAGCGATCCAACAATCACCGTCAGGTCTGGACACCACGACCGGGCAAAATCGATCAGGTACTGATGCCCTCTGGTGGGTGGCAGAAACTTTCCCAGCACCATCCCGGTGGTTCTTTTCCCGGCTACAGCAGTCTGATCCATTCCATAAGTCCTTTGCAGGCCAAAACAAACAGTACCCCGTAGAGGCCTGCGGTCAGATACAGCCGACGTTTCCAGTAGACCACCGTGGCGATGGCATCGGTGGCAATCCAGAGCGCCCAGCTTTCCAGTACCTTGGCGGTCAGCAGATATTGGGCCACCAGGCTGAGCACGGTGATTGAGGCATCACCGTAGGGGATGGCGGCCCTGGTGCGTCGTTTCATAAAACTGCCCAGCAGCAAGGTGCCGATGATGATCACCGCAGCCCATCCCCCCGTTGCCGCAAGGGTCAGCCGCGTCACCTTGAGCGCGGTATCACCGGCACCGCCATGGCCCCAGTTGTACCAGCCGTAGATACTGGTAAACAGGAAGTAGAGCTGCAGCAGCACATCGGAGTAAAGCCGCGCATGGTAGAAGATGTACAGGTACAGCAGACTGCCGATGATGCCGGTTGGCCAGCAGAGGATGTTGTCCTTGGCGGTCAGCCAGACACAGGCCAGGGTAGCGATTACCGCCAGGATCTCGATCAGCAGAAAGCCGGGGGGACGCCTGTCCGCTGTTGGTACGGTCTGATCAGGCACAGCCGGTATCCCGCTCATTGAAAATTCCTGACCAGCTCTTCTTGCAGTGCTGTCTCCACCGTGCGGGGGCCGCGCACCCTTCGTACTTCATCCAGCGCCTCCTGTCCGTTCAGGCCGCAGGCGCGCAGCCAGCAGGCCGCCACCATACCGGAGCGTCCCAACCCGCCCACGCAATGCAGCAGCAGATGTTCACTCGCCTCAACCCGCGACCTGATCCAGTCCACTGCCGCTGCAACCTCCGCCTGGGAACAGACCTTCTGGTCCATGATCGGCAGGTGATAGCAAGCCAGACCGGCTGCGGTGTAGCGCTCAAGCAATGTTCCCACCCCATATACGGCCAACTCCTCCTGCGGAACGCAACAGACCACGGCAGTAACCTGTTCGCGCTGCAGGGCAGCAAGGTCGTCATCCAGATCCCGCAAGGTGTCGCGTCGACCGGGCAGGATGGTAATGCTGATTCTGCCGGGCCGGGTATAACGCCGGTCAAGGGAATCAAGCCGCAAGGTGGTACGTCCTTCAAGGGTCTGCATGATTTTTGAACCGCAGTGAGCGGCAGTGTACAAAGCCCACTGTTTCTGGAGCAGCGAGGATTCATCAAAGGAAAGGGTATGCACGGCGTAACGCATCGCCCCCACCAGCCATTGGAAGTTTGAACGGTCTGAATGAAGCAGGCCGGGGTAGAAGCTGCGTAATATGGCAACGGTCTGCCAGGCCCGCGCAAGCTGCGGCAGGGTGATCCGGCTGTCCAGCTCCGGCAGCGGTGCCGCAAGATCTTCAATGGCCAGCAGCTGATCAGACAGCAGACAGCACTGGCGCAGCGTCTCCTGATCAGTAACCGGCGTAAAGATGTAGAGCAGGTCGTTTTCCAGCTTGATCAGGTCTTTCAGAACATGGCCGCGATCAGTATGAAAGAAGTCGATCAGCCAGACATTCTCGTGGCTGTCAAGGATGATATTGGCGCCGTTCAGGTCACCATGTACAAAGGCGAACCAGGCCGTATCCTGCCGCAACGATGTCTGGGAATCAAGAAACTGCTCATAGAACCGGCAGAGGTTGGGAAAGGTAGCGCCGCCAGCAAGGCTCAGCTGTTCTTCGGTTGCCGGTCGGCCCAACACAGCCTCCACCCTTGAGCGCACGTTTGATGCCCATTGGGATGAAAAGCCGTAGTAGTCCAGCAGGTTGCAGGTTTCCCGCTCGGCAGCGCGGTACAGGCGGCCCAGCTGTTCCTCAAAGACCGTTGTCAGTATCAGCGCCACCTTGTCCAGCGGCAACCCCTGCTGGTACTGTTTCTGAAAGGTCGATACCGATTCATGCCCCATGGAGGCATAGCGATACCGGATCGCCCCCCGCTCTCCCAGGTCGGCAAAATCACTGATACGTGGTGCGCTGTTACCCAACACCGCCTCAATCCGTTCAAAGGACTGGCGTTCCTGCCCCATAGCGTTGCGGGGACCGATCTTGACCACATGGGCCGCTTCCTCATGGCCGTTCAGATCCACACTGGCAGTACCCAGCACCACGTTACCGGAAAAACCGCCATCCAGTATCTTGCCCCGCACCTGGCGGCAGTGGCGGAACAGGTAACGCAGCAACAGCTGGTCATCGGCGGCAAGCGGCGGGCCGGACAGGATCGATAGTGCGGGAAACTCCGCCTGCAGGTCGGGCAGCATGGCAGGTTGCGCATCTCCCCCCAGAAACTCCATGAACTCCCCCACAGAGTCGCAGACCCGAACCCCCAGGATTCTCTGCAACTGATCCAGTGCGGCAAAATGCTGGCTTCGTGATGAACTGGCGCAGAGTGCGGAACAGACCGCCAACTCAAGCTGCGGGTAACGGGTGCTCAGTTCGTATGCCAGAAAATAAACCTTTGCCTCGGTCCAGACCCCCATGATACCGGCCCGCAGTGGCCTGTCTGCAAACGGTTGCAGCAGTTGTTCCAACGGTGTTTCCTGAAAGTCGTTCAGGGTGGGGCTGTAGATCGTCTCGGCCCGGTTGCGGCTGTTGGCCGGAACAGTGAAGGCCAGACCGGCTCCGGCAGATCCTTCCAGACAATGATTGCCGAACTGGCGCAGGTGGGATGTCTGATACTGATCATCAGGAGAGTGGCGGTCAAGCAGGTGAATGATCCGTAGCGCTGCAGGCTCCTGATCATAGGCCCAGGCCAGCATCCGGGCTACCGGCCCCTCGGCCGGATTCTCCCCCATCAGCCGCAACGCCTCGGCAGAACCGATATGCAGCCGGTTTGGCAGGAGATCATAGCGCCCAAGCGGCATGACAAAATCATTCTGCAGACATTGGGTAAAGAGCAGCGACGTCGGTTTCATGGGTTGATTCCATCAGGTTGGAATGTGAGGCTGAAGCAGGATACACCAGAGCTTCCGGTAAAAAAAAGCATATACATGCATCTCACGTATTATTACCAATGTGCATTCAAGATGTCAGCCGGTTACAGGTACAAACGATTGCCCGCCCTGTCCTCGTCGCGCAGTTGAAGTCTTGTCAGCTCTTTGAGCAAGCTGCCTTGCTATCTTCAAACAATGTGGTACACTTGCCGCTGTTTTTTTGCTTATTCATAATTCAAGACAAGAATGAGGTATACCTGTGATGCAATTACTTGTTTCTGTTATCAACACAGCCTGCGTACTGGCGGTTGTGGCGTATGTGCTGGTTCGAACCCGATTTTATTCCATCATAGTCGAAAAGACCCACACCGGCCGGAATCAGCTTACGCTCATCCTGCTCTTTTCTGCCTTCACCATGTATGGAGTGATGATCGCTATTCCGATAGCAGGCGGGTTTGTTGCCCTGGGTCACATCGGCCAGATTATCAGCGGCCTGATGGCCGGTCCGCTTGTTGGTACCTGTGTCGGCCTGATCATCGCAGTGCATCGCTGGTCCCTCGGCGGCTTTACGGTGGTACCGGCAACCCTGTCAGTGGTTCTGGTGGGGTTGTTGGCCGGTTTATATGCCATGTGGCGGAAGACCGTACGATACAATCCGCTTGAAGTTGCCGGTTTGATCGTCGTTCTTGAGGTTATTGCCTCAGCATTGACGCTCCTGCTGGTGCCGGATTTTGACCAGGCACTGCGGCTGGAAAAAGGGATCAGGCTGCCGATGACCATCGGTCATATGCTTGCCGGGGCAGTATTTACCTTGATCATCAACAACATGATTGAGGACAAGAAGACACGGGAGGCAAAGGAGAAAATCGAAAGTGAGCTGAATATTGCTCGTGATATTCAAATGAGCATGGTACCGAGAACCTTTCCCGCATTTCCTGAAGTCCCGGAATTTGATGTACACGCGCTGCTTAAGCCTGCAAAGGAGGTGGGTGGCGATTTTTATGATTTCTTCTTTACCGACAAGCACCATATCTGTTTCGCCATTGGCGATGTTTCCGGCAAGGGTGTGCCGGCCGCCCTGTTTATGGCCGTTACCAGAACGATGCTGAAGTCCTCCGTCAACAGTGACACGCCGATTGACGTGAGCATGTATAAAGTTAATAACGATCTGTGTCAGGGCAATGATGCCTGCATGTTTACCACGTTGTTCAGCGGTATTCTGGATATCAGGACAGGCGAAGTGAGTTACTGCAACGCAGGGCATAATTTCCCGTATATCTATCGCAAAGACGGCTCGCTTGAAGCCATTTCATCGGCTAACAGTGTTGCGCTTGGCTGTATGGAAGATATTCCGTACCACATGGGTCTGCTTACACTGGCGGAAGGTGATGCACTGGTATTGTACACTGACGGTGTTTCTGAAGCCATGAATAAACAACAGGAATTTTTCACTGAACAGCGCTTGGAAAGCTCCATTGCTGCCTGCAAGCAACTCTCCTCTCACGCTATTGTTGATAGCCTGATGCGAGATATCAGCACGTTTGTTGCCGGTGCCCCACAATCTGATGACATTACCCTGATGGTACTCACCTATAATGGTATTGATGATTCATCTGACGGCGCAACAACAGAGAGCAGCGAACTTTGATCCGTTTTGTCGTAAACTTTGTAACGGTACTGACCCTGTCGATGCTCCTTGTTTCCACAGGAGCGGCGGCAACAGGGGGGGAGATGTCTGTTCCCCAGCCTGTGCAGAAGGGGAAAAAGTGGCGTATCGGGTATTGTGAGAGCACCCGTTTTGTCAACTATGCCGAGCATCTGTACGCCCTTGTCAAAGGACTTACGGCGCTTGGATGGTTGCAAGGTACCGAACTGCTCCCCTACCAGCCTGGCCAGGAAGATACCAGGGCCATGTGGGAATGGCTGGCAACACATAATGTCGGACCCCATATAGAATTTAACCGTAACGCGTACTACAGCTATGACGGTACAAACCAGACCACTCAAAAGCAAAAAACTGATGAAATTACCAGGCGGTTGCAACAAAAAAAAGATATTGATCTGATGATCGTGATGGGAACCGTTGCGGGTAAGCTTGTCACCAACGACCGCCATAACGTACCGGTCATGGTTTTTTCCACCAGTAACGCAGTTGCAGCGGGAATCGTTAAGTCAGTGGAAAAATCCGGTCGGGATCATGTCTGGGCCCATATGTACCCCACTCGGTTCAAGCGCCAGATTGAGGTATTCCATGACACCTTTGCCTTTAAACGACTGGGGATGGTGTATGAAGATTCACCGGCCGGTCGGGCACTGGCTGCATTGAATGATGTCGAGGCACTTGCGCGGGAGCGTAGATTCAAAATCGTTCGTTCTTTTGTCAACGACAACCAGAAAGACAGAACCAGTTTTTTTAATGAAATGCTTGCTGCACACCGAAAACTGGCCGGAGAAGTTGACGCCATGTATATGACTATTTACCCAGGGTCACGAAAGTTTGATATGCTCCCTGCCTTGATGGAACCGTTTTATGAGAAAAAAATCCCGGTTTTTACGCAGTTAAAAGGCGAGGTGCCCTTTGGTGCCCTGATGAGTGTTGCAGACGCCGACTTTATGGGAATCGGTCTTTTCGGTGCTGAAGCAATCATAGCGGCCTTAAAAAATGGTTCCACCCGCAATCTGCCTCAACGGTACGAAAGCACACCCTACATTGTACTTAATCTTGAAGCAGCTCAGAAAATCGGCTACAGGCCCCCTTTTGACATTCTCCTGGTTGCAGACAGAATCTACCGGACTATCGAGCGCCCCTAGCATGAAACGAATAACACCTATGTTGCACACAACGGCTCAAAAAGCAGCGGGGTACTGACCGGTGCAAACCAGAAAAATATATCTGGCAACCCTGCTGGCTTCCCTTTTTGTTTTGGTCATCGTACTTAGCTTTAATGCGTGGCTTTCCATGACCGCATTGAAAAAGAACTATGTAACATCGCTGACGGGCAGTTACACGGTTGCAGGCAGTGAGTGCCGGAGAAAAATCGAATATGCGGTGAGATACGGTAAACCGCTCGAAAACTTTTACGGCATGAAAGAGCTGTTGCAGGAAGTAAAACAGGATGCCACGGACCTTATTGATGTGCGGGTCGTATTACCCAATGGAAAGATCCTGTATGATCTGAAAGGCAGGGCGGCGGGCGCGCTCTCAGAAAAACTGTTCAGAGAGCTGGATTTCCGCCCGAATCTGAAAGAAAATATCGTTATCCGGCATGAAGGAAACTACGCGCTGTTTCTTCCCCTGCTGGACAGCCAAAACAAATGTATCGGCTTGCTCAATCTTGTATTCAATGAGTCTCTGGTTAATGCCAGGGTACATCTCTTCTGGCAGCAAAATATACGTGACATGCTGGCTGTGGCATCATTAGCGGCTGTTTCTCTGGGCATTCTGCTGTTTGTCATCCCCATCGTCAACAAAGCCGGTGTTATCAGAAAAAAACTGATCTTCACGATCCTCCTTTCCGTACTCGGTGCGGCCCAGATATACTATGGCCTCGCCAACGTCACGATGCTCAAAAACATGTATCTGGACATCGCACGGAAAAACATGCAGTTATCAGGCAGGATCATTCAAAAAGATATCAACCAGATTTTACTTAAAGGTGTGCCCTACACTGAAATGGCAGGTATTGAGGCATGGTTTGGCAACATAATGGGGATGATGAAGGAAACCGGAAGCATTGCCATTCATGACGCCAAAGGACGGACACGCTACACCTCTTCATCGTCTGATGCAAAAAATGACAGCCAGCTTCCCCCTCCTGATTACACCAGCACGCTCCCCCTCAACAGGTCGCTGAACGGTGAGGAAGGCACACTGCAGATCGTGCTTTCCAAGGCATATATTGATGCAAAGATCAGAGATTTGCGGCTTGACGTCCTGACCATACTGGTAACGTCATTTTTCTTTGCGGTAGAATTGATCATCTTTCTCCTGTTTCTTCTGACCATGCAGACACAAAAAGCCGGTACGGTCGCTGCACCGGTTGAAGAAAATCTGACGATCAGGATCATACGTCCCCTTGCGTTTCTCTTCTTTATCGTCTTCGATATGTCCATCTCATTTATCCCCCTCTACATGAAAAAGCTGTATGAGCCGTTCCTTGGTTTGCCAAAGGATATCATTTTAGGCCTGCCCATCTCGGCAGAGATGTTCTGTATCGCCCTTTCATCATTTCTGGCAGGGCTTCTGATTGATAAAAAAGGTTGGCGCCTGCCGTTCTTTCTCGGCCTGTCGGTTGTTGGTACGGGAATACTGTTTTCTGCCCTCGCCCCGAACGCCCTGTTCTTCATCGTTGCCAGGGCCATTATCGGCATCGGCTACGGTTTCACCCTGGTTTCCATGGAAGGCTATCTGCTCACCAGTCAATCAAAAAACAGCCGGTTGGCAGGCTTCTCCCAGCTGTATGCTGGACTGTATGCCGGAAAACTCTGTGCAGCCGCCCTTGGCGCCATGCTGGCAGAAAGACTGGGTTATTCCACCGTCTTTTTCATTCAGATCGCCATGCTCTCAGTACCGCTGGCATTTGCCCTCTGCTTTACCCAAAGCCATTCCCAAGGTTCAGCTGCTACAGCCCCCACACCAAAAACTGAGCAAGGGGCAGTACGCCATTTTTTACAAAACCGTCAGATCCTGACCTTTTTTCTTCTGATTACACTTCCCTCCATGGTCTGCACCGTAGGTTTTCTCTGTTACTTTTTTCCGCTATTTTCAAACAACGCCGGTGTTTCCACCTCAAATACCGGCAGGGCGTTCATGTTGTACGGGGTATGCTTTATTCTGCTCGGACCCTACCTGGGAAGATTCATTGCCAGACAGAGCAACGCCATAACCTATGTTTATCTGGCCGGTGCCATCGGCGTTACTGCCATGTTCGTATTTTTCTGGCAGGGAAGCTTCATTGCCGCCCTGATTGCAATCTTCCTGCTGGGGCTTTCCGACACCATCAATTCAGTGGCCCAGACCGGATATTTTCTGAATCTTGAGGCGACACATACCTTGGGAGAAGGGAAAGGACTTGGGCTGTTGCGCCTGACCAGAAAGATTGGTGAGGCACTGGGTCCGATAGTCTTTGGCGGGGTATTATTACTTGGTATCAGAACAGGAATAGGCCTTGTCGGTGCGACATATCTCCTGTTAATCCTGCTGTTCTTTGTAGCGACATGGATAAACAGAACCAAACTATCCGCTTAGCAGGGCCTGGCCATCTTCAAAAACGATTCATTACGCTCAAATAACGAGGTATCAGATGATGAAGATCTTAGATGAAGGTACCGTAACAAGCCAGCTTGACAGGCAGAACTATCCGTACCAAGTACTGCTGCTTGATGAAACATATCTCAGTGAACTGTCTGCTTTTCAACAGGCCACCTACCAGGAAATGACGAACAAAAAACTATACGCACCTATTCCTGATGAAATGATCCGCGCAGTTCTGGGTAATAAAGGATTGACGCTTGGTCTCATCATTCGGGACAAACTGTACGGCTTTGTCTGTTTCTATTTTCCCGGCGATGATGCAGAGAATCTTGGAAAGGATGCCGGTCTGCCAGATCAGGAGCTGGAGCACGTTGTCCATTGGGAACGTTGCCTGATTGACCCGGAATTCCGTGGTAACAACCTGCAATTCCGCCTGGGCGAACTGTTGGTGCAAGCGACCACCGCCCTTAACAAGAACTACCGCTATATGTGCGCAACCGTAGCCCCCAACAACTATCCCAGCCTCCATCAACTGTTTGAACAGCAGAAAATGGTGGCAGTCGCACTCAAAAAAAAATACGGGGATCTGTGGCGTTTTGTATTTTTTCAGGACATTTCACATCCTGTTCAGATTCTGAAGGAAGATGCTATTGCGGTTGACTGTGAAGATCATGAAGGTCAGTCTTCGCTCTTCAAACGGGGATATTATGCGTTTCATGCGCTTCAGGATGAAGGATCGTTAAAGATACTGTTTTCAAAATGATACAGTAGAGACGTCCCGCCGGGACGTCTTGTTCCAGCATGTTGATGTCCTGGATTATCTGGCAACGCTTGATTGCAGCGAAAACATAGAGATTGTTGCCTTTGTTGCCGGAGTCTCGGTACTTGATAACATGCTCGGCCAGGAACATGCCCAGACACTGCTGCAAGGCCTGCAGATCTTATCAATGCCATCTGCCTGTGTATGTAAAATCCCCTGGCATATTGACGCAATCTTACATGCCTCTCTGTCAAAACAACTGACCGGCAACATCGGCAAGCTGTTTGCCCAGGCCAAGGTGCTGGAGTATATCTGTACCCTGACAGAGCATGTCTCCGGGAAGAAAAAAGAACAAAAACTGCCGGAAACAGGCAGACTTAAACAACTTTAGCACTCGCATGACGAGCTTGAGTCATTGCAGGGAAAGGTCTTGACGGATTGGCACAGCAGTATGGCATATCAGCTCGGGTGTTGAACGATGAGTTCAGGAAGGTATATGGCTGTTCCATATTCACCTACATTTCAGAATTACGGCTTAAAGAGGCCCACGAGGTGTTGCTGAAGACTGACATTCCGATGAAAACCCTGGCAATTAACCTGGGGTACCGCCACGTCAAACACGTCATTTGCGCTTTTGGCAGGAAATTTGGCTATTCGCCGGGGAGTTTGCGGAAGAAGGGGAAACAAGCGCCAATAGTAGACAGCTTTCCCTAAACGGGATTAGCCGACTTATAACTTACGACGGAACATCATTAAGCACGAAGAAGGGTGGGAACAAACTAATGCAAAAATGGGTTTATCTTGCCGTAGCAATCATTAGTGAGGTTGCGGGAACGTCTGCGCTCAGGTCAGCTGAAGGTTTTACAAAGTTTTTGCCCTCATGCATAGTTGTCATCGGCTACGCAACCGCATTCTACTTCTTGTCGCTTACCTTGAAAACAATTCCGGTCGGTATGGCGTATGCCATCTGGTCAGGAGCAGGAACGGCATTAGTAGCGCTTGTAGCTTGGCTTTTTATGGGGCAAAAGCTTGATATACCTGCTGTTATCGGCATTCTGCTTATTGTTTCCGGCGTACTGGTGCTGAATATATTTTCAAAATCAGCGGCACATTAAACATCTAACGGTCAGTAACAAGGTGGATGATGGCATCTGTGATTCTGACGGAGCTATATGCGTGCTTATGAATACAAGAAAGCCCTTGTTAGTAGGGGTTCCATCAACCTAAAAAAGCAGTTGCCACAGAGAACTCAGAGGTCTCAGAGTAAAAACAGGAAGATACAACAAATAACCTGATTCCTTTTGGGTGAGGCTCTTATAACAGGTTTATCTTGTAGTTCTCTGTGTTTCTCTGTGTTTCTCTGTGACCTCTGTGGCTAACTGCCGTTTTAAGGATCAAAGGTCTCACTTACTACAAGGGCTACATCACACTAGTTAAATCAACTAGTTTCTTACTGGTGTCTGAGGTGGTCTTGTTTGTTAGAGTCGATCCATTGTTTATACACCTGTCTCAAAAATCCGCAC